>Ga0126336_10002577_pt1 | contig 10386 bp, 10 predicted proteins | sample SidCmetagenome_FD_92530 | JGI IMG/M metagenome (GOLD analysis project Ga0126336, IMG submission 92530) | Coral microbial communities from El Islote,Puerto Morelos, Mexico - Siderastrea C C metagenome | ecosystem: Host-associated > Invertebrates > Cnidaria > Coral | place: El Islote,Puerto...
AAAGAAAGAAAGAAAGAAAGAAAGAAAGAAAGAAAGAAAGAAAGAAAGAAAGAAAGAAAGAAAGAAAGAAAGAAAGAAAGAAAGAAAGAAAGAAAGAAAGAAAGAAAGGAGATGTACAAATAGCTATTTTTGAGGGGGGCGGTCGAGGGTCCCAAATATGGGGGGTGAAGTGGGTGGGGTGAGGGGCGCGCCCACTAGAGTTGGAGTTGGAGGTATTATAAAAAGGGGTGAAAATAAATTTGAAATTTCGGTACACCCCCGTCCTGCTGGACTCTCCAGCTTCGCTCTAATTCTGACTCTAATACTGAAGTGCTTAGAAGTTATCCCGGTTGGAAGTCGAAAAAACAGTTTGACATACTAAACGTAGCCACTTGACCGAACTGGTCGTCAAGAAACGGGTTGCTACGCGTAGCTTTAATAAAGGCGCGGACACACGGTGCAACATTGTGCGCAACATTGCGTGCAACTTGAAAGTTACATTGTGTGTCCACCCTTGAAACTGTTGCACGCAACGTTGCGTGCAACTGTTGCAGAAGTAGAATCGGCTCCTACTTCTGCAACATCACGCAACTGTTTCACCGTGTGTCCATCACCTGCAACTTTGCGTGCAACAATGTTGCGCGCAATAATGTATCGTGTGACCGGCTGCTTCCCGTCACAACGTTTTTCTGCTGACCTTTGGACGCTGGACGCTACATCACACCACTGTAAATCTGAGTAATCTGAGTATTGTTTGGCGGCTTTGTCCTTGAAAACGTAATTTATTCGCCATGTGGGTTTAAAAAACACGTCAGGTCAAATCCCTTGGGTGTAAAGTTCATTGTTTGCGCAAAGAGCGTTCGTCAGAATCTGGGACACTCGAACGAAGAAGGGTCGACGTTGTTTTGAATCATGACCGAAGAGACGAGAGCTAAAACAAAATTCAAGAAGCAACAAGAAGAAACAGGGAAAGCGAACGAAGAGTTTGAATCGATCACAGTGGTGTACAAGGGTAAAGATTATACGATTAAGTTTCCAAACAACGCGGACGCGAAAGTTATCTGCCAAAGTATCAAGAACGAAACTGGTGTAAAAGGTTCATTTTATGTGCACTTTGGAGACCAGTCAAATAACTACTTACACTGCTCGAGTGTTACGAGAGGAAATCTGGCTAAACTTGCTGGGAAACTTGAAGTAAGAGGTGGAAATGGTAAGTTCAGGCCAGTTTATTTCGATTTTGGTTATTGCATAAGTTAATTTAATTAAATAGCTTGGCGCCTTTCATAATCTCAAGCAAGAATTAATTGGTGGTTTCTTTGTTCAAGCAGGATGCGAATAGGATGAAACTAAAATACTGTAGACAGTAGTGCAAACTTGGAACGCGACCGCTGGAAAGGAGAGGGCAATACTTTTCGTGTGAACAACCATTTTCATCAAATATTTGAAAATATCCTACACATTTGAAGGGTGGAGGGCGGACCTGGGGTGGGACGGGTGGTGTGTCATCTATCTTTCCATCCCCACATTCGGGCATTTCAATGTCCAGTTTGACGAAAATTTCATGCAAGTCACGGCCTGTGAGGGAAAGAATTCATGTTTTGACTTAATATGGCTGATACTGTTGGCCCCTGGCTGGGGCATTTAAAAATCCTTCACAAAAGTCAAATGCCCAGCATCAGCCCCCCCCCCCCTGCTCCCTCCCCCCCGCCCATCTGTCTCAAAAGTGATAGGTGCATTAATGTGCATAGTTCCTGTGACCAGCTATTAACAAAACAATCAGAGCAATTGTATCAGAATCAGGGGGCATGAAGCTCTTTAGAACCTCCAATTTTATTGTCAGACCTTGTTACCACAAAGCTCTATAGTTTGAAGGGCTAGCATCATTGTTTCTCTATTGTTTTCTCAGCCAGTTCTGTGAATCATTCTGAGAGCTTTGTGGTGACCCATCAGAATGACCCCTGTGATCCTCATGCACTGACAAGCCCCTGCACATTTAGCCTGAGAAAACACCTGACGTTTTGCGAGGTCGCCACTTGAGCCCTCGCAAAACAACGTCTGAGTAACGAGCGCAGAAATTCCATACTGATGACGCGTCACTACCCAGATCTAGGTAGTTCTTCTGATTGGTTGAAATGCGCGGGAACTTCGTTTCAACCAATCAGAAGCACTACCAAGATCTGGGTAGTGACGCGTCATCAGTATGGAATTTCTGCGCACATTACTCAGACGTTGTTTTGCGAGGGCTCAAGCGGCGACCTCGCGAAACGTCGGCTGTTTTCTGAGGCTACTGCACATTCCTTCTTGAATTTTAAATTGAACAGCCCCAGACCAAAGGGAACTTGGGATGCTCCAAAATTTTACTCTTGTATCAAGGGACATTGTAATCATAAGGTACCTCAACCCACTTCCCGCTCCTTGAGGAGCAATTTCCACCCCTTAAAGGGCAAGTGCAAAAAACAAACAATATTTTTATCTCTGTGATTCGCAGAAACCAATGAGAAAAGCATGACATTTTCACTGCATCCTTTGGGAATTCAAGCACTGCGTGCTACAACAACACAGTTTGCACAATTGTGAACTTAAGTTTAAAAAATAATAAAGTAAGGTATGGAATTGCTGCAACTTTTTATTAACTGTTTATACTAAATTGGCCTGAATTCTTCAACCACTGAGTCTCTGCAGGCCCAGATTTGATGAAAAAGTGTTGCCTTGGGCTGTGTTTTTGAAATGAGAGTCTTGGCCTCTCGCTGAGTCTCAGATTTTACTATTCTATTTTAGGTTGCTTGTATTTGTTGATGACCTACTAGACTAGTCACAAACTATGCTCAAACTTGTATTTAATAGTGAGTCACCCTTGGCTGACTGACTGCTTAATTGACAGGTCAGGAGCTTAGACCAGATTTCTCATTGGTGGCTTCCTTAAAGGGGCATAGTCACGCTATTTTAGTTCACTTTAAAAATAAAAAATATGTCCTGACATCAATGAACGCCTGCAAATAATGGTCTAGTTTTGTTACCAAAGCCTATATTACTTCACTGGAACTATTTTCTGTCGTCTGTTGCTACAGATGGCACAGATGGAAATGGATTGCAATTTGAAAAAATTAGGCTAAACTTTTCAAATTCTCTCAGCGTGTTGACATTAAACCGATATTAAATGGTTTTTGTTTGTTTTCTCTTAATGAAATTTGTTTAAATGTTCAAACACAATGTTGAGCATGGATAAAATTAGCAACCGATAATTTTAGCACAGTTTTGACCAGAAATCTACGAAATCCTCGTGACCATGCCCCTTTAATAAGTACAGGTAGATAGGCACCACAGAGTTTTGCGTTTGGACAAATGGCCATTGAAAGCCAAATATTTATTTTGTACGGAAGTCAATCACTGAAATTACAAATCGAAAAAGGCCAACTGTTTTTGCAAGATAGTTGGTTTGCTATGACAGTATTATTATTTGTTCATTCCCAAGGGGGCCAAGGGCACCCTTGGTTCCCCTTAGCCATGCCCCTGCAGGTTTCAAGAAATATCAATGCAAGACAAATTTGATGTAGAGGAAGATCTGTACAACAGGAACTGGCTGTAAAGGTTTTTATCTCCCTGTGTGATGTCCACATGGATTCCTTTCACAGTGACCATTATTATTTCTAACTGTGAAAAAAATAACTACTCATTGGGACTTCATAATAGGTAACTGGACACGTGTCTTTAGGCATTACGAGGGACTTTGATAAACACAGGTTAAGGGTTTTAGCAAATTGGGAGAGCACTTTATTGGACTTAATTAAAGAACTTGCAAGAGCCATGTTTTTCTTCAGAATTGCACCTTTTTCTCTTGGGAAGACCCACACAGTCCGTTATCAAAATGCCATCATAGTTTTACAGTGCAAGGCTTTGCAGAAATATTTCAAATTTTTTTGCAATTTTTTAGATTAATAATTATGAAGAAGAAAAGAGTGAGGGAGGAGTGGCTCATGAATTTTGAAGGGATTCGGAACATAATAGGGATTTTAAAGTCGAACCTCTCTACAATGGCCACCTTGGGGACAGAGTGGCAGTTGAGGTGAGAGGTGGTCCTTATGGGGGGCCAAAGGGAAAAGCTGGACTGGACTCTTGACTGTTTAGTATGATTTTAAGTAATTTGAAATTTCACTCTATTTTTAATTATTAACTAATTAGTAAAATATTAAGTCCATTTCAAGTCAATAAAAGTCAGTCCAAAGTCCAGTCCAGAGTCCAGTCCAGAGCCCAGTCCAAAGTCCAGTCCAGTCCAGTCCAGCTTTTCCATTTGGCCATTATGGGGAGGTAGGGATGTATCATGACACCACATTTGGGTGTAAAGGATAGAACTTTTTTATTTTTAAAAATGCTTATTGTAGCATAGTAATGCATAAAACAATCAAAACAATAGAAAAAAAATGGAAACCAGCTGCTCAGAGCAGAAATGTTAATGAAAAAAAGGCGAGTAATAATTATTGTACAGTGAGTGTGCCAGTTTGTAAGTTGCTTGCACTTAAGTGGCCATTGTGGAGAGGTTATTTGAACAGTTGGAATGCACTTTACTGGCTGTTGCTGTTATGGAGAGGTGGCCATTGTGTAGAGGTTAAAACAGGAGTGAATGTATGGACTGTCTGCCCAAACACAAAAAGGTGGCTGTTGTATAGAGAGGTGGCCGTTAGTGGTTTGACTGTAGAATATTTAAGTTAGATGAACACCAAAACAGTTTGCTAAAACAACTCAAATTGCTCTCACATGGGAATCGTGACTGTCTGTGGTGTACAAAAAAATCATCCCTCTTTTACCCCTATCTTAACTGACACATCAACTATTTCATAAACAATTCAGTTGTATTGCCACCTTTATGCAAGGCAGGGAGGTTTTTCTCTATTTCCTTAAGCAATAATGTTAAAACCATAAGTGATTCCTACTAATGAAATTTATTTTGCTTTTCCACATTTCAACAGGGGTGGGGACTCCATCTGGTACTACAACAGCCAAGAACTGAAACCTGAAGTTCAGGAAAAGTTCCGAGAGATGGAGATTGTACCATTTGACAACCCTCCATAACAATGAACTATTTGAAAACTTATTGAAAGAATGGCTGAAGGGCACAAAGGGATGAGACATCAGTTGTGTCTGAGAAGAATGCTATAATCAGCATCAGCTAAAAGAACTGGAACTCTCTCCTGCGATCTGTGTGAACAAGAGTGTACCAAACTAGGACTAAGTGTGGTGTAAAAAGGACCGAGTTGTGACATGTATATTGTTTATAAATTATGTAAAAGGTGTTAACTTAAGATGTATTTTATTGCTAAATAAAATTATCGCGTGGTCGTAAAAAGTGTTTGGTTCATTTTATTGGTTTATCACGGGTGCCAGTTTGGATGCCAAGTTATCTTTTATGTAAAAACCGGGTTTAGGGAAATGCTCGAGAATGATTTATAGTCATCAAAATGAGATTAGACGAAAGCTCATGATGGCCTAACCAGCCTAACCTCGAGTAGACTACAAGTAGAGGGAGCCATAGAGGGAAAAAAAAAAAAAATAAACAAAGATTTCTTTCTATTTCTTTATTAAAACTTTGCTTCATCATGTCATTACATTGTGTACTTGGCTGGGAGCCCTCAGCAGGGCGCTGTTTGGCAGTTTTTTAAAGTTGCCTTTGTCACCTGTGGCACCACAACATTTTAACACTTTAAGGCCAATATAAAAATGCATATTCTCCCTACTGTTCTCTATACATTTCTTACGGAACTAGTAAGGAGAATTTGTCTATGTATCAAGACATCTCATCCTTGGTGATGACTTCCTTTATTCTCATCACTTATTATAAATGTTTGAACAAATAATGATAATGTAAAGAAGAGTTTCATTTTTGTCACTGTTGTGGGAAGTACCGTATCTACTCTCCTTCTCAGCCATTTTTGCTCGTTGCGGAATGCTCCTCCCCACAGTCTGGGAGAAGCAGTGTTAATGCCAAAAAATGGCTGAGTAGGAGACTAGGAAATACCTGGAAGTTAACTATCTGTCCCCCCACATGGTACCCCATTAACTTTTCAAGCCCCAATAGTGACAAGCATCTACTTTCTCCTTACAGTAGCACTACTTCATCACACATACAGTTCATGAGAAATAAGGAAATGATCACCAAGGATAAGATGTCTTGATGTGTAAGCAAATTCTCCCAACTAGTACCATAAGAAAATATGGAGAACAACAAGGAGAACATGCATGTTGAAATTGGAGCTTAAAGGGTCAATTCCATCCAGAGCTTTTGCTTTATACACAGACAATATTAGGTAGGTTAAAAATATCTGACATACCCCAAGACTTGCTTTCACTGACCAGTAATGTTTGTGATTTGCTTTTTGTCAAATCCTACAATTTTAAAGATCTTGCCTAGACTGCGAGTAGTCTCTAATTTTGGCGATCGCTTGTGGGGCGGGCAATATACACGCGCGCGCGGGAAATTTCGAGGAGACGCGACGCCTCGTGAGGCGTCGAAATTTCGCGCGCGCGCGTGTATTTCGCCCGCCCCACAATCGCCATCGCCAAAATTAGAGACTACTCGCAGTCTAGAACTTGCACACAGTTTCAGTGGTTGCCTAAATTCATTTGGGTGTCTTAGGAAGTGTTCATTATTTATTTAGATGACCCAGACAGGTCTGGCTGACTTTCTACTGACCATAACCTGAACTAAGACATCAGACATGTTGACCAGAGATAATAATTATTGTAGAACTGAGAGGGGACAAAATCAGTTTTATTCAGTAAAATCATTGCTGCACGCGTTCTGCTGAATATACAACTCACTTTGTTCTGTATTTCGATCAATGTACCAATAAACCGATCATTGATTTGTTGCTAGGCAATTTGAAGGTTGAAACTAGCTAGGGCCAAATTCTTCCAAATTGAAAGTTTTAGCTAAAAGATAAATGAAGGGGTGTGAGGAATATGGCCCTAAGTGACTTCTGATCAAATATGAAATTCTCCCTTTGATTTACAAGCATACACAGAGCAAATTGGAAGGAGAATGTAGCAATTCATCAGAAGTCACTTAGGGCTTTATTCCAGGCGCCCCTTCAAATATGCATAAGGCACTGTAAGGGGTGCAAATTGCAGCAATATCCGTTTGGCAACTAACCTTGTTCTTGCACCTGGCTATTCAATTTAGAACTTATCTAGGTTGCTGGGGGAGGTGAGGGAGACAATAGGTAGATTTAACCAGATTGCCCCATGCTAAGACAGCATTTTGCGCCTTTTATTCACTAATCATAATTTCTCTGTTGTTTTGTCTATTACATTTCTTTTTGAGACAGAAAAGTTAACTATTAAGTCTGAAGAAGAATCACCCAGCTGTTAAGGGCAGTGAAATTAGCCATTTTCCCGTTAAAAATCATTCTAGTATTAAGATAATCTTAATTAAAATATAACTTGCTAAAATATCATTTTGAAGGAATAAGAAGTTGGTATGAAATAGCATACATTTGCCATTTTACATGCAGACTCTTACATTCATGGATCAACATGTAAATTTTATGTTTGAATCGATGCACTCATTAGGAGAATATCAATATCATCACTACAGTTTCTAAATTCTCTTTGTCTGCAGGCTTGTATGGGCTGAATTGGTTTTCAAATGAATAAAACTTGATGGGCATTGTCTGTTTTTTTTTTCATTTCAGGAAAGTGGCAAGGTGAACAGTTTGTTCATTTAATTGCCTGTATTACTCAGTGACCAGCACTGTTATTTAACTCAATTCCTTGGTTTTGGAAGTATGTAGCAACCCTGATATTAACTTGATGGGACTTGAGCCAGACTGGTACAGCCCTCTTAAAATGTAATGAAAGCACAAAAAAAAAATGCTTACAAACAGAAAACCCTGTAACTGTCAAGAAGTAACAGTTTAGCATGCAGAACCTAAACAGTCCTTTAATCGTAAATTTATTAGTTTAGTTTTCCTATGGTTACTTGCATTGAAAGTCTGCAAAACCAGGAATCAGATTCATCAAGCCCCCTCCCAAGATAAGGTGAATTTTAAGTATTAACACTTTAAGCCCTCATATGAAAATACATATCCTCCTTACTGTTCTACCTTCATTTCTTGTGGAACTAGTAAGGAGAATTTATCTCAATACCGGTATCACAGCATCTCATCCTTGGTGATCAATTCCTTTATTCGCATCGCTTGAATGTTTGAACAAGAGGTGATAATGTAAAGAGAAATTTCATTTTTCTCACTGTTAAGGCTTAAAGGGTTAATTAACAGGTTATTGTTTTAAAACACAACTTTACTTTGGGAAATTTAATGAATCTGGCCCCAGAAAAGCAAGATCTTTTCGATTTTAAGCGCAATAAAAGATTACAGCATCTTTACACATAACTATTTCTGATGACAACTGGCAGAATGCTGATAATAATATTTATCATACAAACAAAAACACAAGCGCCCCTTTACAAGACATCTCTGACTGTGAAAATAAAGCAGATGCTGCTTTAATAATTTTACTTAGCAATACACAATAATATTTATACAACCAAACAACTGGCAGATCTACGATTTGTGCTCTAGAAAATTAAATTATATGTAGTCTATGTACAAGGATTTCTATTCTTTTAACTATAATTATTATAATAATGCTATTTATCTGTTGGCTAGAACATTACCACATCAACAACCTATTGCAGTGAAATTGTCTCCAATGAGAACCTACAAATATGGAGGGGACAAAATTGAAATTAAACAAAGATCACAAAGAAAATTGACGTCTTCAGAAAACTACTGCATTGTTAATAACATAGTACAAACTTTGAACTTAAAAACTCAAAGACTGCATTTTTACTGTTGTGAGTCAGAATTACATCAGTAACCAACAAACTTGGTCAACCAACAAACTTGGTCAAAATCTACCAATCATAGCGTGCGGACACAAACTTTTGAGCCCACTGAAAGGAACTTATTTGTTTTCTGAGACTGACCGAGGATGGTGAAATATTCAGTGGTAGGTCACATCTTGAAATTGTGTTGTTCCAGAAAATATCCAGACTTCCCCCCCCCACGGAGGGTTTTTTGGTATGAACCCCCACACCCCCTGGAAATTCCAGTTTAGCTTCATACTTTCCTTAAAAGTTTTTGATGTTTAACCACACATTCAGAGTTTGAATATTATTGAAAGGGTCACTCAGGGTCTGGGATAGAAGATTCCCTAGTGGCTTTTGTTTCGAAAAGTAGGAGATGAGAGAGCTAGGCAAAGCAACAAGATACAGTTCATATAAATCTATAATACGGATGATGAATGCAAAGTGGCAAGACAGGTAACAATGAAGAACAACCACGAAAAGCAAGAATGCGGATGTAAACCAACAAAATAAGATAGAAAAAGTGAAACAGAAACAGAAACAGTATGTTGTGGCCTTGACGTGAATGTCTGGACATCACTAGCAGGAACAGAGGAAGGCCGAGAACAATAATGGTGACAAATGGCAAAGAAAGAGAGGATGAGTGCTAATTGGAACACACAGTATGAAGTATGACATGAGTGATGTGAAAGAAGTAACAAGTGCTGTGAAGCTGTTGGACTATAGGATGAGAAAAAGATCTTTTCTGGTCAATGTCTACAAATGAGGGGAGTATAATCTTTGCCAGCACCATCAGACAAAAAAATGGCAAACATGTTGATGTCCAAGAAAGGAAATAGCGAAGAAACGATGTGAAAAAAAGATTGTTTCATGACGTGGACGACAATAATGTTGACAATGATGATGATGATGATGATGATGACGGCGATGAAGACAATGATGATGGTGGTGGTGCTGGTGGAGATAATGATAGTGATATCGACAACTAATGACGAAGACCAGGACAATGTTGGTGGTGGTGGTGATGATGATAATGATGACGATGGTAGTGGTGATGGAGGAGGAGATGATGGTGGTGGACAAAGATGAGGACGACGTTGGTAATTGTGATGATGATGATGATGATGATGACGATGATGATGACGACGAAAACAGCTTGAAGTGGATAGGTACTAGATTAAGTGTAAATGAAGCAAATGTTTACATACCTAGGTAGGTAAAACCTAGAGCATGCATGCACATCTCAGCTAAGGCTATACAAAGACAAGAACAAATGAACATTCAGTATTTACATTATTTCAGATCTCATCTTTTTCTCCAGACTTGATTCTCAATCTGCAGAAAGAAGATGAACAACATTGGTTGCAAATTCCAAAGAAAATGTATCCAGGGATTCCATTGAATTGAGTTGTTTCTCTTAAGTGCTTTTGAATTGTTTTTGCTGACAGTGCATGTTTTCATATTAGAAGCTGTATTCCTACTTGGCCATAACCATCGCGTTGCTCTAATAATAATAATAATAATAATAATAATAATAATAATAATAA
>Ga0126336_10002578_pt1 | contig 10384 bp, 5 predicted proteins | sample SidCmetagenome_FD_92530 | JGI IMG/M metagenome (GOLD analysis project Ga0126336, IMG submission 92530) | Coral microbial communities from El Islote,Puerto Morelos, Mexico - Siderastrea C C metagenome | ecosystem: Host-associated > Invertebrates > Cnidaria > Coral | place: El Islote,Puerto...
ACCAATCCGGTTCCAAATCCCCCCCCTTTTAACGCAACCTTCAAATTCCCCGGGCACGGTGCACAATCAAATGCCCAGGATAGGCCCGGGGGGGGGGGGGGAAGTTTCGAATTGATCGGCGCATAAGCTTGTAGTTTTGAATTTTCTTCTGCCAAAAGTAAGCTTACTGATCACGATAGCATCTTCGGCGGGAACTGGAAGAAAATTGCCTGAGAACTGTGGACGTCAATCGCTTCTGCGGTCTTCGGCGATTGACCAAGTTCTGTCAGCTCAAGTTTAACGAGCAATCCACGCCAGCTCTAAGCTATGGGATGGTATGTTCCACTGTGAAGGGTATCGTTTTCGAGATGAAGTAGTTTTGTCTGGGATAGAGTATAGAAATGAGAGAGCTTTGGTCAAGAGTAGGGTATCCCAGGGAGGGGGGGGGGGGGATCTCAAGTAGGTTTTGAGTGGGTGTGTGCTGCCCAGGCCTCCAAAATTAGACCCTGTTTTAGGAGGGTTTTGTATTCAAAGTGATACCCCATCCTAGAAATCGGCCTTTTTTTCATACCCTGTTTCTTTGTTTGTTGGACTTATACCACGGAAGAACAACTAATTCTATGCAAACCAGGTTGTGTTATTTTCCCTATTAGTTAATTAGCCATTTATTTCCCTATAGATAATTTAAAATTGCTGCTGGTCAATATCTTGAAGCTTTCGTGTGTTTGCAATATTACACCCCGTTCTAGAAAATGTCTCAAACATGGACACCCCATTTTAGATCAGGAGTCCCAAAATCATGAACCCTTTGGGCAGCACATATATACCCGTAAGGTGTTATAAAGGAGAACCCAAGCAATGCATGCTTTAAGCTTTGATGGCGATATACTTGACTAACTGCAGGTCCTTTTATCTAGAAAGACGCGTTTTGTTTGTGAACACATGAATAAAACTAAATTTTAAATGAAACAAGTTCCAGTCAGAGTGACCTGATTTGTTTTGATTTGAAATCCGTGGGTGAGTCCTAATGCCAAGTCACAACAAATCAAAGCTGTTTGATCAGTCTTTCTGTAAAAAACAGGAGTTATTATCAATTATAATGATTTCCTGTTTTAACCTTCAGCTGATATATATGACGGAGTTGAGAGTGAAATTCGACAGATGGGATTGATGTCTGACTGTGTTGGGGGAGGAAGAATCCAGCATGACAAATTTGACAAGAAAATTCTGGTCTATGGATATTCTATGGTGAGCTAAATGACGATACTAAATTATACTCCCCATTGGCCCTGTGTCATGTAGAAGGGGTATAGGTTATGTTCGTGAACCTTGATTTGCCATGTTTATTTGGCATGAAAAGGCTGTTTTTGTCATCGGGAAACATGGTTGCTAAGTAGTTATTTCATTAACTGTGAAGTGAGAATTAAGTTATGAATAATTTTTCATGAAATGTGATGTTGTAGCCACTAAGAAGTGTTGTGAGAGATGATGAACTGAAATGACTGTTTTATTTTCTGTGAACCATGATCTATACCCCACCTGACACATCTCCTCACCCACAAATGCTAGCCATAGGCTAAATATATGGGAAAACCTCTTGCAAATTAGAAAGGAACATAATGGAATATTGAATTAAAGTTTACTTAATGTCAGGGGGAAAGTGCAAGAACTAAAAATTTATTTTCTTGGATGTCAACTGAAAAATTTCTTTAGAGCTCTATCTATACTCATTCAATGTGCACTTCTTTTTCCAAGCAATGTCCACTTTGTTTGCAGGGATTTGGCCCTGCAGATCATTCCATTACAGTGGAGAAACTCAAGAAAGCTTATCCAGACTATACAAGCATCACATTCTCAAATGAAGGCTACTAGTCAAGAGGACAGCACGGGACAAAGAAATATATAAATTTTATTTATTAGTTGGCACAAACAGGATGTACAATGTACTTTAGTCAGAATGAGAAGGTAATTCATATTACCTGATAGTATGTATGTTGTGTGTTGAGATTTGAAACTAGGCACTTATGTCGTGCACAGGGATGTAATGCTGGTAATTCAAAGGCACATTTGGTGTGCAGAGGGCTTCGAAGTTAGTAATTCATTGGTGGGTATTGTGTGCAGAGAGGGATTTGAACGTAGTTATTCACATGCACATATGTTGTGCAGAAAGATTCCAAGCTGGTAATATTTCAGTTTCAAGTTCACCAATGGCACTGGATAAAAAGGCAAAATTAAAGACCCATCATCTGAACATGGTTTGTCGCAATCTGAAGTAGAAATATATTACAAAATACCAGCAGGAAAAAGCTGAGTCCTAAAATAAAATGATTCACAGAGTTCGGAATAATTCGTTGTCTCACTGCCCTTTGTGAACTTTTTTTTAATTTAACTGAAGATAATGAAGAAAAACAATCATGACAACCATCACTTGGCCACAGAAGCCTGTCTCATCTTATCTTACCTTATACATACACCTTATTCAGTGTTTTAGTAGATAATACGTGCGGATATTTAAGAAGTTGCGTAGTATTTTTCTAACCCTTCTGAGACAAGGAAACATGAGCAAAAAAAATTGAGTAAAATGTCCACGCGTATTATCGACCAAAACACCTAGCAAGAAGTGTATTATTCCACTGCATTAATATTTTTGTTTTTGCTTCGTCCTCCTTCAGCAAAAAACCGGTCAAACTGGGATTGTACAGTGTAATACGCTAGAATATTTTGCGCGTTCTTCTTGACTTTATAAATAATTATGGTAAAATGACACAACAGTGGAATAATAAATAATCCCTGAGAAAATATGTATTCCAGGATGCCAGAAAGCTCAGTACCATCTCTGAATTGCAAATGGCAAATTTGTAGTACTTAGGAAAAGAACTGTGATCCAATTCTTGTAATCTCCAATTCTTTTAATGCTTCAAATGTTAATTTTTATACCATCTTTTTTTTTTACTGTCCAGTATCTGACAGTTTGCTGATAAAGACTGAAAATCAGGAAAATAAACATATTAAGTAAAAGAGAGTCTTTAAGAAAATGTGAATAGCGTTTGTTTTAAACCACTTCACTTTCATGAGCAATAACACAGCAACTTAAACAGTGTTGGTTATTTGGCTTTATTTCTTTGACAGGATAAGTGTTAAATATACCAAGAGACTTGTGTTTATACATGCAAGCTCTTAAGATGAATCGACTTTATATCAAGCTATATATTCTCTATTCATTGAAAATTAATTTGATAATGATTGGGTGACCATTGTCAGTACCTTCCAAACTATTCAATATATATTTTTATTACATCTTCTTTGTAAAAAAAATATTTAGACTACTACAGGACAACTACAGAATCAGTACTTGTAACTAAAAACAAAAATTTCCTAATGTAATATAATATGCATATAAAATGTCCCTATTCTAAAGTTTACCATGTGAAGTGACATTAGGGAATGTTATGAAAGGACAACTTATATTAATAACACTAAATATGTTAGCTATAAGAAATTGATTTAATTCCAGTAGCTATTACAGTGCGGCTACTCCAACCGGGCCAGTTGGAAGAAAACTGACCAATCGCGATGCTGATTGAAAACAAAAGATAACAAACTTTTTTTGTAAACAACCAATAACGTTGAAGCAGGCAGACAATGCACGTTCAAAAAAATTTGACACCATGACCTCTGATCATGACTGCTCGGGGAAACTGTCACGTCTACGATTGGTTACTTTCGATCCTAAATTTTGAGCAGAACATCGATTCAATTCCCAATTGATAATAAAATTTTCGCCCATAAACAAATTTTAAACAATACTTTCGCTTCAGCAGTACAGCTAATGCATAAGTTTGTTTGTAGAACAAACCTTTTCTGAAATGAAATTCGGTAATGCAACAAGCTTCCTTGATTCTGATAAGCATTTTGCTCAGCGCAGCGAGTATAAACAAACATAGATCTTAAGATAAATATCGACATTTGTGTCCTTTGATCGTTCAGTAATAAACAGGGGCTCACAAATCTCCTTATTCACTAAGTGCTTTTTGAATCAACAGGTGCTTATCGTTGATGTATTGATTCTGGCTTCTGCAGCCCTCTTTCACAGCCGCGGTCTCAATACTGCAAGAAAATCCAAATCCTTTATGTGAGCGTGGTGCAAGTCTGAAACATAATCTCGTAATCTTGTCTTGATTCAGCCTTACTTGTTTTTTCTGGGTGAAAGTCATTTTGGAAACATTTACATTTACAATAAGCTTATAGCTTTAATATGTGACGCGTGAAAACAATTGCTATTTGCTGCGGTTCAAAGAATAGCAGCAAATTATTGTTTTCACGGTTCATCTACTTTGACAGTTGTCATGGAGACGAGACTATATAAGGGCGGGATTTTACTGAGGTTAACCATTCTAAGCTGACATCGCTGCATGCCATGACTTTTCTCGTTTGCGCCTATTATATTCTTTTTCATGTTTTTTACAGTTAACTATCGTAATATCATGGGTTGTATACCTAGATATATGTATTAACAGTTTGTATTTATATAAATTTTCAACCTCTCTCCCTCAAGGTACTTGTTAAGTGCTTGGCTCAGCATTCGGGAGGGTTCAGGTTTCCTCCAAAGAAAAGGGGGTTTTTCCTGACGGGCAGCAAGCACGCAGTTGTAATCTAGAGTATTCATTGTCAACCTATCTGACAGAGTTCATTACTGACATTGTACTTTCCCTGGCCACACCTGTAACATTCATGTGTACCTACCAATAAACGGGGACTAGTGCTCACATTACGCTGGGCTACCCAGTGCAGCAGTCAGTTTTCCTTTTTAACAGTGACTGATTCATAATCTATGGCTTCTACGATAGGGAACAGGGAAAACTCTGCCAGATTTCAGTCACATCGAGTCAACACCGCACCATCATTGAAGCTAACCAATGAAAAAATACGACTATTTCCCGAGAGGTCCGCAGGATGAGACAGTTTCAAATTTATTTGGAGATGTATCGTCTAGATCCTTCAACATTATTGCTCAGTTTATAAAAATTGTTGCCTTTTTTTGTTCTCAATTAGTGTTGCGATTGGTCAATCTTCTTCCAAGTGGGCCGGTTCGAGTAGCTGCACTGTAATAGGAAGAAAAGTAGCTACAATTTATGGATAAAGGACTAGATTCTTTACAAGTACAACTGAACGTGATTACTTGATTATTTGTAGTCTGATTGGAATTGCTTCCAACTTTTTCACGTCCCTAACAATACCTTTACATTATACACACTCATATTTTGTTGGTCTCTTTCTCTGGATTTTTTGTCAAAACCCATATATCTTGGGGGATTGACCCATATCTGATGCTTGGTGATATCATCTTTTTAAAGACAGTCTGTAATTTAACTTGACATGCTTGAGTTTATAGGCAAAATAGTGGACCTAGGTGTTGAAGACTCTTGAAAAATTATAGGTTTGACAAAAACGAGCAAAGAACAAATCAAACTACTGGTACAACAATTTTTAAGCGAAACTCAAAGACCAAATAGCCACTTGCAGCCTTCTTCCAACATGCCATTCACTCTTTCTACAAGGCCCCTAATTAACTGCATAAACCTGAAGGTTAGTTGTTTGTATCTGTGACAATGATGTCATGAATATGCCATAACAATGTATCATTGTTACATTTGCACTGTAACAAGGTTCTGTTGAACATCTCTAACCCAAAACGTGGCACATATTTAATTATAAAATACTACTAGCAGCACTTTTTTTTTACTGTATTAAACCGTTTAATAATAGCTGAACAGATCAGTTTCCTGTTCTGAAACTCAAATAAGTGGATGGAAATCTTATATTTAATTTCCTTTTGGTTTGTCAATAAGGGGCTTCATTTCAAGTTCATTTCGGGGACCACTTAAGGCAGTTCCTGTAGTAGGCGTACCATTTTCGGCAGTTCCTTCAGGAGGGGTACCATTTTGGGCAGTTCCGTCAGGAGGGGTACCATTTTGGGCAGTTCCTGCAGCAGGGGTACCATTTTGGGCAGTCCCTGCAGCAGGAGTACCATTTTGGGCAGTTCCTGCAGCAGGGGTACCATTTTGGGCAGTTCCTGCAGCAGGGGTACCATTTTGGGCAGTCCCTGCAGCAGGGGTACCATTTTGGGCAGTCCCTGCAGCAGGAGTACCATTTTGGGCAGTTCCTGCAGCAGGGGTACCTTTTTGGGCAGTTCCCGGATGTAAAGGATGCTTCTTCCAAGAGATCCAAGAGATAAAAGCGCCAATAAAATACAACAGAATGGTTTTCAGCACTTCATCTCCTGTTTCCTTGCTGTTGTATGATTGCCCCGCAAAAAGTATGATAAAAACAAGCAACAAGACAGCCAGAAACCCAGAACCACAAAACAAAAAGGTATGCAGGTTTTTGCAACAACTTGAGTTTTGTGCAACAACTTGAGGTAAGTTGTCATCAGTTGTATCAAGATACAGGTAAACTGCATAAACAAGGGCAGCAAAAATAGAACAGACTAGCAGAGCAACAGTTAATCCCCATGTTGGGTTAATCATTATGCCAATCATCAGCCAGCAAAAAAGATAGCTCGTTACATTTGCAGATGTTACTATTACAAGGCACGAGCACCATTTCACATTTTTTGACAAATAACATTTGAGGACAAGAAAAGGGATAACATTGTACACAACAATGCCTCCAAGAATAATAATAATCTCGAGGGATGCTTTTCCCTTAGAGCGACTTAAATAATCAACTGAAAGAGCTAAAGTGGTGATTAGTAATGTGCCACCTACTACGAACACAACCCAGCATAAGATATATATAGCCTCTGCTGTGTTTTTCTCTTTCTGTGTCTTGTTATCATCTTCTTGCATTGCCAAAACAAATTTACTTAACAAAGGGCCACTTAGGATAACAAAACCCAAAGAGCAATATAAAATTATCCTGATGTAAGGCCCTTTAGCATTGATGTTGAGTTCATGTCCCTGTATTACGCACTTTGCGGTGTTTAACTTTGGATTCCGAATCCCTGGACTGTCAGCCAGATCTTGCAGCTGTAGAGCAGAAAAACAATTTTCTTTTTAACCCTTTAAGCCCCAGTGGTGCAAATGATTATGCCAACAGGGTCTCATAGGGTCCTATTCCGCCATAATGACCAGTCTCCTGTGATTTATTTGCAAGGGGTTACAGTGTCTAACTATACCAAAGCAAATGTATGAAGGTCAATTCCGTATTTCCTCCCTTAAATCACATGTGGATGTTCTCATGTCAAGTAAATGTTCAGTAATTACTAGCCCAAGGATAAATTATGGCACATGTTATGCACTACATATGTACATGTTCAAGTACCTTAATACTGGTGGATACAGAAATGACTGTTTTAGTTAAGGAGATTCCATGCAAAGTTTTTATTGCATTGTGCATCCTCTCTGCATATCATTTTTTTGTGTGATTAGCACATGTATGTGTGTGCACACATTTGAAAACTTGGTAGGGCCTCCATGAAAACTTAGCTATTCAGAGAAATAAATCATCTTTTTTTTTTCCTGAATGAGGATAGGAGGATAGTGAGCCCCATTTTTTATTGTATTAATGCAATCAGGACAGTGTTCCCAACAAAAAAGTGATTTAGGGTACATGACCACACATCAAGCTACTGTCATTATACCGTCTACTTTTTGAGTGTCCAGTAAATTTGAAGCCTTTTGGACATGTTTAGTATGACACAGATTACTATATGTATGTATAAAGTCAACTTACACATGAAATGTTAATCTGCAATGGAAATATTGAGCATGTTGGCTTTGCGCAGTTATTGGCAGCCTGCAAATGCCTTTAAACACTGTATTCATGAGCAGGTTACCACTAAAACGAGCACAGTGACCCCCCCCATTTTTATTGCAGTTTTAGAACCTGCAAGATTTAATGAACATTTGCACCAAGTTTCATTTCAATCCTATAGCAGATTCTTTTTGCCAGGGAATCATTTAATCAATAAATATATACTTATTTAATAATCTTTTACCTCAGCCAGTACTCTGGTTAGAAATCCTTCAATTTTTTCTTTCCTCTTTTCCTTATTTTCTGACACATTGCAGCAAAATAGTGAAATATGTATGTTGAGTTCCTCCGTCCGGTCTTGCACCAGTATGGACCCAAGAGACATAACCTCGAGGACATAAGGAGGGAAAGCAGTGTAAAGACAAGACATACTCCATGTGTATGCCACTGGTGTGTAATCCTTGGTTTTGTTAGGTCCATACACATTCACCAACACACGAACAGATGAAAGCTTTGAACCTCCAGGGTACAAGGCATATGAGATATTAAAATTGTTTTCAGACTTCGCCAAACTTTGGTAGAGTTGCTCGTAGGTATGACTGCAGGGAGTTGTATCAGTGGAATTGATACACTCATTGATGATATCAGCTTGGGAACTTTGTTGAGCAGAAACCAGCACATTTATGTGGAGGACAATGACAAAAAGAACCCCTTGAGAATATGAAGTGTGCATGCTTGAAGTTTTTATTGTACTCCAAAGGAAATTTGCCACGAGTATTCCCTAAGACAAATAGACAAATACATTAATCTTTCAAACATTTACGTTGTTCACGATATTGTCACCACCATCACCAACCAACAAATTAACCGACCTTGGAATTTTGAGCACTTGTGTTACAGAATCTTGGTAAAATAACTATCTGCAGTGCCTTCCCAGGGAAACACCAGCGAGAAAATCACTTAACTCTAATTGCGCTGCACATTGTGACCTGTCAAAGGAACCGAAAGATCTCGTATGAAACCTTTTAGCGCCGGAGAATGGGTTGAACATCCACAGTGGAGCTGCAATCAGCAAACAAATAGCATTTCCTTGTGAACATACGTACACCCTTAACTGAAAATTAAGGATGCATCAAAAGTTCATGGCGTACATGTAGATGCCATAAACATTCATGGCATAGATGCCTAAATAATTAAACAGTCTCACAGCCTAGTTGATTTTTGAGGGCTATGGATAAATTTTCATGTTGTGGACAAATTGCACACGCAATGGAAAGTCGTAGTTGTACTCGAGCCCAATCGTACTCGTAGTGTGATCTGAAGGTCGCTAATGTTTTTCACAGTGCAGACATTCAGCCAAATTCCTTCTAAACCTATGAGTTATTAAATATATTTGGTGTAGATGAACGGAAGGTGTAACCAGAGATACACAGTGCAACTGAGAAGACTGGATTCTTCCAGCTGGAATCAGTAAGACTTCTCTCAACTTTATATGATGAATACGATAAAATAAGGTTACCTTAGAGATCCTCAGAAAAAAGACGCCAAAACTTTGTGGGGTTTGCAGTTTTCGAAATGACGAGCTGTGCGGCGAGCTGGGATGTCATGGGCCATGTGTGACCCCAGGGCAGTAAGATTATTTCTTCCATTGTCCGACAAATATCTATTCCAAGAAAGAGACAGGAAGTCAACTTATCTTCCGCTGCCGCTGCCGCTGCAATAAAAAGTCTGAAAAAGTATTCTGTACCGTCTGAATCTTCAAGTAACTGCCCAATAACTGAAATATTCCAAAGGAACTTCTTCGTTGAGAACGCCATTTTGATTAATTGAACAGCGTGCGCTTTTTAGTTAGCTTGCGTGACGCCGGAGCGAAAATCAATTTGGTTTGAAGGTTAATCGATACAGTATCGGTGATGAGTAGCATGATGAGGCACCCTCAGAGGTACCCCTTTTTTCTGGGACAGCACTTTAGGAAATAGGAGACGTCTGCACGCAGGCTAGCCTGGCGCTCGCGAATCCCCGTTAGCCTCCCTTTTGGCCGCCTGTAGCCTGCGAACGCAGACGTACAGGTTCCCGGCTAGCATAAAACAACTTTTTTGGTCGACTTGTTTGTGTCGTGTGCAGTTGAAACTACTCCATTTTTGCAATCTTCTACTATTCCCGGAGGGGGGATCGAGTGGGGCACTTGACCCATGTTTGGGTATAGGAGTGCCACTGAGGTTTTCAAACCCTGACCCTGTTTAGGACAAAAAAAAGAAAGAAAATCCCAAAATACCTACCCTGTGTAGGACAACACCCTCTCCTTAGTTAAGGTGGTCTCATACTCAAAAAAGGTGACGTTAGGTTGCAAAAGTCACTTTTTTAAATGGCGAAATTGTAAACTTTCAACACTTGGGAATGCTGTCTTGAAATAATCTCACTCGATTTCCAGCATTAAAGCAGCGAGATTTAAGAAATCTAATCAGCAGTATGCGACTTTTTGCATAGCAACGGCCATAGCAACAATTGTTTACATTTATTAAATGCGCACAAACAAGCCTCAATAAGAACATTGCCCCCCCCCCCTCCGCCTCTCTGTAAAATGACATCTGGTACTACTGTGGAGAAACACCTGACTGAGGAGAGAGTCCTGAGGTCCGAGTTTTAACCG
>Ga0126336_10002579_pt1 | contig 10383 bp, 6 predicted proteins | sample SidCmetagenome_FD_92530 | JGI IMG/M metagenome (GOLD analysis project Ga0126336, IMG submission 92530) | Coral microbial communities from El Islote,Puerto Morelos, Mexico - Siderastrea C C metagenome | ecosystem: Host-associated > Invertebrates > Cnidaria > Coral | place: El Islote,Puerto...
CAATCAAAAAAGTGGGCGGCAGACGTTCTGTAGAAGGATTGTATCAGGCTCTATTTTTCGTTTCGCCCGTCCCGCCTGAATGTTTCACCGAGCGAAACGAAAATAGAGCCTGATCGCAGGTTAGTCATGTTACCGGTTGAGTGATCAGTGTCCATTCTGCATGATAATGAACCGCTCCCAGAATGTCGAGCCTCAGTCATGCATAGGGCAGTTCAGTGAAGGTGTAGATGTTTATGGTTAAAAATCTATTAATTTGATTGACGAAATGCATACTATCGCGGCAAATACCGTAATTAATGAAATACAAAAACCTAAAAGCCACATGTCTTTACCTTTCGATTTCTTTTCGTTTTCTTTTCCTCTTTAGATACCTATCGAGAGTGTGGTGACCATCAAAAAGCCATCGACATTTGGGAAAATAAGACTTTGCCGGTTTACAGAGAACAGCTTGGTGACCACCCCTGGACCGCTTCAATCCTGCGATACATGGCTGGCTCGTACAAGGCCCTCGCGGATGGAACATCAGAGCCCAAGAACGTTGAGCTGGCTATAAAGTACAGCAGAAAAGCCTTAGAGTTGCGAAGAAAGCTTCTGGGGGTTCATCAGGACACTGCTCGCTCGCATGTTGATCTTAGTGATCTTCTGGTGATTCAAAAGGAATTCAAAGAGGGTTTAGGCGAGCTTGAAAAGGCGCTTGAAATCCAAAGAGACGTGTTTGGAGAACAGCATAAAAGTACGATGGACACACTGGCAAAAAAGATGAGAATTTTGTCAATTGTGCAAAGCGGGACTAAATGAAGACGACCAGTATCAATAACCCATGAGTGATCTCACATTTTTAGCGTAAGGATATATCGATATTCTAGAATAGAGTCAATTCTCTGCAGAAACAAGGGTCTACAAAGTCAAATATTAAGAAGCAACGTCCATGATTTTTCTTGTCAACATTCGTGGACATGAGTGTCGATCATTGATAGAAAATGCTTAGACAAGATTTAACAAAACCGTTTAACTCGAATGTGTTAGCGTCAGTGAAACAAGAGTCTTAACAATACTTTACAAGGCTTAACAGAACCTTAGAGTACTTCACATAACTTAGTGATACTACAATACTCTACTATGTATTGCTTGCAGTTAAGTTGTATGTATATATTTACGGTTTGTGCGCCTAATTATAAGTTTCATATTTTTCAGTATTCGGCTTTTCATCCTTAGTCTGAGATATGCATGTTGTTATTGATGTACGTTTATGAAAAACGTTTATGGAAAAAAAAAAACATTGTAAACTATGAGACGACGGCAATCGTGTCCGCTTATAAGACTGAACCAATGAACAACGAGAACGCACGCCAGCATTAACAAAAGAAGTCTCTAGCTGCGGTTATGTCAGCCCATTTTTATCTCTTTCTACCAACACAATTCATGTGACACGTAGGAAAATAGAAAGCAGCCGAAAAGCACACCGGGGACTGCACACCTCGTTTTTGACAGTGTTGTGGTTTCTAAGCCACACCTTACGTGTTTACAGTATTTGAAGGCAAAGGAGGCAACACCAAAGTCTTAATTTTGATGCCTAAAGACGTGAACATCTAAACTGAGACGTGTCTCGACCAGGTCAAACAAAAAGCAAATGTAAAATGCAATAGTAGTCTTTTCGTGTTTTTTAAAGACAGCTCTCTCTTGAGAATTGAGAAACAAAACGGGATTAAGAATTGTCTGAAATATTTTCTCATATCAGTCTTGAGTTTAGGTTGAAGGCTAGGATTGTAGAACTTGTCTAGGTGAAATCAAGCTCAGGGAACTGAGAAAAAGGGGTGAAGCTTTTAGGTTTGCATATATATATATTGCTGGTGCACTGCTAAAAAGTAGGCACCTCCACTTAACTGTAATTTATGTCTAATAAATCATTTTCATAAAAATCTGAATCAATTTTGCTGTTAAAGTTGTTGTCAATGACAGACACACTTAACTGAAGAATCCCATCAAAAGGGAGGAGGCGTTTCCATTGGAAAATAATTTAATCTTTTATTTTAAGGCAACGCAGTTTGTAACCTGCTGAGACTAAGACAAGGAAAGAAGAGGAAAAGAGAACTGTGGTGAGAGCTCTAGGCAGTTTTGGGTTTTTTTAAGAGCGAATGATCCATTGCATGTAAAATTATCCGCTCGGGCATTCAGGACTTGAATGAACATGTAAAAAGAGGTCATTGCATGGTGGCGAAAAGATAAGGGGGCAGGAGCAATACCGTATTTCACATAAAATTAATACATTCCAGCTAGGTTGCAAAGTTCGTTTTATTATATGGAAAAAACGGGCGTTTTACCGAAGTTTCTAATTATTCTTAAACATTTAAAGAAAATGCGACTATTTTCAGTCAGCAAATTTCCGAAGATGACCGAGTATCATCCCAGAATAGCTGGAAGTTTTGCTGACATATTTTAAACATAACCGAGTAGTTACGAAAATTTCCCAACGATGTAAAGCACTAATCCGGTATACATTTGGAATTTATGATTAATTTCTGAGTGACATGTTTCGCGAGGAACAGGTCAATGTTAGAAGCGCTTTCGGTTGTAAAACCATATTGCATCTGCATCCACGTCCATCAGTAATAAAGAATAATGAGAAACTCACAACCCCCTCCCTCCCCGGAGAGTATAGAAAATTAGCATAACTTATATCCCCTGAAGCGTAACAACAACGTAGCGTCCTTTAATTCAAAGGGACTGGGTTACTGCAATAGACTGGAGTGTCTTGACATACTTCGCCAAATATGTTTCCTGAATTAACGTTCATCTGCGTTGCTCTTCTCTTGTGCGTGGTTTTTCGAACTTTCATAAATTGGTGGCATTGTAGCGAACTTAAAGCACTGTACGGTACTAAAAGAACTAATGGTACCGAGTACATAGTTGCTGACCACATTTAAAGGAATATTTCAGGTTGAACAAGTCGACCGATGTTGGCGTGATTTTCGACATGGCAACTCATGAATATAACAAACATTCTAGAGGTGAGTAATTTCTTGGTTGTAGAGTTACTGGATAGTAAAACCAGTACTAAGTCAACCGAATCAGGATGCAGATAGTTTTTTGTTTGTAAATGTATCTGCGGTGTACCGTCAAAAATCTGACACGATGGCGAAGAGCTTAGTTTGATAAAAATTAAGAGCTAGCAAGTTAAAGCACTTTCCAGCATCTTTGAAAAGAAGACAAGAAGTAGTGCAGGAACTTAAGTCACATAAAACCATCCACGAAAAATATTTCGCTGATTCATTGATGACTTGAACTCTTGACTATAGACACAGAAATAGATTTCGGCCATAATGTTTTAAATTTTCCTTAATAAATCTCAACCTTTTCAACAACTTTACATTTACTTAAGTAGCAAACATAACAAGCAGCTTACTGAACCCGAAAAAAGATAATCTTTAGTTAAATGCTACTGATCGCTGGCAAATGTATGCATTTGTATACCTGATTTATGCCTCTATGCAAATCGTCACGTCTGCAATTCACCGCAACTAAAAAACTTTTAAGCACTGATCACGTCAACGATTTTTTTGGATTTCATTGTGGTTCAGGGGAATTTTTGGGGGGTTTCGCTTTAAGCCCGAGGGAATTTTTGGGTCATATTGTCCCCATTCGCACCTTCTCTTCACTTGAAATCCGGAGTAACCCCTGGGGGGGGGGGAGCGTATCAGTTATGATGCTACATTTTATTTAGAGTTTTTAAAGCTGACAACACACACTTAAATATTCATTTCAGCGGCCTTTTTTGATCACCAATTATAATATAAAGGGCATCGCGGTATTGATATTATTGCGCGGACATTAGCCCGTCTGGATGAACTTTACCTTTTCGAGGTTTAAATGAGACATCATAAAACGACAGTAAAATACTGTCTTTTCAATAGTTTTCATACAAATTCTTTAACGTGATAATTTTGGTGAAAATACAACGAAAATATTTTCCGCTTCTTCATAGTCATTTCTCAGAAGCCATATCCCATTACTGAAGAAAATACATGGCTTGCGTTTTGTTCGCAAGATCCCGTATTGCAAACAATGAAAAATATCCATCCACTCGGATTTAGTCACTTCTATATAACTGTGCAAAACGTAAAAGCAACAATATTATTTACAGCGTCAGAGTGTATTGTTCAGACGATTTGATTCACTGAAACAATTATGTGGAAAGCACATCTCGCCATTCATGCGCGTCCTGGTTTTAGATTTGAAAGTTTATTTCGAAGTAGTTGTGATTCCCTCCACTGCGTGAGTTTCGCTGTCACATAGATTTTAGTTGTGTGGGCGTTCGGTCTGTTATTTAATAACCCTACATATTTATTTTAAATAACTAGGTATACGAGTCTGAATTACATACAACTGGCTATAAAAACTGTCATGATGTTTTGGATGTTTTGATAAAAGTGGTGTTTGGGCCTTAATTCACTTTTCTAAAAGGTTTGCCATGCATGGGAGTGGCCTGGAAAGGAACGTTTCCTCACGTGCCGTGGTTGTTCTCGCTCCCTGCGCTCTTTGCATGGTCTCCTCCATGCTGTAAGTGAATTCGCCCTCACTGTAATGTTGGTTTGGTTTTTAATAAGGTCAAGAGGGTCCTTTATTGGCCGGTGTTTTAACAAAGGATCCGGACTTAATAGAACAGTTGGCGTTATGCTTGGACAGAGAAATGAGGCTGATATCGAACTGGAAGCACCTGTCGCGGGAGCTGAAAGTTGATGTTAACGTCATTAAGTCCCTGGAGCAGTACAGTGATTTCAGCCCAACCATACGACTCTTTGAATATCTTGAGGTCACGCAACCAGACCTGACCATTCAACAACTAAAACAAGCACTAATAGACATCAGGAGGAACGACCTAGTTAGTTTACTGACAATTAAAGGTAAAATCATAAAAGTCATAGGCACGCTTCCAATTTTGGAAAATGGGATTGGTGGTTTAATGATAAAAACTCTGTTTTCAACTTACGGGGAATTCGGGGAAAGGGAGGAGGGCGATGGGATGCTGAGTAGGGGGAAATTTAAAAGGTTATGTTTAGCTTGGGTTAGGTTGTTCGTTAACCTTCCAAGTGTGATTTCCTGAGAATTCGTTTTCGTTTACAATTTGCCCGGTTAGTGTAATTAACCTAGAAGTTGCTTTGACAGACCAATGATTCAAAGTATTATTGAAACATCTTAGTTTCTAAATAACCATGTGAACCTGGTAGGCAGAAAAGCCTGGTTAACCCTGGTATATTTGGTCGGCCTGGCAAGTCTTGTCTTGCAAATAACCAGGGTATTACTCTGGTCTGAAAAGGTTGGGTCAACCAAGCCGGGTAACCATGGTAAACCTGGAGAGAGATTTTTACCAATACAGAAGCAGGGTAAGAAGTACCCATAAATTAGCAGTGATCTACGAACAAATATCGTTATCATTTAACTTCGTACAAGTTTCTGCCGCCAAATGTCTTACTGGTAACAATGCAGTTGTAGCTTCTAATGTTGTTAACAATATTTTGATAAAAGTAAATATCCTTTTCAGCTGGCTGCGTTGACTCAGAGATGGTCAAAGAAGTAATCACATCAACAAACATAATAGCCCCTCGGGTTAGTCTTTTGGACGACATAGCCTTAGCTCTGGATGAACAGTCGAAAGTTTTGGCAAATTGGAGCAACTTGGCTCTAAAGCTAGAGGTACCAAGACAGATGTTAAAGCAGTTTGAAAGACGTTCAACGCAAAGCCCAACCTACGGGATGTTTGAGTACTTAAAAGTAACTCATCCACAAATGACTTTAAAAATACTGAAGGACGCGCTGGAGCTAATGAACAGGAAAGACTTGCTTAACATTCTACGAGATCAGAAGCTAGAAGGTTAGCTCACTGAACAAAGGTCACGGTAACTTCAAATTTAAACAACTTCTACTGAACAACATATCCTCTGTCAAATTAAGTAGAAACCAACCACTACTGCCTCAGCCGGAACGATATCCATGTAAAACGGCGAAGCGTGTGAGAAATAATTACCATGCATATTTCTCAAAATAAGCTGCATAATTTTGGGTCTCATGGTTCGATTATGAAGGAGTAAAAATAGAAAGAAAAGGAAAATAAGAGATCAGATATTATACCTGGAAAATACATATGTTAAGGTACTTTTGCACATGAAACACCAAAGCGTAGACGAAAAATAAAAGAGTTAGAATGTCCATCACGTCTTTGCCCTTTATTCACTTTCAATGTAACACACTTGCGCTATATAGTGCAATTTAGTGCACAATCGGTTTAGCTGTTTAGCCCTTCCCGACCCTTTTAAGTGACCTCTACTGTTACCTGATTAACTGGATAAAGGATCATTTTACTTTTTTTTATTTACACAGATGAAGACTTAATTAAGGACGTTGTGATACCTGGATCAGAACTCTTCCAAACAGTTGAAGATAAACTCAATATCGATCCTGTTCCATGGGCTCAAAATTGGCGTCAACTGGCGCATCACCTGCAAATTCCGTCATATGTGTATCAAGAATTTGATGGGTCAACGGCAGAACAAAAAAGTCCTACAAAGGAGGTGTTGCAGTTGCTGGTACAGAGGACACCTGAATTGACTTTAATCGATGTTATTGAGGCACTGGAGAAGATACAACGCAATGACGCCATTCAAATTATAACTCAACGATTCCCAAGCACTGTCGGTGAGTGTGGAAGGACTGCATGAAAACGTAGTACTGAATACGCTTGCTCTGGACGACAACAGATTGGATGATAAAAGGGTGACATATATCTTTTCAATATTTTCTGCGTTGTAAGAATTTCGAGGACCACATAATGCTCGTGCTCTTAGCGTACATTTTTCGTGCAAAGAGGTATTTTAACTCCCACGCGGTTGAAACTGTTGGCTGTAGTATTTGTTCTTTTAGTGCTCTTACTTTTGTTGTTATGTTAACTGGTACAAAAACTCGTTTTTCTTCATTCGATGGATCTTACAGTCTTCATCATTATCATTATCACTATCACTATCATTTTTGTTATTTTAGTTGTCATTGTTATTACTAATTATTATTACCATTACCATGGTTTTTACATTCTTCTTCTTATGATTTAATTTTTTGGTTTTTAGATTCTTCCTTAGAGCGGCTTGGCTGTTTGTTCAACAATAACTTGGTGTTAGACGAATCAAGAAACGCCCCTTCAGCAGGCAACAAAACGTTTTTTACTCTGCGCTGCAACAAGGATGAATGGAGCAGCGCCAGCGGTGCATTTGTTAAACAAGGTACGACATGTTTGTAGATTATGCAGTACTTGCTAGCGTAAAGCTTGCTGGGACAGGCTGGTTTTGAGCATGCGTCCCGTATTTTTCTCGAAAACCAATGCAAACTAAAGCTGTTCCTTCACTATTGACTAGACGGTTTTAGAGGCTTAAACACACATTGTGTTCCTTTCCAATGAAAGCATAGGTGCAAGATAACTAACAAGTAGGACGACATGTATATAGACATTACCGTTCTAAAAAGCAAACTTCACCGATCGCTTTCCTTTTTCGGTAATACAATGATTGAGCTGCATCTATTACTCATTTTTTTAATTAAGTAAAATATAAATTTGTGGTTAACTTTCATAAAAAAGCGTTTAATTGTCTGAATAGTAAGAGAGACTCTTGCTATTTGTTTGCAGAGGACATTAAACAACCTGGTCACTGTGGGAGCTTGCCGGATGGTCCCTATGTTCTAAAAGGTCGGGCTGATACCTGCGAGCAGATTGTGACGAGCCTGGTGTCAAACAAAGCTGTTGAAATCGTGGCGCCGCCAGGATATGGGAAAACCTCTGTCGTGGTAGAAGCCGCTCATAGACTTATTGCAATGGAAAGATTTGTTGCCTACGTGAATCCTCGAGGAGTGTCCTGCGTCGAAGATTTGGGCAGTAGAATCATTGAAGCCTTAGGCGGGGTCCCCGGCGAAAATACGATTCGGCATACTTTGCTACGGATTAGATCTTTAAAGGCCAAAAATGTGGTTTTAATCATTGAAAACCTTGACAACTTGTTACATCTCGAAAAGAGTCAAGACGTAGAACCTTCAGGTCTTCGTGGCCGCGAAGAATACTGTTCCAAATGTTCCAAAATAAACGGCAAATCCAAAAAAGATGACTTTTTAACTTTCATTAAAGAAATTGGGCAAACTGAAAAAATTCATCTTATTCTGACATCGACAGAAGCCAATGATTTCAGCGTCTTTTTTCCCATTGAATTAATAGAATTACTTCCTTTAAGCGAAGAGGATTCATACGCTTTGTTCAAGGAGCGCGACCAAAGTCTTGACGAGAACACCGTTAAGAAACTGGTCGCCATTTGTGGTGGTATTCCGCTGATCATCTGCACAATGTTATCAATTCTGAAGAGAAGGAATCCGCAGAACTTCACTCACAGGCTCCCCATCTGCACACCCCTCGAACTTATTCGAGAACTAAGCCCTGAGTTTTTACCGCTTGAGAATCGCATCGATCGGTGCCTACAAGTTTGCTTTCATCGCTTGAGTCAGGAAAATCAAGATGTTCTTGTAATGTTTTCCGCTTTTCCACATAGGTTCACCCAGGAACAATTTTATGCATTGTTTAAGTCGTCAACCACTCTTGATTTGGAGACTTGCCTGGATTCTCTCAAACATAGCAGCCTCCTTAGTTTTGAGCGAGATAGTTGTTATTACTGTATTCATCCATTTATCCGAAAATTTTGCTCAGTGCAACCCCAACACAAAGAAGCCAAATCATCTTTTATTCGTCATTACTGTGATCTCACTGCCGCCTTGAGTGATAAATTTTTCAGTCCTGACTCAAAGACCGCCGTCGACCAATACAGGGGCGAGAAGGAGAACATCAGAGAAGCTGCAGCCTGGTGCGAAGATGAATACCCTGACATTGACCAGGACTTAAGAGAGTATTGCATCGACGCCTTCATTAACGCAGCCGTTTTTCTCGCTCAAGTGATACCAAAACAGGAGTTTTTGTCACTCTTCTGGAAACTTTGTCACCAATGCAGGGACGACTTACGACGTAGCTCTTGCCTGACGGCAGTCGGAAGGAAGACAGTCTTATGCTACATGTGTTCTCCTAAAATCTGCTTTAGAGCTTGGTTTCGGGCAAAAGGCATTTTGTCTCGAGCAAATGAGATTCAGTCAGGGCTGGAGGCAGTGGATGAAGCTACCCGAGCTCACTGCTTAAGTAAGCTTGGATTCTGTTGCATCCGTGAGGGGCGTGATGAACTTGGCTTTGAATATCTTAATGAGGCTTTTGCACTGCGACGCAAGATCTATGAACAATCAGCTAAGGATAACGACAAAGTCATGTTGGCTGCTTGTCAGAACGATATAGCAGGTTAAGTATAATTCCTTCCTTCCTTCCTTCGTTCCTTCCTTCGTTCCTTTCTTTCTTTCTTTCTTTCTTTTTTTCGTTTATTCTTTCTTTCTTTCTTTCTTTCTTCCTTTCTTTCTTTCTTTCTTTCTTTCTTTCTTCCTTTCTTTCTTTCTTTTTTTCGTTTATTCTTTCTTTCTTTCTTTCTTTCTTCCTTTCTTCCTTCCGTTCCTTCGTTTTTTCTTCTATGCATTCTGTCGATGCAGCTTTTAACTTATTCTGCAAGTGGGTGCTTCGGGTATGTAATCTGAGTTGTAGAATATGTGAGCCAACCGCCTGAAGCTCGATTTTTCTCTATTTATGCCCGGAATCTTTAAATGATATGAAACACGTTTCATCGAACTATAGTTATGTCGTTCTTAGAAAAGTGTTTATTTGCGTGGAAGAACAAATGTTTGGAATCACCTGTATTCCCTGAGGGACTCCCATGTAAAAGTGACGGGAAAGTTCTTTGAAAATTTTGAAGGGAACCTAAAAGGTACCACATTCTTGTTCTCTAAATTTGACTTGAATTCATTTTCACTCCTAAAAGATAGCAATTCTGGTAAGTGAGTTATCTGCTATATTTCGGGTTTTACCCGGTACCGGAATATCACTCTAGGGCTGGTTATCTCCGATTTCAACACTCAACACACAAGAGGTACCAAACACACAGTCGAAACACTTGGGAGGTAAGAGGGACATCCCTGTTAATTTTACATGGAGGCCCATACCCTTTCACTCGGGGCTGCGAGTTTTCATAGTAGGACAAACAAATTAGCTTGCAATTGTGTCAGAATAACATTACCACATTTGTTATTTTTTTAAATAGCTTCATTTATGTTACAACGGAAGCATGTGGCAGCCATCCAAACCAGAAGAAATTTCGTTTTACCAATTTACGAAGCAATTCTTGGGAGACACCCCTTTGTGGCAACAACCCTCAGCTGGATTGCCACAAGTTACCATGAGCTGGGTGACTATGACAACGCCATTAAATTTGC
>Ga0126336_10002580_pt1 | contig 10382 bp, 6 predicted proteins | sample SidCmetagenome_FD_92530 | JGI IMG/M metagenome (GOLD analysis project Ga0126336, IMG submission 92530) | Coral microbial communities from El Islote,Puerto Morelos, Mexico - Siderastrea C C metagenome | ecosystem: Host-associated > Invertebrates > Cnidaria > Coral | place: El Islote,Puerto...
AATCATAACATTACACATAATGATCCCAACTGCCATTAAGTTTATCGCTAGGTATATACAGCGTGAGAAGGAGCTGAATTCGGGGCTGCCGGAGAGGAATACAGCTAGTGGCAGGGCGGATGATTGAGCCCAGGTCCAGCCCCCGGGCCAGTGCCCCAGCAACTAGGCCACACTTGCTGGTAATGGCGCTAGTGTCATTAACAATCAACACATGATGGTAATGGCACCAGTGTTAATAACACAGTGTACATTACTGGGGATCTACAAGCAGAAAACACTATGTTTATCATGAGGACTCTATTTAGCAGAGAGGAATTGCCATCAGGTTTGACAGTGTAATTCTAGCTTACCTTTGAAATATTAGCTTCTCTCTGAGATTCTCTCGCTCTCAGTAAAGCTTTTTGACTTTGTATCTCCGTCATTTTCAGTCGCACATTATCCAAAACATTGTTCAGTCTTTCAGAATGCATTTTGTCATTTTCAGTGATCTGTTTTCCCACTTTTTTCACACGTTCCTCGAGAGCCTGGTTTTTCTTTGTTAAAATCCAGTTTTCATTCCGTTTGCTTTCTAACGCCATTTGCACTGCATTCATATCTTCTAACATTTGTCGCATTCTGTCTGCCATCGCATTGGTGTTTTGTTCTCCGGCAAATTCAACCACGTCCACTTCAGAAAGTTTCTTTTTTTCCTTGACATAAGTTCGAGGATTTCTCTCTTTCTCTTGCTTGGTTACGTTTACAGGATTTTTATTTCTTTCCCAATCGGTACCTTCAGTTCCCAGCAAACTTCTAGATTCCTTTGTCTTATGTTGTTTTTGGGACAAATGCATTTCCAAGTGCTTAACCCTGTCTTCCGGGGGGTTGTTTTCTTTCTTCAGTTTGGATTCTCTTTCAGATGCATTTTGACCGCAAACATCGAACTTTTCCTCCAGCTGACGCAAGCGTACCTTGAGAATGTCCAACTCTTCTTTTTTCTGTTGAATCTTACGGTTTGCTGTTGCTAGTTCTTCATCCTTTTCTTGTAGTAATACGTTCTTGGCCATCAAATCTTGCTCCAACCTTGCCACAACGCTTTCCAAAGACTTAAGCTTTCTTTTTATGTCATCGCAAACCTTATGTTCAAGCGCTTTTCTCAAGTCTTCCAGGTATTTTGCCGACCTCCCGGAGGCTTTCATATGCTCTATAATGCTTGGATAATCCTCAAGTGACTTGCAGCTTTCTATCTTCATGTTGTCCAACGTTTGCTGAAAACGCCTTATTTCGGCCATTTTCTTCTGCAGGTGCTCATTCAAGCTCTTGCTTTCACACTCTTTTTCAGCAAGGTCGCACTTCATTACTTCGATAATCTTTTCCTTTGCTTGTAGAAGAAACTTCAACTTTTCCATCTCACTGCTATTTGTCTTCAATTCTGAATCTGTTTTGATTACCATCTTTCTCAATTCTTTCTCATCATCTTGTGTAGTGAAGAGAGAATTCAATTGTTTCAACTCATTGCGCAGAGACTTGTTCTCTTCTTGTAATTTGCTTCCGTTGAAAATTTCTAGATCTTTTTCTTGCCCGTGAAAGTCACTAATTACAAGTTGCAGTTCATCGTGTGTTTTTTCTGGCGAAGCTCCAGTCCGTCCTAATTCCTGCTTTAGTTGGGTTAAAGAAGATTGCAACTGCTGTTTCGTCTTGTCTTTTTCTTCAAGGACCTTTTCCAACTGTCCTGGTGAGCTTTCCACCGCATTTACCTCATTCGACGGGTTTTTGGACAGTTCCATTTTAGTGAGCGTTTCTTGAGATAATCCCTCATAGGTTTTTGCTTGAGTTTTTATCTCTAGAAGCTTCTCTACTCGTTCCACATCTTGCACCACTTTATTTACTAGTTTATTTGTCATGTCTATTTCACGATCTTTAGCTCTTGCCGACCAAAACAGCATCTTAGCGTATCTCTCTGAATAATCTAAAGCCACGCTCTTTTCTATTAACCCTCTCTTCGTTTTCTCCAGTTCTAGTTGAATCTCGGAACAAGTCTGTCTGAAAGTATAGAGTAGCTTGTCTCCCTCATGAAGAGAAGCCCTCGCACTTATTAATTCATTTTCCTTTTGAGCCAGTATTTTCTTTGTATGTTCCAGTTCTTTGCTACTCTTTCTCAATTGTTCTTTTAGGCTTTCTGCATTTCCATCTCTATCAGCAAGTAATTTACGAAGCTTAGTGACTTCACTCTCAAGATCCACGACACGTTGTCTCGCTCTACAGTCTGCTGTCTCGTATGATTTCCTCAGAAACTTGTTATCTTCTCTCTCGCTGTAGCTGTCGACTCAGTTCTTCAACTTTATCAACTTTTTCTTTAAGTTTCCTCTTGTTAATTTCTAAGTCACACTTCTTCTCTTGGAGACGCTTATTCGACTCGACGCTTATTCGACTCTAGCTCTTGTGCTTTTTCGTTCTGTAAATTGCATCTGCTCATGTCAAGTTCAAAGCTGTTTTTCTGAGCGTTTAATAAAGTCGTTTCCAAGATGACCTTAACCTCTTTCATCTGTTTAACCAACTGCTCTTCTCCTACAAATTGCCTCTTCTCACCAATCTGTGGTGTGCTTCAGCAAACATCTGACTTGTTTTATGTCGTTCTGAATTTGACGTCTAAACTCATCATCCATTTCCTTTTTGTCCTGTAAATCTCGCTGTAAAGACTGTTTTAGAGATTTTAAATCTGCGTCACTGCAAATAAGTCGTTTCTTTAATTTACGGTATGTTCTTTTGCCTCCGTTTTCTTTTCTCAATGTATGGATCCTTTCATTGCGAAACTGGCAAATCTCGTCCCGAATCGTTTTGATTTGTTTCTCCAAATTCCTGAAAGCAGCTATTTCTTTCAGCTGAAAAGGTCTTGAAAGTTCTTGTAAAATTATCGTAATTTCCCCCTCTAACTCGTCTAACTGTTCTTCAATGCGGATTTTATGCTGTTCCTTATGCTGAGTAAAGTCAGCATCACTGCTGATAGGAGAGGCTCTTGCCAACACGGATTCAACCTCTTTCTTCAATATGGTTTCATTCTGCTCACTCAAGGACAACAAACCTTTCAAATGTTCAACTTGTTCACGAAGATGTGCATAATCGACAGTCTTGTTCCAGGAGGATTGTTTGTTCTTTAGCTTTTCCAACTGAAGTGCCATGCTATTCACCCCTTTTGCCAGCTCCAGCTTGGCTTTTTCATTCTCTTCTAGCGAAATTCTCATTAAACCAAGTTCTTCTTCCAGTTTCTGCTTGTCATTGCATACTCTATCTATCGCAGAATCCATTTCTTCCTGTGCAAACGTCTTCAATCGCAAGTTATCCCTCAGATTTGACAATTCATTTTCCATGCATTCTTCGTTGGTGTTCTTTTTCTTCAATTGCTTTTCAATATCGTTCTTCTCGTCTAGCGCAGTTTTCAGTTCATTCTCCAAATCATGGATTCGTTCTAGTAGTTTCTCATTTTCAACGTTAACTGATTCAACTACGCAGTCCATTTTAGATCTTTGTTTATCACCCTCCTCTAGCTGAATTTTAAGCTCTTCGTTGTGCTCGGTAAGAACAGTGATTTGGTCCAATATTTTTATATATTCTCCCTTAACATGTGTCAACTCAATTTCTAGAGCAGTTTTATGTTTTTCAGTATCCTCTAACCCTTCAAGCATTGTATTTTTGAAGTCATCGCTTATCTGCACAACGGACAACATGACAACTCTTAACTCTTGAAGTAGACTCAGTGTAGATTGAGAGGCGTTCGTTTTTACCGCAGACTTTTCTAATACAGCTTTGTTCTTCCCGCAGAGCTCCGCATGTATTTCACTTATCTTAGCATGCAAGTCCTTTAGTTGTTCAAGCTCGGTAGCAATAACAATTTTTTCGGCTTCATTAGAGCTCTCTATTTCGGTCTCAATATCTCTCAAATGATTATGTAAGTTTCCGTTTTCCTCCTTTGCCTTTTGGAGAAGCTCCTCCGAGTCCAGCTCAGCAGTTTGTTTCTCAGACACTGCTTTTTCCAAACCATCAATATTTTCTAAATGCTTTTCGTTTCCAACATTAAGCTGCTCCACAATGCAATCCATGTTCTTCCGTTGCATATTGCTCTCCTCTAGTTGAACTTTAAGTTGTTCATTGTGCCGCTTCAGCGAATATAACTCTGCGAACAATTCTTCCATTGCAGGCCTTCCTTCTTCCCCACGTCTTCTATTTAATTCCAACTCAATACCCTCTTTCTCCGACAGCACATTTTGTAGCTCATTCTCTAAATTCTCAACCTGGTCCAGAAGCTTTTCATTCTCAATATTTACCGACCTAATTATGCATTTGATGGTGTAACTCTCTTGAATCTTTTCTTCCAGTTCACGTTTAAGTTCCTCGTTGAATTCCTTTAAAGTCTTGATCTCAGCACGAAGGTTGTCCACCGTATCGAGACCCTCTGCTTTTGTTTCCCTTCCGTCTTTTTTAGGAGAGCTATCTGGATGCTTTGATGATTCTTCTACACTTTCAGTGATGGTAGTTTTGATAGTACCAATTGTATTGTTTTCTTCTCTCTGTGCAGCTTCATCTAAGCTTGCTTCATTTTCATTATTAACATCATCACCCACAGAACCTTTCGCCACTATAATCTTTTCTTTCGTCAACATGTTTCATTGCAGTGGTGTTTGATGTACACATCACTGCCAACCTCTCTGTATCAGCGTCCTCAGTGTCAAGAAGCCCTTCCGTAGATGTTTGCATCTTTGCAACCCCTGTATCGCCGCCACCTTCATTTCCTTGCTCGGTTACCACAATGTCATTTCCACATTTGGTTGACATAGGAACCAAATTCTCATCGCGTAGACAATCCTCTTTTTCTCTTTCACCAGTGAAAACTACTGGACTACCAGAGTGAGCATCCTGGAAGAAGAGTCCGTCACCTTGATGCCCCACTCCGTCGGTTTCTTCTGCCACAGGTTGAGGCTCGTTATTCCCACTGTACGATAATAAATCCACGGAAAGCTGGATAGTGGTGTTTCTTTCATGAACTGGTGCCGCATCTAGTATAGCGTCCACGTGTTGTTTCTTTTGCTCCAGGAAAGCCTCTTCCTTTTCCTCGTGATATTTTGGTCTTCGACCGGCAATACTTATTTCAGAAGATAATTTTGTCTCAATCAAGGCCTGAGCTTGATTTATTTTTATGCTACTTGTACTGTGAACACTGTGAGCATCCATACTGGCTTTTTCGTCAAGGTTGTTGTTCTCCTCAGAAGTAATTTCTTCTGTGATGTCTTCCTCCATACTGTCAAGCAAATCCTCTACGTTATCCAGATTATTCACAACCTCTGGCGAGTAAGGATCAGGTTGAATGCCTTTTGAAAGCGTGTCCTTTTCAACTTCACCAGCCGCAAGGATGTCCGTGCCTTCATCCTTGACAGAGCAGTTTTGTGCAATGCAATGAAGCTCATCCTGCATTTCCCCTTCGTCAATCTTGAATTCTTGATCAATATTGAATTCATCGTCACCGGCAAAATTCAGTTTTGAAGGTGATTGTGTCTCCTTGTTAACCTTTGACGAATTATTTAGTTCTTCGTTTTTCCTGCGGAAACCATTTGTGTTGGAAACTACTACTACTTCAATCTCCGTAGTTGACATAGAAATGAGTTCGTTTTGAATATCTTCCTCTGCGTCGTCAAGCAAATCTTCCAAGTCGTCCACAAACTCCTGAGAGTAAGGATCAAAGTTTACGTTTTTGAAAGGGGATTCTTTTTTAACTTCACATGCTGGCATGTCTTCCTTTTTGTCAACAGCCTCAACGGAAAAATTTTCGCTGTTAGTAAGAAGTTCATCTCCCATAGCAGGTCCATTTTTGTCTGTAGTATTCAGTTCAGAAGGCGATTGTGCTTCGTCTTCACCCTTGTTCCCATAGTCTGGTTCCTTGCCTTGCCTGTTGAAACCACTTGATTCAGCAACTAAATCGACTTTTTCCTCATGATCTGCAGCCTCCAAAGTGATTTCCTCTGGAATATCTTCCTCTACACTGTCATAAAGGTCAGCTCTGAACTCCTGAGAAAAAGGATCCAAGTTAAGGTTTTTGAGACCCAATTCAACCACTTCTCCAGCTGGAGTCTTGTCTGTGTCGTCAAAGAAAGGTTCATCAAATTCTCTTGAGCTAAATGGCACAAGAAATACTTCAGGCTCGATAGTGATCCGAACTTTTCTCCTCCCAGAAACTGATTCAGTCTCAGAGTTATTTTCGACGTCGTTGTTGCCAGGATATACAGTAGATACTTGCTGAGAACCAGTTACAGTTTTCCTGGATGGCTGGCTCGATGAGCGCAGCAGGCTCAGAATGTCTTCATCCATTCGATCAAGTTCTTCATCAGCAACAACATTCGCTATAGTGTTCATTTCAATTACTTTAGCATTGCGATGGTGGTCATATTCAATGGCTTCAGCAACCTCAAGCATTTCGCTTTTTGCAGCTTCATGGTCTGTCTCGTTAGATATATCATCGAAGAGTTTCCAGTCACTCTGTTTTCTCTGTAATATCCCGCCGGAGATGTCATTTGGCTCCTCACAAGACACTGGCTGGTTTTCAAGCTCACTTACATCAGAAGCTGTATCGTCGTCCTTAGGATATTGAACTTTAACATCACTGAGAGGTTCATGTGAGCCCCCAGGGCCACTATTTGCGATGCTGGGTGGGGAAATGTGGAATTCAAACGTTGGAGTTCTTTCTTCTTCCGATGACGCCTTCTCCTCATCCGCAAAGCTATCATCAGAGTAGCTATCTTGCCCTCCCACTTCTTTCGCTTGTTTTATCTCTAATTCAGGTTTTTCTTCTTCTTCGTGCTGTTCCTCCCTAGAACAAAAAAAAAGGGATTGTAAAAGCCAATTTTTAGGTTATTATTGTTTCATATCAGAAACATAAAATTACATTAAGCAACTAGTCGCTTAGTGTGTCCCGACGAGGTGAGACACACATTTAAAGATGCTATAGCTAGCCAAAAATCTACCCGAGAGTTTGAAAGAGCTGGTTCGATTTATAATGTTGTTAGTGAAACTACTGTTTTCCTTAATGAACGCTTAGATCCAAAAAGTGTTACTACCAAAACTATACCTAGACATTGAAACTATCAAAAATTAGAAATAAAACTGTTAAGATGGTGAAGAAAAGGTAGTACAGCTTTTATTTAAATGGGTCAGACATGATATAACATGGGTCAAGAGCAGATAGCAGAGGGTAAACCAGCTAAAGGAACAAAAACACAACTCCTAAGGTTTTACTGTGCGAAAACCAAAACACACTCATTCAACTTAATAACTGTAGAGAAAATAGAAGACGGATTGATTTTCGTCACTGTACGTTTGTTTACATTTCCTGCATTTTGAACACCCGTTCAACGGTTATCCAAGAAACTGAACACATTGAAGTCAAATTGAAGTGTGCACACTTTTTATTCACACGGTGAGCGAACAGAAGGAAATCACACCATCAAACTTAACAAACCTGTTCTTGTCAAGAGACTCTTGTTTCATTTTTGCTTCATCATCAGACTTTCCCTTTGGCAATGACACACAATTCTGTTTTTGAGCAGAGCTGTTTTTTGATCCCTCTTCACCAGACTGTTTGTCCATAGATTGCACCCACCCTCCCCTCCCTGGGGAGGACTGTCCTGTGGCTCCTCTTCAACAACAGAATCCTCCGCACTTGTTGTAATGAAGCTTACGTCAAGTGGCGGGGTCTTTTCCGATAACGAATCTTCGTCACTTTGGTCACTACATGAATGCATATATACAAAAACAAATTAATAAAGAATAAATGACAACTTTTAAAATCAAAAGTTAAAATGGTAATAGTATGTTTAGAAAGCTAAGCCGATGATATACCGGTCAAATAGAGCGCAAAGTTTGATACCATCTCAACAAAAGTTGCTGTATCTATGGTAATAACTAAAAAATGTTGTGCGTATGGCATAGGTTTGTCATGTGTTATGTATGTTGAACGTTAAATTAAACAAATCAATAAGCAACAAATATTGTTCGTCCGGTTTACCGTAAATGATCGATTAAGCGCCGTGGCGCTCATTCGAGTAGCGGCGCTTAATCGATCATTTACGGTACTTTTATCTCAGTGGTTTCCTAAAAATATTTTGTCGCGTCACAGGTATGATACGTTTGTGAAAGGTTTTGCCTCGGGGCAGTAAAATCAGCATTCAGCAATGCCGTGTATGAAAAATTGAAATTTGAACATCTTGTTTACAAATGTGGCCATTTTTTCTTAACGTCGAAATTCTGCTATATTTTTACATAAAATAAGACGTCTTAAACTAAGGCCTTTCAATCAAAAAGAACAAAATTCTCTTTTCAAACCCCAAAATACCATTGAGCTAGATATTAAGATTGCCAAAAAGAAAGTGATTCAGTTTTAAGGCCGGTTCGCTACGATCGCGACGATCGCTACCAAAAAAGTTGAGCGGTCGTTCCGTCTTTGATCGCTGAACAGTTTCCATATAAGCTGGTTTCCATATGATTGCTGTGATCGTTACGATCGCTAAAAAGTGGTTTCGACATAATCGCAACGATTGCTGAACAAAGTCAAACATATGGCAACCAGCCTTTACTATTTCAACTTACTTGACTACGTCTGCCGTGTCACGTAACACCCTTTGCAGTTTCTCCTGGCCTGAGACTGGTTTTTCAAGGACGTCCACAAACTCGCTGCCACTTTCCTCGTGGTCATCCTCGTCATTGAAACTCTCCACCTTAAGATGGCCACCAGGCGATGTCTTAACCTTTTTCTAGGGAAACGTTGGAATATGACGTGAATATTCTTTTTATTGTTTGGTGCTCAAGGGTTGTTTCGAAAGACCGTGCTTCTAAAAACCTTAAAGAACAGTGTGGACAGGCTAAAATATAAAATGAAAATCCTCAGCGAATAGAGAATGGGATCACTGAACAACTGTTATGTAAACTTTGCCACCAATGACTGTAACGCATTAGAAATTTCTCTGAGGGAGGTGTCCTCTTTTTCAGTATTTAAGCGTGGCTTAATAGTTTTTCAGTTGTTGCCCATATTATTATTATTATCATAATTATTATTATTATTATTATTATTATTATTATTATTATTATTATTATCGTATCTATAACAAATGCTCGTTTGTGATTGGTTCTCCGCGCGCCTATTTGATACGTAATTGGAGGGTGATCACGTGGGTGTCCAATTACAGCTGTCCAATTTGAACATTTTGTAATTGGATAGCTTTAATCGGACAGTTACACTGCGCGCGCGTCAATCAGGTACACTGAAATGGGTTCTTTTCATAGCTGTTCCTCCACCGCTTGCAAAACTAATAATAAAAAATATATCCTCGAAGGGCATGTAGATTTTCTAAGTTCGTATTTTGTTTGAGATACGATTAATTGGTAACTGGACTTCGTGTCATACAATTCAGGGGTAATCGGCCGAGACGAGAATTAAAACGTGTTTTTGTTTGTTTTAAGGTGGCTCCCTATAGTTTTATGACCGTGCGCGCTGATGATGCGAGCTGTAGTAATCTGCGCGCGCTCACATAAAATCGTAGGTTTTTCCTGATATTTTATGACGACAGCATAGCCAAAAAAAGCAAAACTAAAAGTAAATTATCTCGCGTTTCCTTCGGTGAATTTTTTAAAAATTTGCACATTTTGAGATACTAACGCTACCTTTCACATATTAGTTTTTGGAAAAATTCTATCAGAGCGATTCAGTTTAATGGTTAAAAATAAGAAATCACGTGATATCGGTGAATCCGTTTGAACGACCCCATATTTTTCCCCTGAAAAATGTTAGTCAAAACCATTTTCACAAAATAGGAAAGTTTAAAAAAATTTCACCGAGGGAAAATCAAAATATTTAAGAAGAAAGACGAATTAATGGAAAATATCAATCATTCTTTAGATGCTTTGTTGCCGTGACAACGGCCTATGCTTAAGAAGCAAAACCTGAAAAATAAGGGTAAATATGTTGGTAACCTTAGAGGTAAAATTTAGGAACAAATATTGCAAGACAACGGAACTAGAGCTTCATTTGCAAGTCTTGCCAGTTCGTATAGTCACTTTTGTAAACAGTTTGTTTTTGTCGAGGTGTTGTTGTGCGCGCTAATAATAATAATAATAATAATAATAATAATAATAATAATAATAATAATTTAATGCTTATTCGGCGCAGATTAACATATGGATGTTATCAAATGCGCCTTACATCAAATTAATTAAAAACCTAAAAATTTAAAATAGAAATATATAAAATACAGTTAAAAACTTCCTAGAATTAAAAATCAAAAACTTAAGATTAAAATTAAAACTAAATCTAAAACTAAAATTCGTAAGAAGTCATGCTAAAAGAGGCTCTAGCTGTAACAAGCAAA
>Ga0126336_10002581_pt1 | contig 10382 bp, 11 predicted proteins | sample SidCmetagenome_FD_92530 | JGI IMG/M metagenome (GOLD analysis project Ga0126336, IMG submission 92530) | Coral microbial communities from El Islote,Puerto Morelos, Mexico - Siderastrea C C metagenome | ecosystem: Host-associated > Invertebrates > Cnidaria > Coral | place: El Islote,Puerto...
AAAAAAAAAAAAAAAAAAAAAAAAAAAAAAAACGGGTATTACTAGACCCCGTCCTGACGGCGGGGTAAAAATGGATATTACTAGTCCCCATCCTGATGGCGGGGGAACAAATTGGCCAATGCCCCATGGTAGGGACAAACTGGCGCTGATCAAATACTGGGCTTATACACACGCTATTTGAAAGTTAATCTATGTCTATGTAATGCACCAAGAAACTACTGCTACTTCTCAGTGCTGTTGTAGTAACAATTCATTCTGTATTTCTACCACCTGATTGTAATATTATTGTAAGAAACCTACCGTGATGTATGTAATGTAGTGTAAGTAGGTAATTCTCTGTTGTATTGTAAGTTATATAATTAATTTTGTAGTTGTAAAACCTTGTAAGTTGTGTAATGTTTTGTATTTTTTCCTTTTGTATTTGTTGTTGTTGTTGTCATTGTTGTTGTGTGATTGCAAATAAAAATAAAAATAAATAAAAATTAAATAAATAAAGTGTTTCTACCATCTCATTTTGTCCTTCTCAGAGAGCCAGTTTGTTACAAACTTCTCATCTTTAGTTTGGACATGAACTTACTACTAGTTGAAAACAAAGCCAAAATTCTGTGAAGCCAAATAATTTTGCAAGGTTAGCAAATGCCTCGGGATAGACTAATGCCCAACCTCCTGGATGAACAACATAAAAAAATGCCCAACTAATGCCAGGAATAGACTGCCAATGCAATTTTTAATAGTGTACCAACTGAATTGAACTGAGTATTAATATTTGCCCAGATTTAAAGTGTTATTAAATTGGTTAAAACTTTTACCTCATTAGCAACATCTACAACAGCTTGGGCAGCACTGACTTTGGCCATTTCCTAGAAGATGGATTGCCAGATCAGAAGAAGACATCCAGTAATTATAAACAGTATAGTTTATTTCTCATAGGTTAAGGCTAAAGTTTTTAGATAACTTATTATTTCATAACTCATTCTTAGATATCTAATTGATTTTTATCTCATATTTCAGATCTTTTTACGCATCTTTATATAGAGTAAATATCAATGAACTTACATGCCCATACTTTAATTTTGACCATGCATAGAAGTTCACCCAAGTACAGAATACAACACGAAACTCTATCAGACTACGAAAGTGAATTGAACCATACCTCTTTCCTTTTGAGCTTTTTCTCTTTTCCTTTGGCTGATTTTTTCTATGGTTGATAAAACAAAATTAAGACTCACCATTTTCAAAACGTTTGGTTTTGAATAGATCAACTTCTTGCTACGCATGAAAATCTCGAATGGCGCGGAAAAATACATTTATCAAGTATTTCATAAGAGGTCAATTTACCAATAGAAAAACCAACTTACCCCCATTTTGACTCGCGAAGAAGAACTTTGTTACTTATATTTCCAAAATTATACCTTTAATTTGCTGTTAGAAAGTAGAATACGGCGAAAAATCTCTGAAACTTTACAATAACTTTTCCCGCGTTATCTCGTCCGCCATGTTTAATTTCTTGGCGCTCTAACTGAATGCTGGGAGTGTGGTTCCTTCCCAGTCTCTCTGCGTGTGGAAGGTAAGTGACGTCAACTTGAAAGACGAAGAAGTGAACTGGTGAATGGTCCTCGAAATTCACTAACACTGTGCTGTATATAAATGAACTTAACCTGAAAACGGCCGATTTAAAAAGGTAACGAGGGCAACATGTCTCAGGAAGAGAAAGCAATTGAGCTTATAGCTCAGGCGGAAAAGAAAGTGAAATCGTCTCAGGGATTTTTGGGAGGATTATTTGGGTAAGGGCAAGTCAGTGTACCTTAACTTTTACTTGTTGTTTTAGTGTGTTCCAGAGGTAATGAGATTTTATTGTGGTTAACAGTAAAAAGGAATTTGTTCGTGACTTAGGGGAACTTCAAAGCTCGAGGATGCCGCAGAGTTGTACATCAGTGCTGGAAACATGTTCAAGATGGCTCAAAAGTGGAGTGGTTAGTAACTTATGATTCGTGTTTTCTTACCAACTGTAGTACTGCTGAGTTGTAGAGTTTGATGGTTGGTTGGCGAACGAAAATACAGTTATCACAGATGGGTAAAAAGTCCTCCTTGAAACACCCTTTCTGTTAATTCAGGTTTATTTACGAAGTTTAGTGTCGTTATTAAAATTATCCATGCTTCATTAAAAGCTTATATAAGGCTTGCCAGGGACCCTTGTCATTGGTACATCTTTTCCTTTGGCTGTGTAACCTTGACACGTTTATTTAGTTCTTATTATTATGGCAGGAATCTAAAGCCAGAGTGAAACAAAAATAAGAGTTGATATAAATAGTCAAAATTATGTAAGCAGGGAATGCATAAGAACTAATAAGGGCATATGCATGTCAGCAAGAGATACTGGTCACATGAGACTCGTGAACACTGTTCTTGTTTGAACCTGACTTTAATAAATCTTTCCTACTGGAAATCAAAACTAAATTTGGATTGATGGGATTGAGACTCAACAAGAACTTGTATGGGTTGACATGAGCACATGAGCGTATAATTGTTATTGTTGTTGTTGTTGTTGTTGTTGTTGTTGTTGTTGTTATTATTATTATTATTATTATTATTATTATTATTATTATTAGGATGAATGAGACACTTAACTGTCAGTGACTCTTGCCATTTTGAACCTGGCTTACAACTTTGTCATTGTAACGAAAAACATGGTAAATTTTAAGCTCTGTCATGAATGAAATGAGAAGGATAGACTATTCAGCATGTCCTAAATGTAGGACAAAGAAAAATCTGAATCCCTAATGGAAATGAACCCCATGACCTTCCATACACTGGTTAGATTCTCTAAACTCTGAGCCATAGGGAGCCTCCTGGTGAGCTAAGTCTTATTTACTAAGTTCACTGTGACACGCATCCTGCATACTGCTAGGATGAGCCATGTCCAAAGCATTCTGTGTGATGTTGCTTGTTGAACCTTAATGGAAATCAGTCATTTGAGTCAAACGTGAGAACGACGGTGAGAAATTAGGTGGTGATTAGAAAGACCATGAGAAATTAGGTGTTTGAAAAACTTTGTCTTGCCCCGTGTTTAATTACCACCTGTTGACCCTTGTTATCAATCGTTAGGTTGTTGGAAAGTGAGAACAAATTTGTCACCTGTTACAGATTCACTTGGATTACTGTCACAAAATGGATTTGAATGGACTTTTACACTCAGCTGATTTTTTTAAGGGCTGCACAACTGTTTCTCTACAGGCTTGCCTCTGGCCTATTTATGTCAGCTTCCATCATGTTGTTTTCTAATATTGAATTACATCGGAATACAATCTCACTATGTAATTACCAGAGGAGAGACATTAATTTTAAGTGCAATTGTTCACATTTTATGTCAAACAGCATCTCTTGATTTTTTTGCTTTAGCTGCTGGCAAAGCATTCATGGAAGCAGCTCAACTACAAATAAACTTGCAGTCCAAACATGAGGCAGGGCAGCGTTACGTTGATGCTGGCAACTGTTTTAAGAAAACAGATGTTGAAGGTAAATTTGTTTCAAAGTTTTACTTTGATTTATAAAACAGATCATGTGGCACATGCACACAGTGTTTGTCCCTTCACTCCAAGCTCAAAACAGGGAAAATTTTTCAAAGACAATTTGTTTTTCTGAAAAATTGACAAATGAACAGTTTTAGGAGTCATGATAACAACCCATACTCACTGAGACCCTGTTTTCAAAATGCCAAGCCCAAGACTTTGCTTCTTTGTCAAATCTCTGAGCACTGTAACCTCACTGTCAGAAAATTTCAGGTGGGAAAAAACAAAAAGTACTTCAAACGCTTCAAGGAATTCTTTTGGACTTTTATTTAAACCACTCTAATTCTTGTCAAAATTATATCCTGACTGATGGCATTTCAGACTAAGCTCATGCAAGGTTTGCTTGACTCCAGTTCCGTTTTTTTTTAATCCAAGGTTTTGAGATGATCCCTTATTCTTGCAAACCACAGATTCTGAGACATATTTAAAAATATGCCAAGATTTTGAGACCCGGGGGAAAATGTGCCAACACTCGTCATCTTTGACAAACCATTGTAAACCCCTCGCAGTACCATAAGAAAGTGCTGCTTGGTAGCTTTCATTTGAATGGTCACAATTAGGATTTTTGTCTAAAGAGGGAATAGTTACTAAAGATTTGACCCTGTGAGAGAAAGCCTTTATGCCTCTTGTTGAAAAAGTGGACCTCCTGGAAACAGTTGTAATGAAACCTTAGGTGCCTTTTTCAGTGAATTTTCCAATGTGTGGGTCATCAAGATGCTCCTCTGGCTCTGTTTGCTTTCTTGCTCGATATTTTTGATAATGGAGACTCAAATGAAATAATCATCTCTGCCTTTGTTCTGCAGAGGCTGTAAGGGCTTTTGAAGCAGCTATTAACATTTACACAGACATGGTAAGTAACTTTTCTGCTTGAAAGTTTTTTAATGGGTTATTTAACACATATTTATTGTGCAGATCTCCCACTATTAACATCATTATGACATGACTATCTATAGTCAAACCTTCCATAAATGGACTTCCTTGAGACCATATTGAAGTGTCTTCTGAGGAATTGTGTCTGCGTTTGCTTGTAAATATTGTACCCAATGTCATACAGATCTCTTACTTCATAAACTATTCTGATTCTCTATGTGTGAGCCTCTCAGTCATGGACACCCTTGGAGGTGTATTCAGATGTATCTCTAGGAGAGGTATCATAAGCCTGCGTAGCAGGCGTAACGGGGAAGCCCCATTTTTCTCCTGCGTTCTCGGTCCCCTTCCCCTCCCCTGTTTATGCCTGCTATGCAGTCTGAGATGTCCCCATATGGGAGATTAAAATTTATGTACTAGTGTTTTAGTGTACTCAGTGAAACCCATAACCCATGACACCTGTACAGTGTTCCACTAGTATCTGTTATGACTGTGTACAGTAATGCTTCAAAAAAGAAAAAAATTCCCCTTGGTCCTACACCACAATGCAATGCTTGTAAACAGAAATGCAGTTGTTGAGACAAATGTTATTGGGGATCTTGTGTTTGTATGAGGCTGTGGCCACATTTGAGTTTCCACTTGGGAAAGCTATCTACATACCACAGATGTCCGTTAGTAGAGGTTTGACTTTGTTACATAATTATCTGGACAGACAATAAACGTTGGCATCATGTTTAGGATCTACTTAGTACTACAAAACTGACACATATGGGTTTTCAACTGAAGTGTGGAGCATTTCAGTGTTGATGTCAAAATGCTAATGAAATTGATTGATAGGCTTTCAATAACATTTACCTCTGATTTCTTTTTTTTTTCTAAGGGCCGGTTTACAATGGCTGCCAAACATCACATTACAGTGGCTGAGATTTACGAGGGCAACACTGCTGACCTGGAAAAGGTGAGAAATCAAGACCATCTGTCTCAAATTAAACCACTTTTGGTTGCTTTGGTTGAAGGGTGCCATTGCCGCACAGGTTGTGCAAGTCTTTAAATTGGCCAGAAGTTTAACACAATGTGAGATCTGGGACAAAAACTGTCTCCTTGTCCTTGTTAACAGCTCTTCGCATTTTTATCCTCAGGCAATCTTTCACTATGAGCAGGCTGCTCAATATTACAGAGGAGAGGAATCAAACAGGTAATGACAACTTCATTGTTCAAAAGTTGCTCTTAGTCCACAGGGCTATCATAAGAAGATTGCAAACAGCTCTTACTGTAAATGTATGACTGGCAGCTACAAAACAAACTGACATCTGAATGAATGATTTCTATAGCAGTGTGCCATTGTGAGTGGTGAACAATTCACCACTCACATTGGCTGGGAGTGAAAGATTGTATGAATAGTCATATTTTTCGCCTAGTTTTTTTTTCCGCCACTTTCTTCTTGAGAGAACAAAATGATTAGAAATAGATCTGCAAATAGTTGGACCCTTCACGTAAATAGGGTGTCCATGTGGATGGAAATGGTAGTTCTGTCTTCAGCAATGTTGGGGGTGTGGCACTGGGGGAGGGGTGTAATAAAGAACCACTCTGATGTAAAAAACCCAACTGGGACCACAACTTGTTTCCTGCATTCTTCCACATTGATGGCAGCATTGGCAGCATCAGCACTGGGGCAAGGGGACAGATGTTAAGTTTAGTTAGTTCTGGGCAGTACCTTTGTGGAAGATTGTAACAATTATGGTAAATTTGCAACTAAACTATCAATTCTCATGTCATTTGTACTTTGTAGCTCTGCAAACAAGTGCCTATTGAAAGTAGCAACGTATTCAGCTCAGATGGAGGAGTATGCAAAAGCTGTTGAGATTTATGAACAGGTTGGATCAGACTTCTTTCTTGCACACCTGTAGTTACACTTGTGTTTTTCTACTTGGGTATAAAAATTAATCTTTAGTGTTTTCTATAAAGATTTGGTTTGTTCTGTATCATCCATGACTCTTTCTTTTAGTTTAGACTACCTGCTACCTGCTTGAACATGGAGTAATGCTGGTCGGGAGTAAGAAAAGAAAAGTGTGTGAAGTCTTTGTGTTTAAAAAGATCCTTAAAATTGAAAAAGTCCATTACTTATTAAAAGGAAGTTCCAACAAATTTGATAAAGTTTTCAACTGTTGTGTCACAAAATATTACCCTTCCAAAATTGTATAATTAAATTGTATAATTAACTTGTCAACCTGTGTGTGTTTGTGTGTATGTGTGTGGTGGGGGAACAAGTATTTATTTGTGCCATGAACACTTAGCAGATGACATTGATTTAAACTATGCAGGTTGCTGCTGATGCTATTGAGAGTTCATTACTAAAGTACAGTGCTAAAGAGTATTTCTTCAAGGCAGCCCTCTGCCACATGTGCATTGACATCGTTGAAGCCCAGAGAGCAGTTGACAAGTACTGCGACATGTACCCTGCATTCCAGGACACAAGGGAGTGTAAACTTCTAAGGGTAATTATGAAGCAAATGTTTTGCTGAGTAATCACAACAGCTACATGTACGTGCTATCATACATGTATGTGCACGCATTGTCAAATGCTTGTTACCATTGAGATACAAGGATAGTAAAGGTGTTCTTGGTTGTTTTCTAGGTTTCTATCAGACGTAAATCGTGCATGCTGTTAGAAATCGCGAATTTGAATGGTGAAGTGTGGTTTTAAAGGGTTATCCTGTCAAAAGTACAGGTTATCCTGTCAGAAGTAGGATCCGCTCCTACTTCTGCAACATCACATGCAACTGTTACACCTTGTGTCCATCATCTGCAACATTGCATGCAACAATGATGCATCATGTGTCCGCACCTTAAGGAAGGTGTGCAATGTAATGACAAATGAAAGAATACAAGTAAAACCATGTCAGTCCTTTTCCAGGTCAAAGAACGTGTTGCCCCAGTCATCTCTTTCCTTAGGAGATGCTTATGACAAAGGAGTATCAAGCCTTGTGTCATATGATTAAGGAATGAGAGAGGCTGTTGGGGGTGAGTCAGGCTCAAAGAGAATCTTGCCAGGGGAAAATGCTGAGGGTGTGGCCAGGGCTTACACTGTAGACTTCTCAGTGCTGCTGTACCTCTATGAATTAAACTGATCTCTGGCTTGTATTGCCATTTGCTTTCCTTTTTCCAGACTCTTCTCGAAGCTCAAGAGGAACAGAATGCAGAAACTTTTACAGAGGCTGTAAGTTGCCATTGTGATTTATGCAATATCCAATATACCATTATACCCTCAATACTTTGTCTTGGCACTTCTAAATGGTAACGAAAAATTTGAGTCGTTCTCTGAACGACAAGCATACTCAGCACTTAATGGCATTGCCTTTTGGGAGTTAAAGTTAACCCTTTAAGCCCCGATATCCACATACAAACTCTCCAGACTGATCTCCATACATTTCCTTAAAGTATTAGTTGAGAGAATTTGTTAAAAGATCAAAGCAAATTCCCTTTGGTGATCATTTTATTAATTCTTGTAACCTTTTCTCTTGATTATGTATTGATATTGTTAGGAGAAAATTGATGTTGGTCACTCTTGGGACTTAAAGGGTCAAGGGGAAAGGAGGATGAAAATCAGCTAAACCTGCAGATTGAGTCCCTAGGGGTTGGGCAGGGGGGGGGGGCAGGGATTTGCCCAGGAAGCTTGAAAATGGAGACATAAAAAGTACCTTTATTCAAACTTCTCAGAGTAATGGGGTGGGGAGGGGGGAAGCCTGATTACCTCAACCCTACCAGTACCCCCTGGATTTTATCCAAGTTCTACTTATGTTACACCTCACTACACAATGCTGTATGTGAGCTGACCTTTCTTTATTTTTATCTGCTTAGAACAGTGTATGTTGTTAACCCTTTTATAAGCCCCAAGAGTGTCAAGCATCTAATTTCTCCTTATAACATCACTCGTTGATCAAATATACGGGTCATGAGAATAAAGAAAACAATCATCAGACATGAAATATGTTGATGTTTAATCAAATTCTCCCAAGTTCTCCATAAGAAATATATGGAGAACAGTCAGGAGAATATGGATGTGGATATTGGGGCTTAAAGGGTTAAGTACGTTATTATTACTATTACTATTATTATTATTATTGTTATTATTAATATTATTATTATATTGTTTTAATTATTATTGTTATTATTCTTGTTATCACATCCTATTTTTTATCCTGTGTAGGTTAAAGAATATGACTCCATATCAAGACTGGATCAGTGGCTAACCACCATTCTTTTACGGATCAAGAAAGGAATGAATGAAGAACCAGACTTAACTTAGCCAACCTAGACTGTTAACTGAAGTGAACTGCTATATCTTACTAATTTACATTCTGTGCTGAAAGAAATATAGCTTATGCCTTTTGTTTTCATGAAGTTTAGAGTTCATGAAAATTGCGCACAGTAGGCAGGTAAAATTTTCTCGGGAAAAGGTGTCCTGATGTTTGATGAGTCAGTCACAGAACTGAGAAAAAATACCAAGCTTCCAGAATAAAAATAAGATTTCACTCGTTTAATTTTTGTACACTTCAAATGATGTGCAAAAATAAGAAAAAGAATGTAAAACCCATGTGAAAATTAAAGGCATTAGTGCATAGCCAGGACAAGCAATAATTGAACGTTTTCAAAAGAATACTTTTAGAAATGCAAGCTTTCGATCTGACACTGAGGTCGAGAGTGATATAACAATTTAAAAATTTAAATCGGTTAAAGTGGTTTTGTGGTGACTGTCTTAAAACCAAAACCAATGTATTAAAAACTGCCACTCACACAGCCTCCAATGCAGGCGTCCTTATTGCTTGTCACGCAATCCATTCCTTGTCACACAATCCATCCCCTCCCCCTCCACGGGGGAGGGGATGGATTGCAAATAATGTGATGAACCAATCAGAACTTGAGGAGATGGAAGCAATCATTCTTTGCTCTAATTGGTTATCACAGGGCTCACACACAAAGTTAAAGTGTAGGTTAAGGGACAGTGTTGTCTATTTTTAGTAGCATATTTAAAAAAAATAGTATTTGCATCAATTGAAGCCTGACATTTACGATCCAAATTTGTTAAAATTGGTTATTGTAGTGGACAGGATCTGTTAATAAGTGTGTTTGGCCACAATAGCCGGGTTAGAAATGTCTTGAGAAAGTTGGTTGTGTTCCTCCTTGAAACTTTGACTCGATCTCGTCCCGTTGGCGGTCTAGAAGCAAGTTGCGTATGAGCAGGGTAATTAGAATATAATTTGGCAAATTTTTGAATAAACAAGCAGGAAAATCGCCAGTACATCACCCCTTTGATGTACACCGAAACCACTCTGATTCTTCAGTAAAGTAAATCTAAGTCATCGGTAATAAAGGATGTTTTTCCACACCAACCTCTCGAGTTCTCGCTCCACTGCTTTGCTATGTTTTTAGTCTACGTGGTTTATATTAAATATCCTGCAGTCAGTCCCTATCAGCTGTGGTGTTTTGCCCTTGTTTGCAACCACGGAAAGGAACGTTCAACGAACAAAAGACTGCAATTTAAGCTTAATATTGCGGAAAGTAAACAGTTCCTTAAAGCCTGTTTATTATGAGGGAACCAGAACTCCCTAGTACCAGGAATCTCCCTAGAAGCCGAGACAAAGTTGTCTCGCGTTTACAAGCAACTTTTGGGGTAGGGTTACCTACCTGGCAGAACTCTTGTGTTACGCGCTTGGCAACAAAAAAAATTTCAACTTCAACTCCGATTTTTGTCCGTAAAGTTCAAGTTAAGGCGGCTCCCTAGATTTTCTACAAAAGTGACTATACGAACTGGTAAGACTTGCGAAAGAAGCCCTAGTTCTGTTGTCTTGCAATCTTTGTTCCTGAATTTTACCAGTAAGGTTACCAACATAATTACCCTTATTTTTCAAGTTTTGCTTCTTAGGCATAGGCCGTTGTCATGGCAAC
>Ga0126336_10002582_pt1 | contig 10382 bp, 4 predicted proteins | sample SidCmetagenome_FD_92530 | JGI IMG/M metagenome (GOLD analysis project Ga0126336, IMG submission 92530) | Coral microbial communities from El Islote,Puerto Morelos, Mexico - Siderastrea C C metagenome | ecosystem: Host-associated > Invertebrates > Cnidaria > Coral | place: El Islote,Puerto...
AACACTCATTTGGGTAAATTTATGGAAAGTTATGTAACTATGCAAAATTATGACAAAGCACATTATTGAAAAATTCTTTCCACCCAGCTAATATTCCAGAATCCTAGTGAAACAAAAAATGTTTTAAGCATTCTCGTGACGGAATCCAGCCATAGGAGAATAATAATGTTTGTCACTGCTGTAGAAATAACCTTACTTTACATTTGATGTTTCAGGTCTCCTTTCATCGCAAGGCAACGGCCACTCCATAGATCAGCATCACTGAGTGCCATACCAGACCATCCTCACATCAATTACCTGTCATTCTCAATCGACGAAACCCTGGGTGAAGTATTTAGTGAAGCTGATCTGAAATACCTTACTGACATTCAACTTCAAGAGCTTCAACAGATCAGCAGTCAACGTAAAAACAACAGCCGCCACAGGGCTGTCACTTTTAGTGTACTACAAGAAGGCAGTGGTGTATTGTCAAGGAAAGGATCAGTTGAAAAAGACCACTTATGTGATTCAAGCTCTGTGACAGCTGTGGACTATATACATGGAATAATTTGTCCATGGCAACTAAAGAGTATCTTGGAGAGTATTGCTTAGCTCCTACACAACCTGGTGATTCTGGTAGTGGAACTGGTTATTGGAATTCAGTAAGGAAAGTGTCAGACACCAGTAATGGGAAAGCAGAACCCCATAACTCTGTGGCGTCACAGGGGTGTAGTGCTCCGCCCTCTACTCCCGAGCCTACCAAAGGGGATGACAGTAATTCACAGATTTTGGATATTACAAGACTCAAGAAGCTTCCAAAGTTGTTTTGACAGAAGGTTTTCTGTGCTTATGAGAAAACGGGTGTCATGCATTACCAATGATCATAGAAGCAATTTAAAGATTTACAGCTCTTATTATACAGCTGTTTGTTTGTGTGATCCTCAGGGTATTAACATGTATATCAACTGACGAACACTACTCTCATATCTCTGAAGATGACTTTCACTTAGAATGGTCAAACATCTTTCAACAACAGCAGTCTTGTGGAGAATGACCTTACCTGGATTATCACATTAAAAAGTGCCTCTTCTCAAGCCCCTTACATGGTATGGTAATATTTATGCATGTTCTCCTGCCACCATTTTTCCCATGAGGACAACCTGGCAGGAATTTTATGATTCCCCCTTTTCCCATTGGCTCATCTGTGTGACCAACAAAGGAACAAGCTTCTTGGTTTCCCAGTGGAATCCACTCGTAGATATCAACTGCAGTGCATCAGTCATTTACATAAGCTGTAAACCGATATTATTACTTTATTTTTTCTCTAAAATTTATATCAACTACTTGAAGCAATTTCTGACAAAATCCTTCACCACAAAATGTTACCAGATGTCCTGTTTGTAAACAATACAATACAAACCAGAGTATGAGAACCAGCATTTTCCCAAGTCAGCTTAAAATGGTTTCTTATATCTATGATACCAAACAGAAATCAGGTTGCTTGCTAGAATGTTACGGTAAAGAAGTTCGCACTTTTTGTGTTAAACCGCTTTTTTGCTAGTCACAAATTAAAGTAGTTCAATAAGGCTGTGGCATCTTTACTTTTATTTTATAAACATTAGACCTGTTATGAACTTCACCCATAACAAATAACAGTCACTGTTCTGATTTCATTCTTTGACCCAAACAACAGGTCCTATTTGACACTGCTACTACGCATTAAACTATACTGTGGTACTATACTACAGTTTACTACCAGTGGAGCTATTTCATTAGAAGTATGATGATGATGATGATGATGATGATGACGACGATGATGATATCTCTATTCAAAAACGATGTGACGTTCATTAAAATAATAATGGTATTTCCCTTACTAGAGTGGAGTCTTCTTTGATAGGCTTGAATTTGGAAGTGTCACGTTATTTTGAGAAAAACCACTGTCATAGGCAGTCCTGTCCACGATCTCTACACCGTTTCCATTGTCACGCTGTTCTCAAAAAGCAGAAAAATTCTAAAGGAGCTAAAAAACAACAAAAATATTGCAATCTTAAAGCGTGACTAAGGAAACAGTGTTGTGACCATAGACAGGAACGCCAATGACAGTGGTTTGCTCAAAATAATAAACAGTGGTCTTCCACTATTATTCTTCCATTAGTGGGAGTTACTTTTCCACATACAAAATAATCCAAACGTCAGGCTGAAACAGGTTCTCATATACAGGGGGTTGAACGGACAAATTTCAGTCTGTAATTAGTAATCCACAGGTTTTCTTTGCTGGATTTTCAGTTTTGTTCATTTAAATGGTGTCCGTTCACTTTCCAGTCGAAGGAAAATCCTTTACTGCATTAACAAGTTTCTGCGCCAGTTTGCTTACTCCGTCATGTGAGTGATCAACCATTGTTTGTACATTTTCCATGATGCTTTCATCAAGAAGAAGGGGAATGTAGCGTTTAGCTGTTGGAAAGAACAAAAAGCAATTAAACTACTAGCCTCAGGGAATAAAAAATAAGAGAAGTGCAGAATTTATGGGCCTGCTTATTTATAGACTGGGTTAAGCATCATATGTATGTTTCTTTTCCCACAATTTACAGATTTAACCTCCTTTTGAAAAACTAAACCCTGTACCCTACAATAAAATTAATGTACGATTCAATTTTCTAGCTAGAGATGCTTACCATTCCTGGAGCAAACATGAAGCATTCCCCACAATGCCCACATTTGTACTGCATGCATTGGACAGACAAGAAGTTGAACAAATGGGTTAAAAGACCTATCAGAAACAACATAGTACACGTTATAATGTCATGGGTGTAGCGTTAATGGATCTGTTGAATCTCTGCTCAAGGTTTATCAATGTTATGCTCAAAAGAGCGGAACAAAGCTAAAAGTAATCTGCAGTGCAAAATGTGGGACTTAGAAAATGCTAGTCATTTCAAACAGTTTTCCAGATGTAGAAACGGTAATGGTTAAGCTTAACACTCAGCAGTGAGGGTTTTCATTTAATCGTTGAAAGGCTTTTTTCGAATATTCCTTATGCAAGTTTATGTAAGAAATAATGATTTCACGACAAGCGTCATCTTTGAAGTGTGAACTGGCAAAGCTTCTCACCAGTGAACCCCCAAAGCAGTTAAGTTGAAAAGAATACTCACACAAAACCCGTGACAAATTGAGTAGTATAGTACGGTCAAAATTAACTTTTTGCCATGGATTCTCATTATTTTTTGTTGACGTCAAATGATAGAGTTTTGGTGGTAAATGAAAGAATTGTGGAGATGGCAAAACAATAGATTGAGGTGATAGTGGTGGTGGTGGAGGAGAAGATGGAGACAAGTAATAAGATTCCAGCGCATATTATTGGAGAAACAGACATTAGCCAATGACGTCATGAAAATAAATGTATTCCCCCACACATTAATGAGAATCCACCACCAAAAAAGAGGTTAATTTCAAGCGTACTATACTACTGATGTCTGGTGACGTGATTCATAGAAGACCTTTGTTGGCTGTAAACAAAACTTTCAATCATTATAAGAGACACATCCAATGAAACATTAAAACTGGGTATAAAATCTTGTACCTATATGCAACAAGCTCCTCAGAAGGAAGTTCCCAATTCCTCACAGCTTTCTCCTGTAAGCAATAATAATCTCATTTTCATTCTCTTTAAAACCATTATGAGGTTCTGAGTGTGGTAGCTAGAGCTAAACATTAAAGTCAATGTCCTTTTTGCAGGCTTCAAAGTCGGGATAACAGAGGTTAAAGGCAGCAACGGGAGTCTCCATTCTTTCTATGGGAGAAAGAGAAAAACCCTTATTTTTTGGTTTAGAACACGGTGGCACACACTACATAACATTCAGCAGATCAACCATAGCACAAGCCAATCAGCCATAACGCAGAGAAATCGGCAATAATGCAGTGAAATCAACCACAACATAGGGAAAGCGGCCATAACGAAGAAAAATCAACAAATGTAGCGAAATCAACCATATCTTAGGGAAAGCAGCCACAACTGTAGGGCAATCATTCCATAACGTTCAGAACTCGTCACACAAGTTGATGACGCAGGGCAATCAATCATGATGTAGGGAAGTCGTCCCATAAGTTGATAACGTAGGGAAATCGTAGAAAGGGATTTCAATCATCCATCAGTCGACATCAACCATAATCTAGGGACATCACCCAAAAAGTAGGGACAACAACCGAAACATAGGCAAGTCAACCATAATGAACGAAAATCAACGATAACAATATACGCAAACCAACAATAATGTAAATGAATGTAGCGAAATCAACCATATCCAGTAGGGAAGTCAACCATAACAAGACAAAACAACCGTGATGTGGGCAAATCGTTGTGGTACACATGTCAACTCGGCCAGTGTTTCTACACCTTGGATTCGGGCTTGGTCTACCGTTATTACCAGAAATAAAAAAGTTTGAACTGGAATAAGTAGGAATCACCCTTTCGATTAAACCAGGACAATTTTCTTTGAGGGGAAAGTTCAGGGGGTGGGCTTACCAGTTTCAGAAGCATCAGTTCTTTGATACAAAGAGGTAGCAGCACTTCACTGTCAGACCACTCATGCATCACATTGGACAGAATTCCACCAGAAAAATAGGACAACTGAATCAGCTGGTCTTCTAACAGAGATCTGTAGACATGAATAAAAAATTGATCAGAAAAACATTTTGTTTTCTACTTGCCACCAATAAGTTGTATATTTTAAGTCAAAATTAAAGTACTGACTTAAAACGTACACTACAAGTACGTACAGGTACAAGAGCCACCTTATGGATGTGCCACTGCTACATTCCCATTAAAAAAGTATTGTAACTCCCTAGAAGGGCAGGGATGCGATCAGCTAGAAGCACGATTAGAGCTCGGAGATGGAAATGGATAGAGCATGTCTTATGTAAAGAACCTTCGGATGACAGCAGAATTGCACAGTTGGTTTCCACCAGGAAAAAGGAGCAGAGGCAGACCGAAGGACACATGGCGCAGAATGGCCGAGAAAGAAAGGAATGAATTTGGCTGGCAGAAGGAGTTGGGCTGAAATAAAGCAAGCAAAAAGCAGGCCAGAATGGAGATCTTTTGTTCGCACCCTACTACACTTAGCGTGAAAAGGACTCGTGATGATGATGACTCAAGTACTGTAGATCCTCGCTACCTAAAATCTCAGCTATCTCCAATCTCCCTCTATCTCAAATTAAAACCTTTTCCCTTGGATGGACGCGGAAGTCATCATCAGTCAAGACTCTGACGATGACTTCCGCTCATGTCGTCGAAACGTCAGTCACATTGTCATCACAAACAGTACTTCTCAGGACTACGCTCACCCGGACGATCACACTTTACCAACTTAACGATATGACTCCTAGGTTCAAACCATTTACAATGAGACGGTGAATTGTTGAAATTAACTCAGATGTTGAACTGGTTGTAACGAAATGAATGTACAACCAAACATTAGTTACTTTGGACTATTTCATGTGACTATCTCTTGACGTAATATGTACACTACGTCACATCTCAATCTGTATTTCTCATTAAAACGAAAATGTCTTGTGCCATCTTGAGCTTCATAGAGGCAAAAGGTTAGGTCCTTAAAAGGCTGTTGCTGAAGTCACTAAAAAGACCTTTCATGGGTAAATTTATTATCGACAAAGGCAACCAGACCAAACCTTGAATTTAAGCAAGTTGTGCCTTAGTGGCAGCACCGCCAAAATACCAGTGTCAAAATCAAATATTACATGAATATACTTGACTATACAAGAAGAAGAAACCTTACCCAAGGAGATTGATAAACTCGTTTGTAATAAGACATTTCCTCAGCTCTGGAACCTCAGCAATGTTATTCTGAAAAAATACAAATATTTAACTTAAAATTATACGCGTTCCTCTAACTTACTCATATTAGTCAAAAGTGACGCTCCTAAGGTTCAAAGGCCAAACTTGCCATGGATTGCTCAACAAAACAAAGTAAGTGGATCCTTTCTTTTTGAATCACGATCTCTAAATTCCAGATCATTATGGTTTCAAGTTGGTATGTACCAAACCAAAGAAAATGTATTCTAAGTAAAACTGATAATTCGTTATCTTACCAGAGTTCCTAGGATCTTCTTTTTGACAATAATGTGCTGATCTTGGACGCCTTCTCTAAATGCCTGTTTAGGATAAGAGTGAAGAAATAGACAGTTCTTGAGTTCTGTATACACTGCATTAATTGATTTCTCTTCTCTCGTTATTTTCGTTGCACAGAATCGTAATTGCCTAAGTGTTTTATTTCTATCAACTCAACTTTTACAGTCGATTCTGTCATAACTCATAAGCTACCACCATCAGGGGGCACGTAAAGGAAAGGCTAGGCAGACCCTTCATTTTCTAGGCATAGTTACAACTCTGAAAGAAAAACGTTCACTAAGTTTGGTGTAATATCACGAGTTTCCTGCGCAACAAAAATATGGCAATTACCTTACCTTGAGACCTTGTGCTGCAGTTTGTAAACCTCCTTTCTGAACAAACAAATAACAAGTGCTGGGTGCCTCATCTGGTCATAAAACAAAATAATTTGTGAAGGGCCAGGCGGACGTCATGAAATTCTTAGAAATTCTCGTCTTTATCATGTGCAGTCTTACTCAGCCAACTTGATTCAACATTTTCATTCAATTTTAATGCTATACCTTCTCCTAAACTAAACTTCAGTTGAAGCTCTCGTAAGCGACCACCTCGGGAATTCAGAAAAGTGGTCACTACTAGAGCTGGTCGCTCTCAAGAAGGGTCTCATAAGCGACAACATGGTAAAACAACAGAGGGTGGTTATTTACGAGAGCTTTTACCACAAAGCGTGGCATGGGTTGATGGTCGCTAATAGTACTGTAGCAAAAATACTAAACAATTTTTATTTCCTATTACAGAAGAGGATCACGTATATACATGTACAAGTCAACGAACCATTAGCGCTTATGCTATGTATTACTCTGAATTTGATCAAGGAATGAAGGCTTTTATCAAAGTATTGACTGAACGGGTGCTTACAAGAAGTCAGAAACAAAGAAAAAGACCAGTCAGTAATTCACAAAAGTGGTTGTGGTTGCTTACAGGAGTGGTCGCTTATGAGAGGTATTAATTCCAGAGTTTAAATAAAAGTTTAAACGGGGCTTTACAATGCTGGTCGCTTTTGAGAGTGGTCACAAGGAGAGCTTTGACTGTAGTTAAAAACCACACCCTTCACAGTGGCCAATAACTCTATAGCTCACATATGGAAGTACAGTCAACTCCCACCTTGTGGTCTCCACACTATTATGAACAACCCTTTTATTACAGACAGGAGCTGCATTATTCCTGAGGAATAAGAATTACTGACTCTCTCTTATAAAACAGACATCAAATCTTGGTCCTGACCGTGTCCGATATAACGAGAGTTGACTGTAACCCCGCAGTTGTGTCTCCACTTGTGGTGCAACCTTTAGTCTTTGTACCCATTCTATCCTTGCTAACTATAACCAACTCTTTGTATGTTTCTATTAAAATATTTGACATACCAGTCAAATTCCATAGCACACTGAGAGTTAGACTTAAGGTGAGGTCTGCCTGCAAAAGAATATTTATTTAAATAACCAAAAAAACAAAGAGAAAAATGCATGCCATGCAAAAATAGACTAGCAGAATTAACATGCAAGTTCACTTTATGCCAATCCTGTAAGTTCAACCAAATTGCTCCTGTGGCCTTTTCCGGCTCAAACTAAAGCTCACCCAATCACCTTCTTAGCTGAAAACTCCTTTAAATCTGGCCAAACCATTAATACAACCGACTTTTCACAACCCACTAGGGGGTAATTTATAATAGCAAATGTGGTCAAATTTGTTTGAACACTTGTGCAAACGCTGTTCCCATCCCAGATGTTGATAATGATGTCTTGCAACACCCAGGATTGTTTTACTCGACAGTAAGGGAAAGGAAGAGAGGCACAATCAATATCCTTTTACTCAACACTGACCTTGAGACAAGTGTACTGTTCCAAACTATGTCTGCAGTTGTAACATTTTACAACCCATCAGGAGTTGTAATAACATGGTTCCACCACATTTTACTGTGACCTACTTTTACCTCATTTATAGAGATTTTCTCGTGAGCAATGTTAAGCAAGGTCATGATATTTCTTTCTGAACCAAGAGCCAGAGTCTCTGGTGTGGAAATCTACAAAGGATAAAAATCAATATACTGTTGAACCTCTGTATACATACAACTCCACACAACAGATACCTTTTGATTGGCAGTTCTCTTAGTTCAAGAGAGACCAAACTTTAGATTTAAAATAACCCTGTAACATCTACACCTCTATGATGGCATTCACACAGGACCAAGGCACTGCCTGGGGTGGAATGGGTGGCGGGGGGACACTCATTAAAGTCTCATACCATGAGGCTCTGCCCATTTAATACCCTTTCACACATTAAACTTTATTAAAATGGTACTCCTTTCATTTAACTAGATTGAAAACTGCATCTCCTAATTTATACCTCACACATTTTTCGCTCCTGTAGTGTACGTGGCTCTCAGATAGAAAGAAATAACAATTTAAATTCTTGTACGTTAAGATGAAGGTCTTTCGAAACAAATTGAGAACCAAATCTGTTCTGTGACTGAGAAACCTGTTTGTTTTCTGCAGTTGCAAGATCTCGCATGTGATTGGTAAAATCCCAATGAACATTCCAGAAATATTTTCAGTGTTCATAGTTTTCTCAGTCTGGGTGTAATTTCCTTATTAAGACAATGTCTCCTACCAATGAATGCAGACGGAAAAATGCAGCAATCATTTTCAATCTGTTACTGAACAACATCAAATTATTGGCCACATCAATAAGTTTACTTTCTCATCAATTACTTAATTATTAAAAAATTGAGATATGCATTTCTGGATATAAGTTAAAGTTTTCACAAACAATTATTTTTCAGTGCTAACAAGTAAACTTATTAATTAAAATACCTTTGAAGAGAGAATGGCGCAAAGTTTAGTGGCCATGCAGCCTGCAAATGTTTTGATCATTTGAGTAGAGGCACAGGGCATTCATAGCATGGCTGCATACTTGAAAGTAATTGAATGTCTACAGAAAGGACAAAAGAAAATTCTCACTGAACGAGAAAAACTGTTGTACAATCTCAGTCTTTACCCTTTTAAGGTGATTGCATGGAAAAAGAAGTTGTAACGAGAATTTGTCGAAACTTTACACAGTTATTAATTACACCTAGTACATTAAAAAAAAATAACATAAAAAGAGGGGGTCACCATGTCTGATTTCACACTACGGGGCTGTAGCATTTGCTATCTTTCAACAGCAAATAATATGAAAAACCTATCCTTGTACCAGAGACACCCACTACTTCAACAAAGTTATTACTAGCAATAAAATATAAGCATTATTCTTATGATAGAAGAACAATGTTGCAGTAAAACGTCTTAAAACTGCCGTAAAAATGAAACTAATGAAATAACATGGCAAATCGAACGTCTGCACTGTTCCAGTGAAATGCCTAAAATCTGACTGTAATAGTGAATCAACCGGAATATTTCAAAATTGAATGATGAAAAATTCTTGAACTTTGAAAAAGTGAGGTCACCAAGTTCGTTTGGGAGAAAATGACCATTTATTTCTCTGAACAGCTCAGCTTTCATAGAAAACCTATCAAGTTCAAACATGTGCTTGCTAATCACGCAAAAAATGATGTGCAGAAAGGATGCGTGATGCACTTGAAAGGAATCACCTTATGCCTCAGTAATGATAATCATCTCATTTCTCCTTACACACCATAGGATCTGAGCATGCATTATTTTTTTATAGATACACAGCTGTAAATAATAGAGTACAATTATGCCATCCCCAATGGTGCTTGGCATCAGGGTCAACTTCATTCAAAAGCATGCAAAAATACTGAGAGCACAGAGTGGTTTCAAACACAACCTTTGAGTTCTTTTGTTTTTTTGTGAAGCTCAATTTATTGGGATTTTTATACCTACGTCAAACACGTTTTGAGGAAGCAGTAATTAACCACATTTTCCAAATGAGTCTAGAAAAACTGCTGAACACAGTCACGTTTTTTTAGACCTCAAGCATGCATCATTTTCTTAGAAAACATGAAACACCATCTTCCATTTGGCAAATCAATGTTATATGTACAAACAAGAAAGCCCACTGGGCATTTTAACCAGCCATTCTGACCCTCCCCACCCCTAGGTTTCACAAATGTTAGCGCGATCCTCTATTTATACGAACCGGTGTGATGAAAAGTGTGATTGTGTGACACAATATTTTGACTATAACGTTACTGGATGATGTAATGTTTAAACTCTGATGACTCAGCTTATCTTTCTTATCGCTTTTATTTGTGCTGAAAAACGCA
>Ga0126336_10002583_pt1 | contig 10381 bp, 10 predicted proteins | sample SidCmetagenome_FD_92530 | JGI IMG/M metagenome (GOLD analysis project Ga0126336, IMG submission 92530) | Coral microbial communities from El Islote,Puerto Morelos, Mexico - Siderastrea C C metagenome | ecosystem: Host-associated > Invertebrates > Cnidaria > Coral | place: El Islote,Puerto...
AAAAAATGCTCGAAAGACCATAAGTTGCCGAAAAAATGCTCTAAAACAAAAGTTGCTCAAAAGTTGCTCGAAAGGCCAAAAGTTGCCAAAAAGTTGCCGAGCAACTTGTGTAAAAGCCTAAAAAGGGAGAAGATCATGTATGTTCATAGCATGCAATGCATTGTCATTTTGAGCCAAATGATTGACTTGTAGCCTGCATAACAGGCGTTATTTTAATAACTGAGCGCAAGAGGCGAGTATTCACGTCATTAACGCCATTTGGCTTAGCGTGACTGATTTTCGTCACGATGAATCTCGCGAAAGCGAATCAGTGCCATCTATTTTTGTTTTCCGCGTTTTAGGATTATGGGTGATTTTCCGCCATTCCGCGTTTTAGGATTATGGGTGATTTTCCGCGGTTCCGCGTTTTAGGATTTGGAGTGATTTTCCGCCGTTCCGTCATTCCGCCATTCCGCGTTTTAGGGTTGCCCGTGTATTATTATTGTAAGTTCAGGCATATGTAGGCAATGTGCTGTGGCTATATACGTGCTTTTTTTGCTGACCGTCGTATAGAGAACAACACAAGGTGTCATCTTGTTGGTTTGAAGGTATGCCAAAGGTCCTTTCTCTGCCAGTCACCGAGTTATCATGTCCTCACTGTGTAGTAGGATTTTAAACCAGAGTCGCCCCTTGATATTTACTCTTGCTGCTGTTGGTTGAGAATAGCGATCTTCATTATTTATTCTGTGATTAAATGGTGGACGTGCCATAGTTACAAAGGTCAGGAGATTTAAAAAGCTACATGCTTAGCTTGTATTTGATTAATCTCCTACAGATGCTATGTTTATGTGGACTGCCCCTCTTCCAGCTTGGAACCAAACTATTCAAGGGAGTGATGCAGCTGACATTCAAACTGCTATTAGTCAAGTGCTGAATGGAAGTACCAATGTTTCTGTGAGGTGGAATTACACTCTATTAGATGGCCAAAGCATCTTTATGACCCAATTTTACCTGTATGATGGAATTGATCGGGAAATTCTATTGGGAGCTGTAACAGGCGGAAATCCTTCTCTCAGTCTTCCTGGGACTCGGTTCAGTATCGACAGTACGAGTGAATTTTCTACTTTGACAATCAACACCGTGACTGAAAGAGAAAATGCTACATTCCAGTGCCAGATTTCCCTTAGGGGTGGTTCTGTTTGGGCATACAACATACGGATTGAAGTTACAGGTAAACCTTAAGAAAAACTTGAGTGCAACTCAAAATTACTAGTACAAAATACAATGATAGTAGCAACCGTACGAAAGAAAAAAATCACACGGCACAGAAAAGTGGTTTGTTTCCTTCTTAGCGACAATGCAAGTCGTTTAATTCTGCAAAAATAAGTACCTACAGGTTCAGAATGTGAGCTTGTTGACAAAAAGAAAAAGGTCAACTTCAAGGTTTTGTTACATTGAAGTTTTCGACAGTTCAATTGTAATCTTCAGTTCATATAATTATGTATTTTTTGTACCGCTGTATCTAATGTCATTTAAGGAAGACTGTGTCCTTAGATGGCTCAGTATTTGGAAGGAGAGACGAATTCAAGGGATTCAGTATTCCGGAAATGCGGTGGGCCAGCTTTTTGTGAAATTGACCGCCTTTATTCAATCGCTTTCTCCTGTATGTCAGTACTGGATCCGTTGTAAAGTTTTGCTTATCAATAAAAAAATATGCTTTCCACGCGATAAATAAAACTGACAACTCACATCCTAATTCTAAAAGAGGAAACCTATCCAGACCTACTTTTCACTAACCGTAAAGTAAACCTGTCGCGAAAATGATCCAAGTCAAGAAAGGGACAAATGAAAGGTCCTCAAGGAAGGGATAAAGGAAACTGGTTAAAACGACCTTCCATCTGGCCTGGTGTTGTACAGAAAGAGTATTGCCGGCGCTCTGTTGCTTCTCATTTGTTTGAAAGTTGCATACAAGTATCCATTCTCGATCGTAGAGAATTATTGCTTGAGCTAAGTACACGGCGATTATTTCATCCTCAAGCAATTTGGACTGATGTCATTCAAAACTATCTAAACGGTCATTGTGGCTGTTTGATATAACAAAATGACCATTAATCTTAGAAAAGATTTAGAAAAGGAAAACTGAAGCAGCGCTGTTTGGAAAAGCTAAAATCCTAAATCTCCGCCACGGTGCTCATCTCACTATCGTCTTTTAACAACAAGTTACAAGTACCTGGAGTCTACATGAACACTACACAAGAAAGTGACTGGAAGAGTCAGATCTGGTGCCACCGGCAGAGTGCTGAGAAAGCTATAATTCTGATTCTGCCCATTATTAATTTCTGTGGCAAAGTTGGATGTCCTGAAACCCACAGAGGACCAATGCAAAGTATTAAACATCAACGCTTGAGTCTTCCTGTCTCCAAACAGTCAACTCACAAGTCCTGCATTGCATCTGAGTGGACAACATAATGTAAAAAAAAAGAAAAAAAAAAGAAAAACAAACAAAAAAGTGAAAAACACATTGCTTCCCGGTTTTTTGTTTCTGTTTTTGATTGCTTGAATAACAGTAAGTAGCATTTTTTTAAGAATGATGGCTAAATGAACGCCCGATTAATACTAAGAGCAATCATTTATTTTATTCCATTCTTATTTGATTCTTTTTAGTTCCCCCAAAGATTACTTACATGTCAGCTGGCAGGACGGTGAATGAGGGTGATGAAGTGGAACTCAAATGTATAGCTGATGGTTATCCAAAACCAAGCATCACTTGGACAAGACTCTCGGATAACAGTGTTGTTACCTTTCCTTTGACCATCACTGGTAAACAAGATGAAGGAGCTTACAGATGTACTGCTGATAATGGTGTTGGAAGTCCTGCTAGCAGGGGTGTCATTATTTCTCTTCCAAGTAAGTTCTTATTCTTATTCCATTTCATTGCGTGAGTATAAATGGTAACATTCCCACAAAGAAAAATTAAATCGAAAGAGTAAAGGTATAAACACCCCACATGGAAGTGGCTCCTTGTGAAGGTTTGATAAGATGATTTCACACTACAAAATCACTTCGTTCAATCTTAGGGTCGCAATAATAGAGTTACAAAATTGATGTTTGTACGTTTCCATCAAGTGTCGCTCGAAAATCGATCCCGTAGTTATGAAATGTGATTCTAAGGTGCTCTTTCACAAGAAGAGGACTTGTTATTCAAATTTTTCTTTTTGCATTTTTAGGTTTTTAAGAGAATATGCATGCAATAAGCAACCTAGTTCGTGCTATTGTTTTCACTAATCAGAACCTCCAGAAATCATCAAACCAAGAACAGGTACATGGAAAATAACTGCTGGGGAGTCTGCCTCTATTAAATGCCATGCAAGTGGAAATCCCAGTCCACAGTATATTTGGAGGAATGCAGTCGGCAGAGTTATTACCACTGACAAACACCTGCGTTTGCATAAAGTGAATGATAGTCATGGTGGAAGTTATACTTGTACTGCGACAAATAGCATGGGTGCTGCCAACTTCACTATTTTGGTTAGAATTGCAAGTACAAGTAAGTCCTATTTTTGTACTCTTGAATTCAAATCTATGTATTGCATGTCTTTCAGAAAGACTTTAACTAAACCTTGATAGTTTTTAGTAAGGTTTAAATAACATCATACGTACTTGTAACATAAAGTCAGTGATAATGTCTTTACCCAGCCTCTAGAAAACCAACGGCTTCCTCTCCTACTGCACGTGATACGCCAGAAAACGAGGCGAGAACAACAACATCAGGTAGGTTTAAAGTCATCTATACCTACGACAGGGACTCATGCAGATATACTACTAAGGGTCTACGCTGCTAAATTATGCTACTGCTGGTTTTAGAATTAGTTTGGCTGTCATAAGTGACTTGTTTTTCAATCCTTCTTCAGAGTTTTTTTGGGTCTCCATGATGTTTTGTTGTTGTTAATTACAGTCAACTCTCGCCTCGCAGAACCTCGCTATTATGGACACAGGCGCTGAAGTCCCGGAGGATAAGAGTTAGTGAAAACAACTCCTGCTATAATGGACTCTCTCTATTACAGACACTAAATCTTGATCCCAGCAGTGTCTGTTTTAACGAGATTTATCAAAGTGCCTATCTTGTTGAGAGTCACAGCATGAGGACAATCACACTCCAATAGCTTCTCAGGAAGGATACCCTTAAATATACCACCTGAATTACTGCAGAGTAGTTTTCACTGGAACTGAAAAGCATAACAAACAAGCAGCGCTAGAAAGCACTGCTGAAAAGGTGTTGTTTCAAGGATGGCGCTTGAAGTGAACTTTTCAATAACAGGGTCATTACCCTGTCTCTGGGCGCCCGTGAGGGAATGAAAATGAAGAGTGTCAACAAGTAGAGGTTGTGTAGCTTGAACAATAGCGTTTTAAGAAAACAATAGCGTTTTAAGATATAATGAAATTCACTACAATCAAGCCACTTTTGGGCTAAATAGCAAATTCTAAGTGTCTTTGTTTCAATGTGTTCTAGATGATTCTGCATGGATCATTATGGGTGCTGCAGTAGGAGGAGCCCTGGTTTTAGTTATTATTGTTGCCTTAGTGGTGTGGTGGATGCAAAGGGACACTACAAGTGAGTAATGACAAATTTACGTCAAGGCCAAACGTCGAACTTTACATGGGGCGAACCCAGTGCAAATAAGCAAAAACAATGGCTTTTGCTTATTTGATTAGGTTTAATCCAAGTAAAGTTCGACGTTTGGCCTTGGCGTTAATGGCCTTTTCTTACAAATTCCGGTGCTTCTGGGGTGCATAAAGGCCTTTGATGATGACGATGATGATGATGATGATGATGATAATGATGATGATGATGATGACGATGACGATGATGATGATAACGATGACGAAGACGATGACGATGATGATGCTGCCGACATTCATTGACACGATTGGCCCTTTCGACCACTCGGAACGTTTATACTGTGCTTTAATGTTTTGTTTTGTTTTGTTTTGGTTTGGTTTGGTTTTTTGGTTCCAAATATTTCAAACCAGTTTAATTTGTCTTTTCCCTTGCTAACAATTATGCTAATTAGTCTGAGACTGTTTGGGCCAAATAAAACACAGTTCTTCAACTCGTCCGTAACTCAATGGGGTTTAATATTAGGATCCATTACAGCCAGAGGAAACGTTGTTGTACCAGTTTACATTCAACATTCAGCAGCCAGGGCGAGTATACGTGATGCGACGGTGAAAACTAAAAACCACGACAACAAAAAAAAAAATAACGATATGAACAAAAAAAAATCAGACAATAAGCACTATGAAGCGAACAAAACTTTCTGTGCCGAGGCCCAGGAAACACAACAAATGACAAAGTTAACGAGCTCAAAGCGCTACCTTTGGCTATCGTGTCCTCACCATGTGCCTTTTGAAGTCACGTGATTTGCACAGGCATACCAAAACAAATATCTGATTTTAAAGGCGCATTGACCTAAATAGAGACAAAAGAAAGCAAGAGATCAATTTGGAGGCAAAGTAATCTTAAAACCACGACATATATCACTCTTCACAAGCCTCCTTCCAGCTCAGAGGAGGAACATAAGAAGTCTCAGAAGTCTTACTTCGCCTCCCCTTGCTCTTGAGAAATTAAATATAGTTGTCTTCTTACAAAACCGTATTTTATTTGCTCGCTGACTATTTTTTATTCTTTTTCAACAATTCATGTCATACGTGCTTACTTCAACGTGAAGTTGGTAAAGAAGCAAAGTAAGTAATACCTTTTAAGTTTTTATCCTTAGTACAATGGACAGAAAATAGGTTACTTTACCATGCCATCAAACATTTGTGATTTTAGCGCCACTCAATAAACCAACTTAATCAATTAATAAAGATCACCAGTTTCAAAGACCTGTTTCATAAATCTTATTTTTGACTTTTCTTCTTAGTCTTATGCTCACTTCCAGTTACGTCATAGGGCCCCTTATGACAGAACGTAATTTAATTTGAATCCATTTAATGAAGTGCATTTTCAAATAATATTACGGAGCAGTAAGTGTGTGTGAGCTGGGAAATACTTTTACGATTTGATTTCATGACGTTCTTTGCACAAGAGGTTTGCGTTACACCGGGCAATGCACCCCCTGCAAGTAATGTTTTAAATTTCAAATTTTGTGTATCGTGTGATGTTGTTTCCTTAAAGAAACGAGCTTTATTTCAAGTTGCTAGTGAATCTTTAAGAAAAACGTATTTAACTCTCGACGTTAGCCTTGCAAATAGATCAGCATCTCACCCAGGGGGAGTAGTGATACTCCTAGTTGATTCATGCTTGCCGACCAACTTTACTGTTGCCGAACCGTTGCAATAAAACATCCCCTTAATTAATGCAATTTTTTCACTTCCAGGGAAGATGGCCATGTTCAAGGAGGGGCTGACCAAAACATTCCTCATTATGCCGTCGTTCAAAACCCTCAAAACGGCAAAAAGGTACCGAAAGAAAACACTGATATACGCTAACATAAACAGTACAGCAGCAATGTAATCAACGGACTGTATTTCATGTCAATGTCTGCATTTCATCCATAGGATGAAACGTTCAAAATTCCTTGTACAGCAAACAATTTAAACATGATCACAGAGAACAAAAAATCACAAGTTAAACTGCCATTCACTCGCTCAAACGTTCCACCCACGGTTCTCAACATAGCAACAGCCTTGCAGAGAAGCGTTTCTCGATAGCTTTTATTTCAATGATCAGAATGTAAGCTACAATCCATAAACTCATACCATAAGGAAGTTAGGATGGTCATTGCAGCCTATAAAACAACAAAGCCGATCGCGAAATTTTATTTGCCAAATCTAAAGCAAATGAAAAGAGAGTAGTAAGGGGAGCTGGAGAGAGACGTTATCTAGTTTTACGCGTCAAGTATACCTTTATTGGACAAGAATACAATTTACTTGTCATATTAATTCCCACATTTAACACTACGAATTTACTTTCGCACGTCACATGCTGAATTTTGCACTAACCAAGCCTCACACATAAACCCTTTGCTGTCATTTGAGAAAAGTTCGACACTTGAAACGGGCCTCACTCCATAAAGAAATCTGAACAATCGTCTTGTAACACCTTTTACTAGAGATCACTGGGCCATCTAGATGTAACGAGGATTAGTCATACTCTAATATATAGATTTAGCCAATCCCAAAAGCGGAACTCCATGTCTACCTGGTTATCATCGGCCGCCTATAAATTCTTCAGAATTTCTTGTTTACTGTTATTAACCTAGGCACTTGACCTCGTTAATTACTGTATAATTTGAGTCGTATCATTTAGTATAAACTTAGAGTTATAATTCTGTTTCGTGATTCAAGCAAATCTAGCAGTTAGCTATCTGTGGTTTTGCTTTAAGTTCGCTAGGCAAATTCATTCAATCGTTTATCGGCATTTTTCATTTGTTTTGATTGCTGTTAATTTACTTGTCACTTTGTGTTTTGTAATTGGAGACGCGTGTTCGCTTCGAAACTACCAGAAATTCTCTTTTGATTTTGTTTACAGATTATTGCATAGTATTGCACACATTTTGTCGTAAATTCAATCTGTTTATTGTGAATAACTTTGATTCTGTTTTACAACTGTCAATTGGAAAGCTATGTTCTTTTTAACTCTGTTTGGTAAAACGGATTCACTTCATTCGTTTTAAAATACAAAGGTCATGCTTTAGGTCAGAATTATTTGTTCGCAAATTAGTACTTTTCTGCTCGACTTATAAGCTTGGTTTTGCTCTAACCTTACTTCGTTGAATGTACAATCCTGTTTTTCATCATGTTATGGCCGTTGGATACCATTTTACTTTAAAATTATCCATTGTTTTCACGAGTTATTTTTAATTATCGCTACCCGAGTCGCTTGTGCAACACGCGTCAAAAGACTTGCGCGATTCCTCGCACGCCATTGGCTAGAAGCTTCGCGAAAATTGCTTCATATAAGAAAGTCATGAAATGCGACGTACGCACGTACGTACGGCGCACGCGCCCGCGAACCATTCCGTTTGCCATGACCATAAAAAATTACCAGTACGCCTCTTAGTATGAGTATAGGGCTCCACTCCCGCGGCCTTCGGCCGCGGAGGAGTTCCGCTATTAACAAGGTGTCAAGATATCCTCAGATGTATTACCAAATTTTCGTAGCCGCATGAGATAACATGAGGTTTTTACAAACGACATGGTGCTTTTAAAATACATTTTTCATTTTACAAAACCTGTTTCGGATGAAACGTCATCCATCGTCAGTTGCTACATAAGTGAGAAGAAAAGTGCAATAAGTAAAATTAAAAAGTGTGCTATAAACTACCAGTAGTATTTTCTTTTCCCCTCCCTTTCTTTTTCACCCTTTAATCATAAATTCTTACTAATTTTTATCACACTATGTAATCTTATTTCTTGCACACTCATTCTCACTTATCTAACAACTGACGATGGATGATTTTTCATCCCAAACGTGTTTTGTAAAATGAAAATGCATTTTAAAAGCATCATGTGCTTTGTTAAAACCTTTGTTTTACATCTTATTATCATAGAAACGAAGGCCAGGTGAGGTGCTGTATGCTGACTTGGAAACTTTCAGCAGACAAGAGATGCCTACAGTAACTACCTCTGAGAATCCACTGCCGCCAATCAAAAAACCCACTCCATATGTCAAAACTGATTACGCTGAAATCACACATTTATAAAGGCAGGTGTAAGTGGGGTACAGGCTCCAGGTGCAAACGCAAACAGTGGTTGATATGAAAACAGGGAGACTATCATGTAGATTGATTGGTTGATTGGATGTGTAGTTACCTGCCTGGATGGCGTCTGAACAATGGTGGCGGAAAATGTCGGGTGCTTGCGAGGCTCACGCCAGGAAAAAGTATAAGAGACGCTAGCACATTTTCGTGGCAGGAAAATAACTAACAATAACAAACCCTGATCCCAGGTGATGTATCGAAAGAAGATTTGTTACTGCTTGCAGGAAATTTCATCGATCTTTGTCTGATAGTCGAAAAAACGTTTCTGTTAATAGCGTTCAAGTGGACTTTGTTTTCTCTACGCGTTTAAGGCTTGTGCAATGGTTGTTCGTGTGCTCGGCAGTCGACATACCCTAAGAAAACAGCCGACTTTTCACGAGGTCGCCACTTAAACCCTCTCAAAACGACGTCTGAGTAACGAGCGCAGAAAATCCAAACTGATGATGTGTCTCTACCCAGATCTTGGCAGTGCTTCTGATTAGTTGAAAGAAAATTCCAGCCAATCAGAAAAACTACCAGGATCTGGGTAGAGACACGTCATCACTATGGAATTTCTGCGCTCGATACTCAGACGTCGTTTTGCGAGGGCTCAAGTGGCGAACTAGTGAAACGTGGGCTGTTTTCTCAGGCTACAGTCGACACGGACTGTAGACTACTTTGAAAACACCTTCGTACCCCAGGCCATATTTCTCGCTCGTCGAGACGCTCTCGGGAATGAGTCATCCAAAAGGTTTTGCCCATATTTCCCATACACTTATGATCACAGACATCATGTGACTCTAGTGGGACTTCACATTTGTTTCTTGCCGCAAAAATGGTTCCAGAATTTTGCAGCAAAAATCAGATCTGGTTTCAGTCATTCATCTTTTGGGGTTCTATGTCATCCAAACAGGCGTTTTTTCCTCTCCTTTTTCCGCGTAACAGCCCAGCGCGCGCCCAGATATACGCTGCTAGGTCGGTTTTCTGTGGGCTGTTGTCACACAGGCTTGCAAGTCGGTTTTCTCTCGGCTGTCGTAAGATTTAAACGAGAGTAGTTACGCCTAGGAAACTAACACAAATAAAGTAATTATGAACTAACCATAACTTGAAGCAAAAACGTGCAACCGATTCTAATCCCATGAAGACTGATGTGGAAGAGACACGACTAGAAACCCAGAAAAATGGGTTATCTTACAAATTAATGGCTGGAAACGGTCTATCGACATGTAGAAGATATAACAGGCTAGTTGTTTAAGCTTAGAATGTTTTAAATATCAAAACAAAGTAAAGCCCGTAGGCGAGGACTTGTGTTGATATTTATGTTCAAGTTTTTTTTAATCACTTCAAGTCAAAGTATAATGAGTTAGAATTGCATGTAAACAAAGCAAAACATGTAAATGCCTCTTCAGAGTTAGGAAAAGTAAGAGAAAATCCATTTTATTTAAAACTGTAAATGGTTTGAAACCAGGAGTCATATCATAATTCGGTAAATTGTGATCGTCCGGGTGAGTGTAGTCCTGAGAAGGACTGTTTGAGGTGACCTTGACTGACGTTTCGACAACCTGAGCGGAAGTCATCATCAGAGTCAAGTGAACTGTGAATTGTCAGTAGATGTTATAAGTCTCTGGTCGTTGTCCTGATTGGTCGACGATCTCGTG
>Ga0126336_10002584_pt1 | contig 10380 bp, 7 predicted proteins | sample SidCmetagenome_FD_92530 | JGI IMG/M metagenome (GOLD analysis project Ga0126336, IMG submission 92530) | Coral microbial communities from El Islote,Puerto Morelos, Mexico - Siderastrea C C metagenome | ecosystem: Host-associated > Invertebrates > Cnidaria > Coral | place: El Islote,Puerto...
CCCCAAAAGGCCCTAGGACCTCCTTTAAACCCAGAAGGGGAACTACACACTTTTCCACACTTCTGAAATTAATTACCCCCCCCCCCCCACCACCCCGATCTATAACAGCATGGCCTAGGAGTCAAAGTAAGGACTATGGTTATTAATCCAGATAGTAGTGGTTAGAGAGGAGTATTTGAACCCAGACTTCAAGATTACAAGCCAGCAACTCTAGTCACTAGGCACTGAGCTACCCAGCCCTGTCAAAAAGATTTGAAGTAGTAGGCAACATAACAGAACAAGTAGGCAGCAAGGAACAAGTCCTCCTTTCTGCGAGGAGGTTCCTCAGGAACTCCAGTGTGAAGCAAGCAGCAAATGATTGCCTTCAGACGGTAAAATTGCCGTCTACTGGCAGATTTTGAGTGCTGGTTGCCTCTTCTTTTCCTCACAAAACAGTCAGGAGATAGCATATTTGGAATTATACTGACTGTTACTACAAGTCAACCAACTAAAACTGTACACACATTTTATCTGACTCACCTCATAATTCTCAACTATCCCCATTCTTTTCAAAGCCATCAAACGACTGAAAATAAACAGGAGACCACTGGTCACTAATGGTGACTTTCCTCTAAGCAAATAATTTAATGGTGATCAAGCAATTTTCCAAAGAGATGAGAAATTTGTTCAAAACATATGTCCAACAGCTTACTGCAGTGTGGCTTTCACAAGACACACAAAAGGTGGACGTTTGTCTGGATGTATGAAAAATCTTGTGCTCATTGGTATGTTAGTCCAACCAGAAGACACATAACCAGACAAACTAATATTGCTCAACCAGACAGATATTGCATTTCTGGTATAAAAATGGCTGATGGATACTGCGAATCCTTGAATTATCTAGTCTAAAAAGTAGATACACCAACATACATGTATAATCAGCTGTTTTTTGACCAAAACTTTCAATTTGAAAACTTGCATGTATAAAAAGAATACTCACGTAGAAAAAACAACAACAAAACACTCCAGCAGTGTTTTCAAATTAAATGGATAAGAAATCAGATCAGTTCGTGGAATTGACAAAAACAAAAAAAAGAATGCTTTCATCTTTGACTGAACTATAAGTTTACTTCTGCCTTCTGAATTTTATCTCAAGAAAATTTTAAAATAGGTTTACAAGAAGCTGGCATTTTCAAAAGAACAATTTTTCACTTTCACCATAGCCTGAAGCAAACAAAGAAAACATGTAAGTACGCGCTGCTGAACGAAAACCCGTTCAATCAAAGAAAAATTTAAGCTTAATAAGTTAAGCTTACATTTAACCATACATTTGTTTGATTTTGAACCACTTGTTAAATGCGTTCTAGTTTTAGATGTCAGATATTCATTTTTCCTTCCAGTGGGAAGGGCTATTTTAAACGGCTTTGCCTTAATGCGCGTTCAAGAAAGAAATTCATTAGAAGCTCCAACTGTAAGCTTTAGCTTAATTAAGCTTAAATACAGAGAACATTGTTCCTAGGATTTCGATCGCTCTATATAGCGATTGATTTTACCACCACCAGGGAATTCTTCGCACATAATAAATTTTAATAAACGTTAACAACAGTACCAAAGCCTTTTAGTATAATAACCCGGGTGGTTTCTCCGTTATTTACTTCGGAATTGGATGCGTCCTTTCGAAAACGAATCGAGTTTTTACCTGTAAGGATTACTATCCACGACTTCGGGGCTCATCTCATCGATTTTTTCCCTCATAGGTCCCTTCCGTTTCCGCTCATTTTCCAACGCGATCTCCAGCTCTTTGATCTTAGCCTTTAGCCCTTCGATCTCACCCGCCATTGTTTATAGCCACCGAGGCTTACTGTGAGCTTACAGATGTTAAATTGCAATTAAAAATCGGTCTCTCTGTCCCACCTTTTCAACTTTCTTGAAACAAGATGGCGTCGAACTCAGCTGCTTTTTTGCAGTTCATCGCTGACCGCAACAAAATGACCGCGGCGCTGATGTGCTTTGCTGTTATCTGATTGGCTGAGTGATTTTCGCGCGAATATTCAGCTACCATGATGCTTTCATTCATTTCATATTCACAGAAAACGTACAGCTTCGCATCGACTAACATAGTCCCTTGATTGTTTGAGATTTTGAGAGTTTTATTCGCCACAACTTTATCAACATGCCCCGAGTTACTCGCAACAGCCAGAAGCAAATCGAATTTCGAGTTCGGAAGACTCGATCGCAGCAAAAAGAAAACAAGGGAGTGATCAACACAACAGCAGAGCAGCATCGAGCGTGTTCAATTTCACCTCGAAAGCGACGCGATCCCGCGAAAGGTAAGATTGGAGCATTTATCTTACTTATAATTTCACCAAATTTATCTTCAAATACGAAATATCTGACTTAGTGATGTAACAGTTCTCGTTGATGTTGCTGCTTAACAATTTAAATTGGAAGTTTACGACTGCGAGTCGATTTTCCCAGGCACTTGAAACTTCCCGCGCAAGCTGCCCTCGACTCGTCGAGAAAATTTCCTAGATTGATGAAAGCGGACTCTTTGAAACATTTTTCTAGTGTTTTGTTGCAAGAAAGCGATTTTACGCCATAATTTTCAACCGGGAATGCTAGATACTTTGTCGATGCCAGTCTACATTGCTAATTTGATTACAGATTGTCGGCTCATTTGTATGCAAACTTCGGCTTTTAAACACAAAAGATTTTAAATTTGACTCATTCAATGAGCTCTCTTTGTCAGCCTTTGACCGAAATAAGCTAACTACTGAGTCTTGTTGCTTTTGCAAACTTCTTCCCTGCGAGGGTGCTTTCTTGTTTCTGCCATGTAGGCCTTTTCCACTCCAAACACTCCAGAGTCTATTCTAGTCGACAAAGTCCAGTGCATCCTTAGTATTTCATTGATTATGCATCACCATCAGCCAAAAATTTTTCGCTAAACAGCCCCTTGTGAAATTCGTATTGACCAGTTTTCTGGTCTTGAAATAATTTTGTTTTCACTCTGGCATTAAATGTTTTCTTACAAAAATAAATTTTACATTTTTTATTATATTTTTAGCAGTGGAGGCAACTGTTTCTCCAAAGAAGAGAAAAAACAACAGAGGAAAACCACAGGACGTGATTTCCAGTGACAGGGAAAACACTGATCCAAAGCAAAGACTACCATTCCCTTCTAAGGATGGTAAGTGGCGCTTTTGTACATGTATGTGCTGTCCTGAGATCAGAATGGCAATTCTCCTGACTCATTTTCATGTTTCCACGTGTTACATGTAGTTCTACAGTTAATGTGGCATCAAAGCAGAATCCTTTAATTTAAACATTTTCTTTATTGAGATCTTGAAAATTAATTTGATTCAACCCATTTCCTTACTGTTTAGTAGATTTAACATTTTGATTGATGGAATTATCAATTTGTTTTTTACTTTTCTCTTTGATCACCTCAAGAAACTGCATCGCCAAAGAAGAAGGAAAACAGACAAGGAAAAACTAAAGATCTGATCGCGAGTAGCACAGAAAGCCCGGAACCAAAACAAATGCTATCCCTTGCTCGCCAAGATGGTAAACAACAATTGCATCAATCTACGATTTACAATACAATATCATGCACCCAATAGCATTATTTTGTGGATATTTTTTCATAATTTTAGCTCCTGAGAAGGTAACTCAATACAACGCTTTATTTTTGTTTTTGTTTGACTTTCAGGGCATCAGTACTCTGCAGTCAGAAAAGCTCTCCACTCTTCATCCCCTGATAACTTGCTGTGTCGAGAAAAGGAGATATCAGAAATAAGATCATTTCTGCAAAATCATCTTCCTAAGGGAAAGCCAGGAAGTTTGTACATATCAGGAGCCCCAGGGACAGGAAAAACTGCTTGTTTGACAAAGATCATGCTTGAAATGAAGGTATAACATTACAGTCTTTCCTAGCTGCTTGCAAATCCATTTAAATCATCCAAGGACTCTCTTCTCAATAGAGATTCCTTCAGTAGGAAAACAGAACTAAAACTGGGGGAAATGAAGAGCAAAACAGGTCCTCTTATCAACCTCCACTCAATCATCTGACCATATGAGAATAAAAAAGCCTCTGTTGAGGAGAGAGATCCAGCACTTTCTACAAAATGAAAGTGCATTGATGATGATGATGATGATGATGATTGGGGGGGATGGTCGCAATGGTAGTATGAGGAGAGTAACGATGATAATGGTATTGCTGATGGTAATGATGATGTTAGGGGTTGAGGTGATGTTGTCGGTGTTTTACTTAGAGATTCCATGATTAAAACTAATAGCCTTTGGTGGGGTGGGGAGGGGGTGATTGTCCTCTTCTATTCGCTGCAATATTAGGAAATTATTTAGGTATCAAATCTTTTTGGGCTGAAAATATGAAATCCAAGGGAAAATTAATTTTAGGGATAAATGTAGCCTTTAACAACTTAAAACACTGAGTTATCTTCCCTCTAACGTGGAATGTCTTGAATTTACAGGCTGAGATCAGAAAATGTCAAGTTATCTTTGTCAACTGCATGGCACTGAAACAGTCCCAAGATATTTTTAGGAAAGTAGCTGTTGAATTAGTTGGTGAAGACAAGTGTCCAGCAAAAGTCACACAAAAGTTCTTGGAGGAGGAGTTTTCTTCAACAACACTCACAAGGTAGAATTGTCATTTGTTTAACAACCTACATCCTTGAAATTTGTTAATCAGAAGAGAACATGCATCGTTCCAGGTCTCCAAAGATTTCTTGTATGCTTGGTTCAAAACTTATGATTTAAATCCATTTATCTGAACAGCAAGTTTTACACTGTTAATACCAGTGATTATTTTTTCAATTTTCCTTTTTAGAATCGTAATCTTGGATGAAATGGATCAGCTTGAATCAAAGAACCAGGAGATTCTCTACACCATGTTTGAGTGGCCGTCTCTACCAAAATCAAAGCTTATTTTAATTGGTAAGTGCATGAAGATTTACCTACAGTACATAAATGCTGAGCACAGAATATACATGTAGGATTTAGTGCTGGGGAGATACAATACTCATATTTACATACACTCTTGCAATTCTGGGAGGTTACAGCTCATCGTGCCATGGAGAGTCAGGCCTCTAGTTTGTGTTGCCCTTTGACCTGCCTGCAACTTGTCCAATTCAGTGCAAATTTTGGCACTGCAGCATGACATTAGTATTAGGCGAGAGGTATTCCCCTTAAGGCCAAAATACTGTTTTTGTTTATTGTCCTCTCTATGTCTTATGCTATAAAAGCTGCAGCATTAACTTTCACTTACTGTTATATCTAGTGGAACCCATCTTTGGTTCTATGAAACACATCTTTAGGCAAACTGCAATCTAGGGCTTGGGCTTGCATTAAGCATATGCACTGAGCATTTGGCATTCTGCAAAATAACCCCTTCCATCACATGAAAAAAATTTTTGGATCAGAGGATCTCACTTATAAATTAACATTTATTTACCAGTACTTACTCAATTATTTCTTTAGGAATAGCAAATGCTCTGGACTTAACTGACAGGATGCTTCCTCGTCTACAAGCAAGACCTAAATGTAAGTAGCTAACTTGAAACTATCAGTACCTTTAAAGTACCAAAAGTTTGGTTAGATTATATATTTTTATTAGCTGTGCACAAGTTTCAGTAGCTCTTTAGATGTATAAGACTAGTCGTTGCTTTCAAATTTTATTTTTACTAATAAAAATATATGTCAGTGGCAGATCCAGTCTTAGCATGCGTGGACAGGGTACTTAAAAAACAGACAGGAAGAATGCTTAAGAGTGGGTAAAAAATCTGTCAAGATCCAAGCTAGTTTTTTTTTTTTGACAAACTTTGGTCATTTCCTAGAACTGCCATTGTTTAAACTTAACAGTAAAGCATCTAGCAACAATAGTTATATCAAGTAACAGAGTAGAAAAAAAATAAGTCTAATTAAAAAAGAAACCTTTTGTATTTTTCTGCTTTTCAGGTAAACCAGAACTGCTTCACTTTGCCCCATACACGAAAGAACAGATAGTAAAAATTATACAAGACAGATTATCAGTGGTAAGTTTAAAAAGCATTCCACATGTTCCCTTGTTAATTCTGCACTTCTATAACTTATCAATTACAAGGTGGATTTTTTCTTTTATTTGTTCATAATATATTTATATCTTGTTTGTTTGCAGGTTGAATCAGGAAGTAGCGTTCTTGATGCATCAGCTGTCCAGTTCTGTGCGAGAAAGGTGTCGGCCATGGCTGGCGACATGAGAAAGGCCTTGGACATCTGCAGGTACTAACCAAGTGAAAGCTAATGCCGTGAAATTTTTAAAATATATCACACAAATCATAATTTGTAGATGGCTGTGTCAGTCAACAGTACACAGATTGAGCAATTGGTAGATAACTCAGCAGCCTCAATTTCTTCCCTTTTTCTTTTCTTAGCTTCTTCTATCCTTCCTTCCTTCCTTAGACTGGCACTGATCCAAGATCTTTGTTTCAAATTTTTGCAACATTTATAATTTCAGTGTTAATTTACCAGTAATTCTGAGATATGCTGCATCATTTTTCAGGAGAGCTGTAGAAGTTGTTGAATCTGGGGAACGAAAGCAACAGATTTTACAGCCAGTCAAAACAGGTATTACCGGTAAGTTAATGAATGTTAGATTAATTCCTACAGACCTGATGCCACACCAGACTGTCTTAAAGACGTTCTACATGTATGTCTCAACATGAATCACCACTCAAAAATAGGCAAACTTGAAACCAGAAAAATAACTTGCCAAATTTTGCTCTGGAATGTTAGGGGGGAAGGTGGCTCCAGACAAAAGTACACTGATTGATAACTTTCATTTGAACAGTCAATCACTCTTCAGGATTTCATCCCCAGACGCAAAAGTTACGACCACACTGTACAACATAGTAAACAGAGAAGTGCTATTCAGTAGCTTTCATTTGAATCCACAGCCCTAAAAGTTGAAACAATAATCATTATAATAATATTTTTTTATCTTTGCCACCTCAACCATGCAAGAATGGACATCCTTCAATTAAATAATACTTACAAATGTTTTAAACATTCCACTCATTAGCCGAGTCTCAACGTAAAAGAGTTGAAACTCCACCAAAACCTAAGAAGGTTGGAGTTTCTCAGATTGCCAGCATTGTGGCGGAAGTTTATGGATCTCGTCTGGTGGCAGGACCTGGAGTTGAACAGCCAACAATTCCATTACAGCAAAAACTTCTTATCTGCACGTTTCTGCTAATGACAAAAGAACGCAACACCAAGGAGGTTGTTTTAGGAAAGGTAAGTAAAGTTATGATTGAAGCAATTTATAATTACAACACAAAATTTTGGATTTATCAACTGAGTTGATAAGGTAAATTGGCCACCGTAAAGCTGACGTTTTGAGCGTTAGCCCTTCGTCAGGGCAAATCAAGGAATTGTAGGTTGTACTTCATTTATATAGGGAGTGGTGGAGCTATGCTATTGGTGGGAACATGGCAACGTGGAAAACAAGAATAAATTAATCTTTTTGAGTACCAGTGTCTAAATTCATCTTCATTTAATGATTTTACTTAGCATCCAGAGTGCTACTTTTTCATGTAACTTGTTTATTTTTTTTACCAATCTTGTTCCCAGAGTTTGACCTCTACTTCTCAGTGACTGGAGCACCAGTAAAGTTTTACCGTCATGCTCATACTCTAACTCGCACTGATTCTCATAGTACGCTAATCCATGTAGGTTGCGATATCAGTTGAATAGATGCTAATACCCATGTGTCTCCTTGTAGTGTGTTATGCCTATCTGGATGTATTTATTTGTATTTTTGTTTTTCAGTTTCATGACACTTACTGCAAGATTTGCACCAGAAGAAAGGTTTCACAACTTGGACAAGAAGATTTCCTTGGACTGTGCAACATTCTGGAAACAAGAGGCCTTCTCGGCATTAAGAGAGCTAAAGACACAAGAATGATGAAGGTGGGTGTAGCATCCTTAATGCATTTTCTTACACACAAAAATGTTATCTGAATACCTGTAGACTCAGATTCTAGCCATGTGGGGAACACAAGCCATGCTCTTCTTGAAGAGGGAAGAAAGGGGCTGGTAGAACAGCCTAGAACCTGAATTGATCTAGTCAAAACCTCATAACGTGAAAACACAGGGACAGCTCAATGTCTAAGATTTCTGTTTTTAAAATTTCCAAAGTTTTTGAACCATTTTTCCAAATGTGGAAAAACTGCCTAAGATTGCTAATCTCTGACAAAATTATTTAGAATTACCTTAGGTTTTGAAATAGGAGGTCCAAACTTCTCACGTTTTATATCCTTTAATCCCAATTTCTCCCCATTTTTGTTGGCTCCTGCCTCTTTTCTTTTTTCTATTGCAAACTAAGTATGTTGTGTAATTTTTTCCCCATTGCTCCCATTCCCGTCCACCCTGGGGATCCACCTCATCTCACCCTCTCCTTTCCTACTTCCTTTACATCATGCTCCTGTTTCTCCGGGTTCCCATCTCTTGCATCCCCCACTTGCCAGGCCTGTTGACCAATGCAGCTTAGTCGTGGTCCCCTGCTCAGGGATCATGAAGGACCCAGCCTGCGATAGCTCTAAGGATCATTGTGACACTTGAGCTCCCAACATGACAGTCAAACACACTCAGAGAAAGCAATAACTGCCTGACTGCCATACATATAGTGGGTCTTCTTACAAATAATTTCACTCCAATTCACTTTCAGGTGACACTCAAAATAGATGAGAAAGAAGTAGACTATGCACTCCAAGACAAAACCCTGTTATCAAGTATTCTTCAAGAAGGAATGCCAACAGCTTCAAAGAACTAAATACTAAGAAGGATAATTTTATTGTAAAATAGAAAACATGGAATCATACTGCTATTGATCTAAGATACACAAACCAGTTATCTGGGGCCAGCACTGGGTACCCAAGCAATCTTTATAATTTCCTTAGGATCCCTGCACCAACATAAGAAGCATCAGTCACCTTACAAAGTGAATACATTTACAGCATTCTGTATATAGGCTTAATTGAAAATGATTGGTTTAACTGGTTAAGATGTGAGATGACTGGTTCACTTGCTCTTGTTACCATAGTTACTGCCAGTGGTTATTCCGTTAAGCAAAAGATCCTTAAAAATGTGGCTTAACGTGACAAATTCTGAGATTTTCAATACATTTTACAAGTACAACAGTTGCATTTGTATATAGTAAGTAATGATCACTTGTCAGGAATAAGGACGTCAAACCACACGTTTTCGTACCATATACGATATATTTTTTATGAAACTATTTTATAGTAACATTTTTTGCTTACAAAGCTACATATTTTGCCAAGCAGTTTTAGGACATTCTTTTAATATCTCTTTTGACAGATTATCTTTAGTTAGGTTCATTTTATCCATTTATAAAGTTGAACATTTCATTATTGTTTTAACTTGTTACGATCACTTACAAGGGGACTGTTAGCGTAATTACATTCATGAAATAGACCTAGCAAAACACTAGGTATTTGAAACTTACCATTTCAAATTGCTTTTTGCATCTTACTGATTTGTATTTTATCGAAGAAAAATTGTAATATTTATATTATTTGTACAATATTATTTTAGGGTTTAATTTATTGATGCACATTTGCATGAATTTAAGTGTGGCTGCAATAAAGGTTTTGAAAACCGTTCCTGCCCTCAGTGTCAAAATATAGATTTAACAACAAAATTAGTGGTATTCATAAGAAATTAAATTTGAAAGAATGTCACAAAAATAAGGGGAAGGGGAATGGTAAAGAAAGGTCTGAGTAGCTCACATCTGTTTCTGCTTTTAATGCTATTACTTAATAATGTGAATACAAAACTTTTGTGTCTTATTTCTATGCCTTCCCACCCTCTCACAGATGCATTAAGTGGATTTCTGTTGAAGTAATGCTTATCAACAAACTTTTTCAATTTAATTTCAGAAACCTCTCAGACTTTGAACTTGAACAAAGAAACCTTTGCCTTAAGCATCCAATCATGCAATCATGACCATGTTCACTTATAACGATAATCATAATCCTCCTATCCATCCCTGTACCTACTCACTTCCACCCCCCCGCACCCCACTTGGGCTTTCCATTCACCATCACCCTTCCGGTTCTTCCCCAGTTCTCCTGGCTTCCCTCTCCTATTTTCTCCCAGACTATTACCCGTCTTCCTCCACAAGAAGAGCGAGTCAGTGATGAACTTGACCGAAGAATATGACGTTCTTTACCAGACGTTGATGCGATATCCTGAATGAAATTAGCCTGCAAAGCAGGCGGTTTTGCGGGGGGAATGATTCGAAAACAGCGATTACGAACGACCGGCCGCCATTTTGAACGCGCGAACAAGGGAGAAACTGGGGAGAGGAAAAAAGAGAAGGGA
>Ga0126336_10002585_pt1 | contig 10379 bp, 5 predicted proteins | sample SidCmetagenome_FD_92530 | JGI IMG/M metagenome (GOLD analysis project Ga0126336, IMG submission 92530) | Coral microbial communities from El Islote,Puerto Morelos, Mexico - Siderastrea C C metagenome | ecosystem: Host-associated > Invertebrates > Cnidaria > Coral | place: El Islote,Puerto...
GGCTCTATTGTTTTTTATTACCCCCCCCCTCCCCGTTTTGTCGGGGTCCTTTTTGACATTTGGGAAAAATTTTTTTCCGTGCCCCGCCCCCCCTTTCTTTCCCCCCCCCCCCCCCGCTGATAAACATAAATCACGCAAAAACATGACCTTAGTTTCGGACAAAACATGCAATGCATTTGATCATTCACATATTTGAATTTTGACAACCTGCATCATTGGTTTGATAGAAAACAAGAATAATATTAAGGTAGCGAGGAATAACGGTTAGAGCTTTCACTCACTGCAAATTGTGTCGGTATTAGAGTAAGCCAAACTCATTTCTGATTAAAAGTTTACCCTTCCGCGGCCGACATATTTGAGACCTATTGAAGGTCATATCAGTTGTCACCTGTTCATACTTAAATTGATGCAACAAACTACACTCCTTTCTTTCTTTTCTTGAAATTTTACATTTAACTTTTCCGATTGTTATGCCATTGTGTGTAATATGTAATGGCCACGATGACTGAAGTGGAACATCAAAACACTTTGTTTTCACAGTGAAATGCACATTTATGTACCCAAATCTTGATTCATTACCGTAATTTATTTATGAACAAGAACAACTTTCATTGAAAATCAGGACAAGTAAAGTACATTCTACACTTGAATTTTTCAACAAAGTTTTTAGTTTGATTGTTGTTTTCTTTTTATTAACCATAGCTGTTTGAGCTTAAATTTTTGAGAAACCTGAGAAAAGGATCTTTGCAGGAATAACAATCATTTACCTCTTTATTTTATGTGCAAATGAACACAAGGTCACAATATATTTTATTCTATTTAAGCATTTGAAAACCACAAAAGCCTGGAAAGCCCTATTCGTCAATATAATTACGTCAATACGTAGTTATTTTGACGTCTCAAAAACAATCGAAAAAAAGTGAGAATCGTGATACAGAGTAATATATATACCGTATTATATTTTAGCTCGCTTCTTTGGTCTCGATCACAGAACGCATTGCACAAACTTTTTAGTGTTTCCGCATTTACTTACCAAAAATACAACGTTATTATATCAAATCAGGAACGACATGGGTATTTTAGCTAGACTCCGTCTCGCCAAAATACGAATATGGCTCGACTATAAACTCACTTGATATGCTGCCGAAACGTACCAAAATGGTGTGACTAGGTATGAGAAATATTATTTTCAATCTAGTCCCACAGGCTAGTAGCCATATAACTGGGCGCTGCGCACTTTTTTTGGGTGCAAACTCTTGTACAGCTCGTTACATACGACGAACTCTTCACGTGCCGAATGTACAATAATACAAACGGGCGAAAGCCGTTGACTAATTTGCATTAAAATTCGGCGCATTAAAAGTTTGATGCTTCAATACATGCATACTTTATTTATTTATCCACGGTAAAATCTTCAGTATTTATAAGTTAAAATAATAACAATACTGTTTTACTGACAATTGTTGTAAAAATTCGGTCAATTTCCCCTTTAAAGCACCCAAGAGAGTATAATGTCCTTAATTTGACGGGTAGTCTGTTCCATAATAGCGCCCCGCTGTGGCCAAAGCTACGCTTAAGATAGTTCGTGCGTGGCTTGGGCAGGTCTAGTTTGATCTCAGAATCTATTAAATTTTACGCTAAATAAATTTGCAAATACGCCGGGGAAATCCCTCTAATTGTTTTAAACATTAACGTCGCCTTGAGCTTCTTTCGGCGTGTGGAGAGATTGTCCCAGTGGAGCCTATTTAGGAGGAAACTGGCACTTGTGTCGTAATTGGACCTGGCAATGACCCTGGCAGTCCTATTTTGGAGTTTTTGGAGTTTATCGCCCAAGGTTACGTTGAGTTCATCCCAAACGGAGCTACGGTAGTCATAAGTGGGGAAAAAGTAACGCTTGGTAGATTTGGAGAGCGGTTCTTTCGGAGATGAACGGTCTTATTCGTTTAAGTGCGCCTTTGGCTGAAAATGTCTTCTCACTTTTTTCGTCTATATGTTTTCTCCATGAAAGGTGTTCATCAATTACATGTAACAAGCCCAGTGATTTGGCTTCATCAACTCTTTTGATCTATTTGCCGTTGATTTCAATATTAATCTGATTATTCGAAAGAGCATGTTTTCGTTGATTTTACTTAATTACCATGAATTCAGTCTTGGCAACATTAAGGCTTAGCCTGTTGGTTATAGGCCAGCGGTTAAGGTTTCTTAGCTCTGAATTTACGACATTTTCAAGGTCAGCCATTGTACTGGCAGCGAAGGTTATATTTGTGTGGTCGGCAAACATCTTTGGAGAGGCTCAACTGAGGCAATTGAGCAGATCATTAATATAGACTAAGAATAGCAGTGGTCCAAGATTGCTTCCCTGTGGGACGTCACAGGAAACTGGGGCAATATTTGACAAATGGCCATTTATACTGCATTTTTGGCTTCGGTCGCAAAGATATGATTCAAACCATTTGAGGGTACTCCTGTCAACACCGTATTTCCGTATGAGAACACTGTGGTCAAAGAACCTACCTTTCGATTTCTTGAGATAATTGTTAATCATAATAAGAGTGCGGACTTAGAGATGTATAATCACACACAAAGAGGACACGAACAATATTATATCCCCGACAGAGCTTTCCCGACAAATGAAACGTACCGCTTAATAAATAACGAACGAGGACGTGATTGGCTCTTCACTTTCCTTGCTATTTACTGACTGACGCCAGGATTGGGTACCCAGGATGCTATGCTGAAGCTCACTTACATTCCATCGTACATTATCGTCAAGCAAAGTTGGTGAGTTGTCTTTCTCTGAAGCTTTAACAATGAACAGTCGTCCTGTTGTCTTTCTTTTCTTCTGCGCAGTTATTGGCGAAGGTAAGTTTCAAATGTTGAATGGAACTTAAAAAATTCTTCATTGGTTTTCCACGCGGTTGAAACAAGTTTCTGTATTTTCTTTCTATTATCAAACATCCAATTGTCAATATTCCTTGTTAAATAAGTTATATTTATTTATGCGTAAGACTATTATTCTTTTGTTTCCGTGAACAGGGAACTATGTTAGTTTACTTAGCTTTGAAATGTTCATTTGAGCTTAAAGAAAAACCGTTTATTTGACCTTCAAGCAGAATTGAAACAGTGTTGATACTTGCTAACTGAAAGAAAAAAATATTGTTCAAAGCACACCATCAATATTTCTCGTAAACACATTTCTTAGTGTCGTTCATAGGCACCATGCACCATGCGATCAAGATGTTGATTTACAATCGTAGAATTACTTGCTAATACAACTTGTAGTTATAGGTCAACATATAGGTTATCACAGCGGAGCCCGGGCGCGTAGCGCGCCAGCGAAGCACCATTGCTAAACAAATTTGGCAACCTATCGATCCGAGAAATTTTGGTTGTGACGTCAGCGTACGTGCCCTGCCCACTTGTACAGATTCTGGGGGAGGGGCAGGGGAGTTTCAAGACAACCCGACTGGGGGTGGAGAATGCCAACTTTTCTTGGCAGGAAATCGCACGGTGCTTTTGGGCAACCGGCGCCGGCTTTTTTCTTGGCGTGAAATCGCATGACAACCATCGCTTTTGAAAAAGAGGTTTTTTAAAAAGCTTAGCTTTTTAGCAAAACGAATTCAGTCCGACAGAAGTGAAGTTTAGAACTTCAGAAAAAATACCAGGTATCTTTGGGCGGCTGGGGTACGAATCCATGATGAAGGAAAGTTTTCTGTTCATTCTTTTTCTTTTCGTTTCTTTCTTTTTTTGATAATTATGTACTTTTTTATAAAATAAATAAGTTCCAATAATAAAAGGAAAAAGTGGGGCTCCGCTTTTAGGCTTGGCTTGATTGTTTTGATTAAACCCATACCACTTAAATTGTTGGTCTAAGTTCTCTTATGGCTTACTCATCCAGCTAGTAAATAGATCTTGCCCAATTATTGCACGAGAATAATTTTTAGTAATTTTACAAAACTCTAAAAGGTGAACAGAATAGCGACAAGAAATTGCCGGGGTAAAAAAGAATTAGGGTAAAAAAGAATTGTTTCTCTTTTCTATTTGTTTCGAGATGGTTCAGCTCTTTTCTCCAATATAACTACTAAATGGTAAGAAGGCGTGATGGAAACGGAGCAGAATCGAAATTTTTGGCGTTTACGCGACTACGCCTGACCTCGCTTCTACAAACGACTGAGAGGAATCGAAATGATCGTGATTGTACCGATAACGTAAATCTCGTATGGTAACAGTAGGTTTTGTTCAGATCAACACACGTTTTTTTCGTGGTCAGTAAAATTAGAAAATAAAAATTCCACTCATTTTAACCTAATTTAACCTACCCTCAGAGAGCCTCAATAAATGAACAAATAATGAAATGGGTAAGTTGGTAAATAAATCAGTGAGTGAGTGAGTAAGTAAGAAAGTTAACTCTCCTTGTGATCCAAGGTCTATTTTTGCAGTTTATCCATTCCAGTGCTATAAATGTGGCCCAAAGAGTTTTTTTGTGAACTATACCATGGCGCAATGCGAGATGGAACAGATGAAGGTCAGCTGCCCCGCCAACCGAACCCAGTGCGTAACGGCATACAGGGAGGAACAAGACTTTTTTACCCAAGCGGGGAAAGGATGTCTCTCCAAAAAGGAATGCAGTCATGCAGAAGAACTCTGTGCAAACGCAAAGAGAACGAAAGAGGATGGAACGACAGAGTGTTTAGTCACTTGCTGTGAGAGTGATGGAGACACACCCTGTAATGGTGCCACACCCAAGAACAACGATCTTGCTGATGCTTGGAGGCTGATGATGATAACGACGATGATGGCTATACATACGATTTTATGCAGTTAAAACGTTTTCTTCTCACAGTTTAAGTCCTCCTGTCAATTTAGGCATTACCAGTAACAAAAAGAACGCACTAAAAAGAAAACGGGTAACCGATAAAAATACATCGCTGTTTTAGAGCGTTTAACAGAAACCAGTATGATGTCTGACTGCAGTGAGAACGCAGCTACTAGCAATAAAACAGAAAACGGTAAGAATAACAAAGTCTCATTACTTGTCAATAGTGAGATGAAATTCGCATCAGCCGTTGTTTGCAGTTGTATGGATAAATATATTACAAGTATGACAGAAATCACGGTCCGCCCCTGTGTACGTAAACATTTAGCACATTTCCTATTACCTTTTTAAAAAAGGATTTTACCATAGTGAACATTAAATTTCTCACTGACGATAAATGTCCTTGAATATGTGCCGGCAATGACTTGAGGTCGAGTGCTGACAACCCAAGCCATACAAGCTCCAAAACACACACAAAGGGCGCGAGAAATAATTTCCCAAATATCCTTGAAGAATTTTCTTTGGTGACCCATCTACAAGACCAAATATTCACAAGACAAATTTCCATGCCAGTTTAACAAGCAAATACATGTGTACCACGAAGATTTGACAAAATTGTATCATCTAAACGAGCAAGTAGGATTGCCATGGGAAACGTGTTAGTGTGCAAGGGGTTTTAGGCTCTATTTAAACAACTGAGTTCTTCCGTCGAAGGCACTACCGTGTGATAGGTCGCTCGGGGAAATTTGATGTTCATCAGATATTCCACCATCATATTTCTGAGGGACTCACATAGGGCCTGAGACAGAAGGACTCTATTGATTTTATATTGTACAACGCTAACGTTTGAGCGAAATTGCCAAAAGCGGGCACTATGCGCTGACAAGCGCCTGCTGAGGAGAGACACTATCGCCTCACGTAATCGATTTCGACCAAAGGGAGCACGTCAAAAATAAGGGTTGTACTATAAACCATCACAGGTAGGCATCTCAACAACAAACTTCCGGAAATCATTTAAACTATTAAACCCTTCAGTGAACTTTGTGCACAACTTTACATCAACGAATTTGTAAATGACTTGTTTTTAAAAATGATCATCAAGGAAAGCAGATTAACATGGAGATGCTATGCACCGTATATATCAGCAATGAGTAAGTATCAAGAAGCATTTGGTTGCCTCAATTTACAAATGCACTCGTTTTAAAAATTTCTCATGTCAAAATTAGCATGCAGAGTAAGGGTGTTGCGTGACTCGTTACTTGTCTTACTGAGAAGTGCTCACTCTTATTCTGCATGTAAAGTAATATTTAGCCTTTCTGTTAGTCTTTGTTCTCAGTGTCTGACTATATATACGTCCTTGATGAGAACATGACAAAACAACATGATCAGGTTCTGGCTTCGAAAGGTTGCAGAAAAACTCTGAAAATGCTTCAAATTCTGAGGTGAGTCAAGAATAGCGAAAACTCGGTACGAATAATCGAAAAGTCCTCCTAAAAACTCGAAGAAAACAACAAAATTCTTCAAATGCAAACGCAAAAGCACAATAATAGCAAATGCAACTGAAGTTTCTAAACAGTTTCTGAAACGTGATGCTTTTAATTAATTAATTAATTAATTAACAAACACAGTATTGACCTACTTTTTACTGATTGGCTATTTTCGTGGTTCATTTCAATTAGGCGTCATTAATTATTTTTATGTTCGAGCAAAGTTGGCGAGTTGGTCAGCCTAAGTTCTGGATTTTGAACCATTCGGATGGACACTGACAATCTAGTTACATTCGTTCTGTATTGCTCGGCCATTTGCTTAGGTAAGCACATATCACTTCCCGTTTACACCGTTTAGAGATTTGAGTTAAATTTTCTAAGCTCTCCAAGCGTGATCTCGTTGTTGCTGTGCTTACCTATTGCTAAGTAATTTAGGTGCTTTGGTTTGTGGAGTGTGGAAAATATGCCCCTTCCTCCCAAATTCAACTTTGCTAAAGAAAATAACATTCAAAGGCGTGCAGTGACAATTTTCAGCACATTATTTATGTTCAACATCAGCCTAGAGGACAAAAGGTCATTATTCATGTTGTATACTGTCAAGTTAGGCTCCTGCCCGTATTAAATAGGGAACTTAAGCAAACACGACGGCGACGGCTTACGAGAACGTCACAAAACAAAAGGTTTAATTAGCAAAACAATGACTCTGCACGTGCGATACAGATTTTGGTACATTTCTTTGCCGTCTTCTGCAAAACAAAAACGTGAAATGACCAAATTTAAAGTTTTATGTACAATGTGAACACACGACTGTGAATTTTCTTTTTTCTACCTAACCTGTAACGCCGTCCTTTCAGAGTCAGCTCCCGGATTGTTCGGCTTCATTAGACAAATTTAACGAGTTGAAACTATCGCGAAGAAGTTAAAAATATTTGGAAGTGATTTTTAAAGTGACGTTTTCCTTGGAGTTGCCGTCGTGGTTGCTTAGGTTCCCTAATGTTTAATGTTCACTGAAACCGAATATAGCCTACTTCTTTATTACATTAAAAATACCACACTGTTGAGTATAGTAAGGACGGCTTGTCACAGTTTGTTCCATTTAGAACATGCAATTAATTTTTTTGTTCATTACTTTATTTTTAAATTACGTGTTCATCCGTGAGGTAAGCCATACACGATCACAGAATAACTCAGAAAATTTGAACTGGATGACGCATTTAATTTCAGTCTGCGAACCGTGAATGGGTCTAAATATGTGCGCAATATAATTTGCAAAAACAAATTTTGAAATTTGGCTTTGGCACAGTATTACGAGCTGTTTGAGTGTTCTTATTCACATCAAAATGGTTTATTGGGTCAATAAATCCAACAACACTTAGGTATGTTGGCTTCATTGTTCAAGAGCTTTATATTGATGCAGCTTAACTATTGTTGTAAGCGAATGTGAACAAAGTCAACGTTCAAACGACAGCTGCAGTAGGGGTAAGTTTTCAATATAATTTGAGTAAGTCTTTGGCTTTCGCTTACCACCCGGGGATATTTAACCCTATTCATATCGGTTCTTCTTTTAGTTATCTTCTTGGACCGGGGGGAAGCTGATTCGCCCCCCCCCCCTCCCTCCTTAACTCCGAGAATATTAAAGCTGTGACAACGAGACTTGGAGGGCGGATAGCCGCGGTACGCTCAAAGAAGTTTCTTTTGAGGTTCCGCAACATAAGCTGGTGACATCTTAAGACGTAACAATTACGTCAGGTTCTCAAACGGCGGCCAGTTTGGATTTCTCTGCTTTAATTTCCAGTACCAGCTTTAAAAATTGCCAAAATTGACCAAAAAGTAACCTTTAGAAAAAGTTAATTTTTCAATGAAAAGATTCAAAATTTTGGAAAAACGATCTGACAATTAATGGTTGCCATAGTAACGTCAAACTTGATGGACAAGCACTTGTTATGCCAAATTGTTCCCCGATAAATTTTAGGAAAAGGCTTTAGCTTATAAACGTCCAAAGTTGGTGCGGCCACAATCCCCCCCCCGGTCTGTTAGGGAATAAAGGGGTTTGGTTGCAGGTACATACAGATGTACAATATAAAGCAGAAAATGCTAGGTCATAGCAAACAGGTGGTAAGCCAGAGTTCACCTGACAGATCACAGATCTTGTGCTGCTCTCTTGGTAAAATGTATGAGGACGAATATCTGAATTTTAAAAACGACATTGCACGTGCATAGTAAGTGCCCGTCCCCAACCACGCATTGGGAAGGAAAACCCTTAAAACTCAGTGGAATTAAGGTAGAATTCCGATTTCTTTACGAATCGTATAGAGTTCATCCTTTTGTATAATCTGCCTTAAGCAATTCTTGTTTATTCAAAGAAAAGAAAACAACTACTGACAGTAGAAAAATCTATAACTATTAGTACTTATGACGTCATAACTTCTATGATTATACGAATTTCAAGAAATCAATACGCCACGTTTTGCATCTTGATGATTAATAAATACAGGCACTGTTTTCAATAACCAAAACTGTACGCCGTCTGTATTTTAGGCTTTTTTCTCCCCTAGTTACATGAAGTACCAATTACGGTTATGACTCAAAAAACTTGAAAGCCTTTTCCATGGAACAAAAGTGGACAAGCAGCTTATCTGTGGAGGTTACAGTTTCCAAGATATGCTGGATAGAATTTTTCCATAGCAACAATGCAGATAGTTAAAAGTCTCCCCTCTTAAATGTGTTGCATCCTGCATCTCAGACAAACCATATTTGATTAATTTATCCACTATTTCAATCTCTTGGCAAATGGATGGGAATAACTAGATTCTTTTGGCTTAAAGTAACCGATATTATTGTTACTAATGATAACACATACACATACAATTTGACATACCAAGGGAAATTGAAAACATAGTGTTATTCACCCAAAGAACTTCAACCTCCCAGTGGTCTTAATCTTAACTGTGAATCCAGCTGTACATAAATTCTGTTTAAAAACTGACATGTCTTAAAAATAAAAATAAATGTTCGCTAGAGAGTTCAGTTCACTTACTTCACATACCAGTACCCTTGCTTAAACTTCCCTGTCAACCAAAACCTCCGTTCTCCTCAAAGGGTAGGTGCTCTCCAGAGGCTGATTGATTCCCTGTGGTCTTTCCCTCTGGAATATCAGGAATGACAGCGACTACAGACTGTATCTCTTCTTTCCACTTGTTCCCTGTGCAGCCTATAATAAGGTAGCTGAACGCAAGGCCTAGTAAATACCCACAAAGATAAATGCAACAAATGAATAATATAGAAAATCGTCTTTTAATAACATTTATTGGTACAAGAGGGGACCGATAAATTGTGGTCGGAACATTGAAGCAAGGTAGGAGAGGATTGTGTGGATTGAGGATGGGCCGGTTGGTAGTACAGGGAGGGGAAGGGGAAGTACGAACAATGGGGCAAATAATTAAACAACAAAAAATCGGCACAAATCATCAACACTCTAATCAACCAATCGACTCAATCAACAACTCAATCAAACAAGAAGCACTAAAAAACTCAATCGAAGAACAAACGTTTTATTTTACTTGATTTCGTAACATTGTATAGTTTGAACAGTTACTGTATATTTTTAATTTGTTGGTCTTCTAGCCAAGTGGTGTTAATGCTTTAACAGTTGTATTATACATCAGCATTACGAGACAGCTCAACAATTCAGTGCCAATGTTTTCTTCTATATACTCTCTTCTGTACAGTCCTCTGTAAAACGTCCTGGTTTTGGTGAAGTCTTGCTAACCGTTTAATTTGTCTCAAGTTGTAGGTAGGGATCGAGAGAGTGCAAGACATAGTTTTGCTCAGGTGAATACAATCTATAAATTGGATGTAAAGTTACATTGACATTGATGCACATTGATGCCAGTGAGTGCCTTTAATATTAATGCGTTTATGGATCTAGACGTTTTCTGATAGTTTAATGAAGGATAATTAAAAGTCAGAGCAAGTTGACGTTGTGAAACTGCAAACACACTGGATGAAATTAGTTGCACAGAGAGAGAGAGAGAGAGAGAGAGAGAGAGAGAGAGAGAGAGAGAGAGAGAGAGAGA
>Ga0126336_10002586_pt1 | contig 10379 bp, 3 predicted proteins | sample SidCmetagenome_FD_92530 | JGI IMG/M metagenome (GOLD analysis project Ga0126336, IMG submission 92530) | Coral microbial communities from El Islote,Puerto Morelos, Mexico - Siderastrea C C metagenome | ecosystem: Host-associated > Invertebrates > Cnidaria > Coral | place: El Islote,Puerto...
TTTGTCGTAAGTTTTGAAGCCCATAAAAAAGTCAAAAACTGCAAATAATGGCGAAATGTTTTTAAAATAGGTGCAAAGATTTATATTAGCGTAAAAAATTTTTTGGGGTTAGGTGCACTTTAAGGTTGTTCTAACTTTTGATTCTATAGATGATAACCTAAAGAAACGAAAGCATGCAGTGCTTTCCTGGGGTACTCATAAATTCGCTGTACAAGGTGGTTTTAACTTTTCGAGTCTTGAAGATATCCTAAAGTGTCACGAAACCTATCGAACACTACGTTCCCGTGTTGGGGTTGTTCTTAAAAAGCGATAAATCAGAAAAGAGACTTGTATTTAAACTTACTGCGTTTTCTCTTGCCACTGAAACACAGAGAATTATACAAGGAACTAATCTGGTCACCGCAGTAATTTCCATTCACCGGACGTGAACCCACTTCGTTTGCTTTATATTGCTGATCTTCCCCTGTGGAAGCTAAGTAGAACGAAATGAAATAGGATGAGTAAATTAACAAGTACAGTCCTTACCAATTTAATTCAAGATCGTGCGATTAGAATTAGAGCCAACGTCTTGGGTAATGATCCCTTACTGATAAGCTTCTAAATTCGCCTCAAAATAACCTTACACATTGAAGCACAAAGGCCAGGAAAGTTAAGTTGGATTACCGGCTGATATTTTCAACTGTATATATTGTTTGCCAATTCACAGCTCGTGTGATTGGAATTGTAGCCAACGTCTTAGGTAGTAATCCCTAACAATGATAAGCTGCTATATTCGCCTTAAAGTGATAACCCAAAACACTATAATAGAAAGGCCAGAAAAGTTAAGTTGAATCAGTATATTTTCAACTATACTCTTTGCCAATTCAAAAATTGATGTAGAAGCAATTCAAGCTCGTGTGATTGGAATTGTAGTCAACGTTTTAGACAACGATCCCTAATAGTGGTCAGCTGCTAAATTCGTCTCCAAAGATCTTTACACATTGAAACATAAACATCAGAAGAGTTGAAAAACAAAATAATTAGAAGAAAGAGGATTGGCGACTTCCTCCCAAGTAATCGTAAAGTAATCGTACGAGAGCAAGTAAGAGGATAGTGGCAGATACTGAGATATGACAGTCCTTGGCCGGCAAGCTTCGCAGCTGGGGTGCACAGCATGCACGTGAGCAGGCACTCTAGTCAAAAATATGTCCCTATAAGGTACTTTACAGTTTGTCCCCAGTCATTTCACAGGGGCACCCAATGGTTCGTTTTGGGCAATATCTGTTTGGAAGGCCTAATATCGCCTGAGATACTCCGATTTAACTGGAGTGAAAGCTAGAGATTTGTTTGGCGAACCATCAGTTTAGACTTTCGTGAAAAGAGGGCTTATAGTTCCTATTGTTTTCGCAGTGCCAAATAAGGTCAGCTAGCATTTTAGTTGGGCCATCAGCAGCTCGGACATTCGGCGGACAGAATTCTCTTTCCTGAAGTTTTCTACGGCCTAAGTTTTCAGCAAAGAACGCCGAACAGATCAATCTGTATTAGCTTACACAAATGTGCCTTTAAAAAGCTCTGAAACAATCTAAGAAAGCAGAAAATAATATTTTAAGTATTTTGCTAAAATTTTCTCGTTTCATCAGCTTGAGCTCGAGACTGAGCCATTCTTTTTCCTTTTACCGTCTGGAGGGCTATCGGTGATCATGTTAACAAGAGCCGACATCGAAAGAAAAAGAAAGCTGGCGATATTTTTATCTCTCAACTGTTGGTTGAACGCCAATTATTTCTCGTGCTCTAATCTAATTTGAAGGTGTTCAAATTCTCGTAAGGGTTTCGCCGTATCTCGAAAATTCTTTGCGAGTCTTATGACCATTTTGATCAAAGTATGATAAGGGATGAGAAGTAAAAATAACACTGTTGCAACTTCCTTTTTCTAGTTTCTTTTTTCTCGTTCTCCCTTGACCTCTTTGCTTACAAATCCAACTGGAGAGTGAACGACCCGTTTGCACCAGGGTGACAGAACTTGCAAGCCTTCACCAAAGAGCTGGACAATTTTTGTTTTTTGTAAATTTCTCTTCTTCTATCCCGACTACAGTGAAATCATCGCAGAAATATGTGCAGCAATTTAACGAATTCCAGCTGTTGGTTGGTGGTAATTTAATTTACCATCAGCAAGAGTTAACATGTCCTAGAAAATAATCTTTTCGTAACGATTGCAGTTAACTTCGCAAACGCAAAATGAAGCAAACTTCTATGTTTACACTCTATAAGCACTGACTCCATAACAGAAATAAATTGAAGGCCTTGCCATCGATTATGCCTGAACTGTGTGTTTGGACCAACGGAATTTAGTTAAGATTCACATCTTTTGCAAATTGACATTTTGTAGCCCTCTTTAGGAAAAATGCTAACTGTGTCGAGAGCTCAAAATAAAATTCCGCTAATGAATTTGGCGTAGTTGAACGTACACAAACGCGCCGATAACAAAAAAACACGGTGACCTCAGAGGCTGGGCATTGCTTTCTCTGGAAACTTTTGTATTTTATGAAAACAGCACTCCGGTCGAACTCCTCCGGCATTGGTGCGGAAAGACCTCCACAAACGCCCACCTCCCCATAAAGGCGACCTCTCTACATCGAACATCTTCCATTGTATCGACTGCCGATTCTTGGACTCGTGTACGCTGGTTCAAACATTTTTTTGAATGGCCATGCTTTCACGCCACTATTGGTCACCCATTCACTTAAATATTGAAACCTCCACATAGCGGTCACCTGTCTACAGTGGCCAGTGGTTCCCCAAAGATGGCCGTTGTAAAGTGCTTCGATTGTATTCGTGTAGTGCGTAGATGCTAATTACCATACTTACCTTTTGCAAAGTTGAGACACAGAAGAATAGCAAAGAGTCCAGCAGTGCTCCACAAACAGGAATGTCTCATCTGAAAATTATACAAAAAAGAAAGAAAAAAAGAGGCATGAGAATCCGTCAACCGGGCCAGTTTCTTCAACTCCAGCTTACTCTTAGATACAAACCTTAAATTTTTTATAGTTCATCTCTAACTTGGGAGTTTGTAAAAGATCTTATTTACGTCTTTCCACTCAAATCACGGAAAGATAGTAAACAGAGGTTTCCTGCCGTAATCAACTCTTTGGAATGAAAATTGTTATTGTTGTACTTTGACAAAGTCCTAAATTTCAACTGATAATTTTGATAAGAAAATATTTTCCAGTACTAAAGGTAGAAAGTGTGGATTTCAACGGTAGAACTTTAAACCTTTTATGGCAACAACAAGCTCGCACGTGCGGCATAACACGTGAGCTCGCATGAGACGGCTTTGCATCGTAGTTGACTGAAAAGTTGAATAAAGTTTAAATTTTAGGTGATATTTGCGACAAAAAAAATTCATTCTAACCTAAAAGCAAATACTAGCTTAACCTTTGCTTTTACTGAAAATTTTCTGTCAGTCACGGACATTCTGTGGGCGTGGTTGTTCTACAGCAGTTGCAACTACCTTGAGCAATAAAGTTGATTAAAATCAGTCGGAAAACTCAACAGAAAATAGTTACTTGACACTGTAAAAGTTTCCAAAAATCCTCAACAGTAACTGAAAATGGAAATTAGGCATCTTAAAAAACGACAATGTCCTAATAATCTTTCATTAGAGATATATACAGGTACATCATCTGTTTGGAAAAGAAGTTGTAAACAGATTGTGTGGAGCGGAAAAGGGGGGACGAAAGAGAATGGGAGGTGTATGGAAGGTGGGAGAGGAGACGGAGATTACGCAACATTGCACAATATTTCGCTATAAAAAACTCGCGAAGAGGCGGGAGACAACAAAAATAAGGCGGGAACCGGGATTAGATGGTACGGGAAGTGGTAGGTTTACACCCTCTGTCTCCCCCCCTCTCCCTCTCCCTCCCTCTCCCCCTCTCCCTCCCCCTTCCTCTCCCCCTCCCCCCTGAATTGTTTATACCTAATTCAATAAAGGTTGCTTTGGCAATTGGACATTAGGCATTTGGGCACACGGAACACAATACAATGCTTTGCTTGAGTGACCGCAAACAATAGCTTCCCAATGCCCAATTGCCCAATGCCCAAAGCAACCGTTATTGAATTAGGTATATTTAGATTAAATTGACCTAATTACATAAAGTAAACATATTACATAATGCTCCAGGAAAATATTACGTAACACCCAAGGGTTAAAGGTACAACAGTGTGCGGTATTCAAAGAAAGGGATATTATAAACGGAAAAATACAGTAGAAACATTAAATTTACATGTAGCGGAAGTTGTTTTTCTATCAACAAACAACTACATGTGACTTGCATGTTATTTGTTGTGAGTTTTTTGTTGTTGTCTTTTGTTTGCAGATTAACAGGGGTATGTTTAAATGTAATTACTTTCCAAAACTCTTTCGAGTGAACTGCAATAACCAACATGGTTAAGTAGATACCGTGCGGAAGTTTTAAACTTCAACTGATAAGGTACTTGGACAAATAATCAGCGCTTTCCACTAAAAAGTACCACTTGAATTTTAATGTTAGTACTTTCGGAATTTTTATGTATGGTCCCTGTAAGCACTCACGATTTTCATGCAACTAACTTGACTGAAAGTTGATAAAAGGGTTTTGTGGTGAACTGTTGACTTTAAAGAACATTTAGTTCTTGCTGCCCAAGATAACTGGTCTGGATTTAATGGCAGTTTAAGGCTTAAATTTTGAAGTTCCCTTAATGGCTACAAAGTGTCTGCAGGCACGTTCTGCGCGAACTGAGACGGCAGAGACGGTGCCGACCACGGTTGATATCGTCGTATTACCTACGATCGGATTCGCTGATAGCTGTCATATTCGACGGCAGTCGCCCGTCATTATCCTGGTATGCCACTCACGGGTTTAAACTGGAGAAACTGCGACAAGTTATTCAAGCAATTAAATCCCGCGAATTTGTCACGCGTTTTAAACAGAGATAAGATAATCTCGTCGTTTGTTGGTTTAAAGTGTCGTTCCTTTTTAGAGAAGTATACCATGCATTCCGGACCGAAGATTACAGATTGTAAGATCGCTGAACTATTATTGCACTAATCGCCGATCCAGCGAGGAGAAAAAAATCAAGCTTTCAGCCGAAATGCGTTCAAAAACAATCTACTTTAAAATACTAAATCTTACATATACCTGGTGGCGAAGCTTCTCTCGGGAAGTTTCTCTAACTACGAAATAATAGCTGCGGTCTGTAAGTCGATGACGTCGCCAACTCACGTGATATGCGGAGTATGCCATGTGGGCAAAGTGCGATTTGCATTTTGGAGTGCGCTTGGCAAATTGCTGAGTATGCCTTAATCGCACAGCAACGACGAAAATTCACTTGTGAACTCTATGACAATTCGCAGACAGACAAATAGAACAAAAGCTTAGGACTAAAAAGTTAAAAGATTCAAATTGTAGTTGATTACTATGGCACATAATTAGCTCCTACTGCTGATGAAAGATTAAAGTTTGAACTTCAATAGTAAAATTATGAAAAGTCTAAGAAAGGTTTTTTGATACCGTCACACTCACCATTGGCAATCTCGTTTTGCATGCACCTAAGTAAACTACAGACAGTAACTAAGCTTATAGCAAGTTCTAAATTCTAACAGAAACTGAGCTTTCAAAATAACTTGTTTGTACTACTAAAAGTTTAAGTTACGTCTTTGAACCGCGTGTTAAGGAGATTTACGGTAACTAAGTTGATAAGAAATTGAAAAATAGAAAGTTCAGATTACTTCTTTTCGGAGTTAAAACTTCCTACCGTTTGGTGCGGCAAACGTCAGCGTAAGTGAACTACGGCCGGCAACTACGGCAGCTAACTTGACTGAAACACGTCCTAAGTTCCTTTCAGTGGAAGTTCGAAAACTCTTTTAAATCTTCTTCTAAATAAAGTGAAAGCGGATATACGTGATAACAGAAACTGAGTCACCCTTATTATAAGTAATACGGTGTGTTTACTGCCTTTGAGACGCACGTACAACCAATATTGGACTTGTATCGTTCATAGCCATTGCTATTTACATTTGAAAAGAGCCTGAGTTTCTATTGTGTTTGAAAAAAGGAACTCCCACAAGAAGAAACACTTTCGTGTTCTAGAAATTGCTAGAAGAATCGATTTCAATGAAATTGTTCTAATCCACGAAGCTACGGCATTAAACATTAAATCTCTTAAAAGTTTTTTTGAGTTTAAGTCGTGATAACTCTAATTTTTAATCTCAACAATTTCCGGACCCCTGGACGAGCGTGTGAACTTGCAAACACTACTTTTGATTGGGTTCTTCGTGTTATTTACTTCGTTCAACGACAGCCTTGCCACAAGCCGTAGAAACGTACGCAAAATTTCCGGACATGAGCATAAACTTCCGAGCAACACCAGAAGTTGTGAAATGACCTGTCAAATCGCAGTAAAGGCAAACGGATTTGACTGCCACAGGTACGATAAAAAGTTAAGAGGGGGTAATTTGCTAGCTTCGTGACGCCCGCTTATCCTTAATTTGATACGTAAAAACCGAAATGAAATCTGCCTTCCTTTAGAGGATTTCCGGAAAATTTCGTCTCCCATCATTAATTAAATTAGAAAAAGTGACCTCTAAAGTCACGTAGATGGTTTAAGTGTATCATGCTACTCACATCTGTGAAGTATCTTGTGAAAAACATCTGCATGTACGTGTGCCCTTAAACTTAGCTTAGAAAAATCTCCGCCTTAAAAAACAACAAAAATAATGGTAAAATTTTCTGTTATCTTCTGAGAAAATTTATATTGCTGAATATAGTAGAATATATTTAATTGTTGGTGTTACGGACTAAAAACTTGGGGGAAAAAAGAAGAAAAACACGCATGAAATTATAGTTTTGTGTTAACAATTAGCTAAGCAGAAAGTATTTTTCTTAATATTCTGCTGGGCTAAGATTCCAGGCCTTATATCAACCCGAATGACATCGTTGGGAACTGGAGCCGAGACTCTGACACAATTAAGCAAGATTTGGGTGTTGTAATAACTGTTGAGTTTTTAATATTGTACGCTATTCAAGGATGAACTGTGTTTTTTGAACTTTGCAATTTAATTTTGCATGTAATTTTTTTTAGTTTAAAAAGAGATTAAAATCTTGTTGAATAAACCGCAAGTTACACAAAGGCCCATACAAATTTCGCCTGGGAGACCAGATCACCGCAGCTGAAAAAATAATTCTATAAAACAATGGTTTCGTTATATCATATTCCAAGCCAATATTACTTTGAACTCGAAAAGCTTCCAATAATGTAAAAGTACCAAGTTTTAATCGATATTTTACTCTCCACGTGCAATAACGTGGATCAATGACACGTCTCGCATATTATTTCATGTTCACTGAGGTAATATATTCTATTAACACCTTTTGTCGAGTTTTTAACTGTTTGTGGTAACGATCAGCCTTCATATAATTTTCTGTATCAAGTAATGTGATAAAAAGTGTGGAAACGAAAAACGATGAACACAAATGCTAACATTCATCCTCTAGTCTTTTGTGTCAGTGTTATTTTTCACCGTTTCACTGGAACACTCTCCCCTGTAGAGACATAACACTTTCAAGAAGAGTTAATTTAACTTTGACCTGAAACTCCCGTCATGTTGTTATCGGAAATGAAACGCGTTTGTACAGTTTGTACAGTTAACGATTGTTTCAAATGGACATACTGTAATTCAGTTTTGATATTTCATTTATGTTGAGAGGAAATGTAAATAATTTCAAACTACTACCTCGAAAGAGTGAGTGAGCGAAGAAATTTCCCGCATTTTTCAGACCACAGAGATTATGAGCTAAAAAAAAAAACCTCTTTTCTGCTTGAATATGCGGCTTTTCAGTAATAGGGGTGCTTTTTTTAGACCCAGTGTTTTATTCTTGTCCTGCAAAGCAAACGTACCAGCTTGCTCGATCATTTTGATTTTATCAATCTTAATCTCATATAATAGTTCGATTTACGTACCTTGATATCTAGTCCACAATCTTAGAAGCCTTGATCTCTGAGATTCTAGCGTTCGTTTTTTATCACCAGCCGCCCAGTTTGTCGAAAAATGAGCCGGTTTGTTTTTATTCGCGTTTACTTCGGAAACCACGTGTCTCTGTTAAGACAAAGCCCTCTTACGTTATTGTAAAAATATGGCACGTTCTTTTAAAGTAAAATCTTATTTCTACAAACGACTTTTGTTCGTTAAAGACGCTTCCGTTACTTTCTATTGTGCCGATATTTTGCATCTGTCAACAGAACAAAATTATTTTCGATTATTTGCCACAAACATTTCCTTTTCAGTTTATTTTAAGCTCCTTAGCGCGGGCGAAATGTATAACTACTACCTTCGCCCGAGTCAGCTGCCGTTTCGCTGCTGTTTTGGCGGGAAAAAATTATTTGCAAGGGATGAACATCAATCGCCGGAAGCTTGTTTTGATCAACTTTCCACTGAACTACTTACGAGTGTTTAGGTCCGCCTACCTTTAAAGCAGTTTCGAGATTGAAGTCGTCTCCCTTTTTTAACAAACGAACTTCACCAGGAAATGAAACGCTGAATAACAGATTCATTCAAATTGTGACAAGTAGTATCGTTTCCTCTACCGTTTAAGCTAGCTAATTTAACGGATAATGTTTGAGTTCAATTAGTCGTTTCACAGGAAAACAGACGAACCAAGTCTAACGCCTTTGCAAAGTAAATACTTATCGCCTTGCGGGCATGAAATCTTTTTAGAATTGAAGGAGAATTTCCGTGCACTTAAAATCTGTTTGGTTTGATTATAATATTCTTAAGGCCTTTGTTGTTAAATAGCCTTAATTCCATCTTGACTTCTGAACAATCTTAAATTTTGGTTCCATTCCAACTTCCTACTTTTAAACAGGATACTGTATCGTTAAATAGGTATTTGAAAGAAAAATGTCATGAATGGTATTTTACTATTTCTCACATCCGGCGTTATGTGGCATGTACACAAGAGGTATCGCTTTAATCCTTACGCTCCCAGAGCCGTAACCCTGATTCGTTTGAACCATTTTATAACCATTCCTTATCTTCGTGAGATCGCACGAGATCGAACGCTTAATTAAGCAAGCTCAAACGACCGTCATCTTGTTTTGATATGGCGAGCGAAACCTGGGGAGGGTACAAAAACTGCTGAAGAGGCGGCGATCCCACGGAAGAATAGGCTATCGTAAACACTCTAACGTTTGAGTCTGCTGATGAAATCATAGCGGGGTGTGACCATTCCAATGAAAACCTCTGAGCTGCATCTTCATGAGCTGTACCTTCATTTTAATATCTAGTGTAAAATCTACATGTAAATGTGATCAACACTACTTAAATTTGAACATTAATATATGAAGTTCATATATTTGAACTGCGGATAAAAAAAGAATTATACGTAGATCATCGCAGTCAGAAGTGTTTCAACCTGAGCGGTTGAAAAGAAGAAACCTGAAAAAATTCAGGCTTGAACGGGAATCGAACCCATGACCTCTGCGATACCGGTGCAGCGCTCTAACCAACTGAGCTATCAAGCCAACTGGGAGCTGGTTGATAGTATGAAAACAGATTGTCATAAAAACAGAAGAGAGCAAAGCCATTTCTCCCTCAGGTGTATTTCATGCTTGTCCACTTCGCCCTCAGACATAGGCGGGAGGGGCGGCTTGATTCTAGAATACCGGCCATTGCATGTTATTGAATAAGAATGGATCCTTTTGTTTTCATATGCCTCTTTCTTTCCGATATTTACATATCGGATATGTAAATAAGTCGCTGGGTATTCTCAAATCGCTCCAGATGGGCTTCCTGCAGGTCTTTTTTACTCAGATCGAATTGGGTTTTGGAAATGTTGGCTAAACCGGAACCGGCTTAACAACCGGATGCGAACCTAGGCCACGTTGGTGAAACGCGATTTCCATAAGAACTCTGCTAACCCTCTCCCCCATTGACCATCCACAAAGCGTTTTTTTTTTGTTTTTTGTTTTTTTGTTTTTGAGGCCCCTTGGCTAGAATCATTCCTCTCTTTGCCGAGACGAAGTGAAGTTTCCTCTCAAAGACAAGCATCGTCTTGTTCTTAAAATATACAATCAATTACACTGATGAAGGATGCCAAGGTAAACAGAATTTTCTTGTCGTCACAAACGTCTACACGTCGCATTTACTTCAATCGGGCCCTGTGGCATGCAACGTTAATTAAATACCAACAATATTTCATTCCAGTCAGCTTTCTTGGAGAATGTTCTTTCATCGATTTTTTTTTTTTTTTTTTTTTTTTTTTTTTTTTTTTTTCTTAAAACCCTCCACCCCCGTGGCGGGATGGTGTAGGGGAACCATTTTTTAAAAAAAAAAATTCTTTTTTTTTATAAAAATATAATAAATAAAA
>Ga0126336_10002587_pt1 | contig 10378 bp, 5 predicted proteins | sample SidCmetagenome_FD_92530 | JGI IMG/M metagenome (GOLD analysis project Ga0126336, IMG submission 92530) | Coral microbial communities from El Islote,Puerto Morelos, Mexico - Siderastrea C C metagenome | ecosystem: Host-associated > Invertebrates > Cnidaria > Coral | place: El Islote,Puerto...
GAACTGTTGCCAGAATGCCGATCATAAGGCCAGCCACGGGGTTACTCAGAATTTTATTTGAGGAAAAAGCTTCACCGGCTGCTTTTCCGCCCAGCAATCGGAAGGCACTGCTGAGAAAATCCAGCGAACAGATGAAGAGGTACAGGAGACCAAGAAGAAGGACAATCTTGCCAACAGCCAGGCCGACGCGACGTACCTTTCCCCAACCGTCAAGTTCTGTTGGCGCGCAAAGTAAGATCCGTTACAAACGCGGGAAAACAACAAGTATCAATGAAAACATGGTCAAACGATGCGAAAAAGATATGAAATGCAACCAGAACGTACCAGACCACTTTGGTCCAAGGTCCTGGAGCTCTGGTAAGGCCCAGGGATCAAATTCTTCGTCATTTTCTTCGTCCTCGTGTATTCGAGTTCCCGCCTCTTCTGCCGGCAAAAATGCTTTGTTGTACTCCTGTGAGATGAAGCGATTAATTAGAATTTTCAAAATTCGACGCGAAGCGAAAGACTCTGATAATGTTATAAAAGTTTCAGCAAAAAAACAGTGTTTCGTGAAATTTGAAACCTACCGGCGAATTAGGTTGTGAACGGTTCTCTAATTCAACGTCCACCAATTTGGAAGAACTCTTCAGTAGGTCCGCCATCATGCGAATGACTAAAAAGTTGAGATACCATCGACTTTGTGGACACACCACCGGAAGTGAACGTGAGCCAATCACGTTGTAGTACAATAACAATGTAAGTTTTGTGATTGGTGGAATTGATGGTTCGAGCCAAGGATACACGTGTCTCCCAGGTGGAAAGGGTGAACTTTGATCTTCTTTGACGGAACAGGAACTGCTTGTACTGTACTTCTAACACGTGGAGTGAAGTGTTGGGTTTTCTTCAGGGTTTTGTCAAGATTGAACAAAAAGCCGTTCTGATGGTAGTCTTGATCACGGGCATGCCCGATTATTTTCTCTTTTTTCATTTTCAAGGCCGGAATTTTGAAAAATCAAAGGAAAGAGCAACCTTACTCGGGTTGTCGACGATCGACGACGCTCGATGAGCTTATCAAGTTTGTATTTTATCACGCGAGCATCGAATTTTAATCGTAATTCTCAAGGGCAAAAAAATATTTTCCATATTAGCAATTTATTTCTTTGTTTATAAGTAAATACGTTGCTCTTGAATCTTCTGCAAGGAAACTGAACTAAAGTATCTACTTCTTCACTTTCTACTGAGGCAATGAGGGTCGCGTTGTTCAGAACTTCCGATGCCGGTTCCGATGAAAGGCGCTGAAATACGTTTAGATCTTTAACATAGCTCCACGAAATCAAGCTCAAGATCTAGCCAAGTTCTTTCGTTCTTGATCATGTTTTTTTTGTTTTTTTTTTCAGTCGGTCACGTTTTTGGTGGACGAAGACTTTTGTACATGTTTGTACTCAGGCGTAAATTCGCGTGGTTTTGGAGGTGTTCTTTGTCTGTTGCTTGGTCAGTCATGTATGTAGTTGGGCAAATATAAACCGCCATTTCTAGACATTAGCGGCTAAATTCATATTCAGCCTTGCTAGGTTGTATCTTCATTTATTTTGGTTTCAGTGACCGTCTTATCTCCTTCCGTCGAGCTACAGTTTCCTGTGTCAATGTTCGAAGTTGTAGAGAATATGATCCACTAAGTTCGAGAGTTGTAGCGCGCGCGAGAAACACCTCTGGAGTATCGACCTGTGTCGAGAATCCTAAAAACTATTTCTTTACCGGATTTGCATTGTTTGAAAAGAACCAAGGTGTTAAAAATCACCTAAGAGTAGCTGTAAACATAACTATTCTAGCGTACGTGCAGTCTCCAATTATATTCAGGGCTTAACTTGCTGAGAGAGTTGTTGTCGCGGATATTGTCATAATCTGCTTTTCAGTAGCATTTCTAACATCTTATTTGTTTGAAATAAAATATTTTCTAAAATCAATGTTTATATTAAGAAATTCGCTTCCCAAATCATGTTTTCTATTAACCCATAAAGGTCTGGATTCATATTGCACGACTAAAGTTAGAACAATATTCTAAAATATCTGGATGTCGTGATCAGAAAAAATGATGCCCTTGTAACTACATTCAATTTTTTTGTGTAATAAGCCGTGTTTAGTTTGTTGCTTATGTGGGTGTAATTTAAAAGAAGATGCGTTACGTTGGTATGGATTCTCATTGCAGAAAACCGGTTTGGGCAAAAGAAAAAAAAAATGGGAAAATGCACGTAGATTGGTTTTGACCGGTTTAGACTAGTAGTTAGTTACATTACGTCATGGTTCATTTATAGTGTAGTCCTGTAGCCAGTGAGTCCTAAGTAAGTTTAACGCCTTTTCTGTGAAAAATTAGTCCAAAATTTTCTCTGCCATACAAACTTTTAAACCGACTTAGTCCAATTTTCCTTTAGAGAACGTAACGAGCAGTTACCAGTGGAAAGTAAAAGTGCCCTTGACCCGTGCGTCACGGTGTTTGCCCCTGAAATGCGTAAAAGGATTCGGAAAGTTGGTTGTGGATTACGCAATGTTTGATATCTAAGTGATTTGCTTTTCAGTGAAAGGCTCTACAACTACGGTATTTCAACGTTTATATCAAGAATTCTTTGGCTTAGTGTTGTCCAATTTCTTGATTAACATCGCGTGACTATTAAAAATATTGCAACTTTTTTTTTGGCTGCGAATACCGTCGCAGCGGCCACTCGTCAGGACATACCCAACACAACAACAGTATACAATAATAACTACTGCTCACGTTCAAAACTACGTGATAGGCTGTGTTTAGTTTGTTGCTCGTGTGGGTGTAATCTTACGAATGTTCGGCCAGTGAAGAGGCCCGGGTCAAGAGGATAAGGGAAATAGACCTTAAACTACAGTCTACGCCTCATTGCGTTGGAACACTTCTCTCAAAGTTACAACTGTGCAGCTCTTCCTTCTGCTCAGTGGTTGAATGAAACAATTTAAGTTTTGTTTGTTGAAAGTGACTGTTATCAACACTCAGTAGGGAGACGTACAGATGTTCAAATGTTGTAGCTTATACGTTACGTAACGATTCACTAATAACAGTCAGACACCAAGCAATGAAGCAAAACCGTACATTACACTGTTACGTTATTAGGCAGTTGCAAAACGAAATCATTATAATTATCATACACGAGCTTTTCACGTGTGAAGTCGACGTAATTTTCAAGTACCCTGCAACACTGATGAGCAATCTATCATAATCACGACATTTTGTCAAGTGTAAAGCAGTGTAAAGCTTACAGTGCACGGTGGCAACAACATACAGTTCATCGGCCCGAGATCTCGAACAGTGACAAGAATTTCTAAATGATCTTATCAGCTGCGGGAAAGACTGAGTGCGTCATTAGTAGAGTGTAGGAGAATATTATACAAGATCTTCTAATAACTTCTGAAGTGTCTCAGACTATGTGGGTAGTGTAATACAAATGGCGTCAGAACACTTCTGAAAGCGTTTTGGACTGTGAACAATATTTACACTGTTCAGTTTTCATCTCTTCACAAGCGTTCAAAAAATGACTAAAGCTTGTTTTTAACTTCACATGAATTATAATATTTATTCAATTGAGCTATCCGTAGTCTAGGAATAAAGAGCACACTTTTCATGACTCCTTAAACAACTCAGTCTATATCTTGGTCTGATCATCATGAATTAAGCGTCTCTGATATACCCGCAATGTTTGCAAAACGGAACTTTGATATAATTACATTCTGATTTGGTAAGAATCCACGCGTTGAAAAATATTTTAGTTTATAATATACATCATTCCATTAGAAGACCTTATTTTCGCCCCCCAAGTTCAGTTCCGCCCCATGAACAGCTTGGCTCTCCCTGCAATCTCAAGAGATACATCTGCCACAGATAACAACTGAACTGAAGGTAGTTTATAGCGAGAAATACTGGGCACTGGCATCTTCTTTGCTTCTCATTTTTTCGGTCTTTCCGGTGTTTTTAACATTTGAGTCTGCCATGGATGAAATCACTGTCGTGACCATTCAAATGAAAGTTGTTAATTAAGCGGTCTAAACGTACAGATCCGCTTTTTGTCCAGTGTTTGTTTCTGTTTAATTTTTAATATATATTTTAGCAAAATGAAATTGAGATTTTTGTCGCTGTCTCTTGCATTTGAGCAGCCATTGCGGGAGAGCTCGGTGTGATACCCTTGGAAAGTGATATCTTCATAGGCCAAAATATTCCAGCCGCCGGGATACGCGAAGGGTTTTAGCTTCAGCAGATAATGAATGCAAAATCATTTTTAAGCAAGCAAACTGTTAACTCGAATCTTGCTGACAGAATAAACAAAAGAAACTGCTGAATAACTATGGCTATTGCTTTGAAAGTCTTTTCATTAAGGAAATTTTGACAGATGACGTCTATGCTAATTATCCGTACAGCTCGTGGCTTGACTACAGTGACCGATCTTTTTAGAACAAGCCAGTCAGTAAAAAGACTATTCTGCATGAAATTTTGTTTACATTTATTTTGGCAACACATGAGAAGCTTAGTCGTAGAAGCACTCAAACAGTACAAGTTTTCAAGAGTCTGAAGATTGCTTTACTGTGTTAACCATTGGAGATACTGATACTGTGAAAACCATCAAAACTATCAATATAAAAACATTACGGATAGCTACACCATCATGGACCACACATTGAACACGGCCTGATTTCTATAAATAAAAATTCAAAATATACTTCTCGTGAAACAAAAACGAGAAGTTCAACTATTACAATAAGAACCCATAACACGGCTTGTTCGCGTCTATGAAAAGTGTTTTTATTCTGGTAAAAAGAGCAGGTAAAATTTTAAGACACATACTAAGAACATAATTATCCAGGGTTAGATTTAGTTGGAACGTCTTTATTTTGTCCACTTTTTACAATGCGCTCGAGGTACACGTAAAGACAACAGTTTGATCTCAGGAGTAGTCACCTTGGCTCAATGCCGAGCCTAAAATGGAAGAATACGTGAAGAGGCATGAAGTACCATGTGCAGGGTGGTTTTCTTATTAACAAGTGTTTATTGGAAAGCTTCTTTCCCGACTGATTTATCGCGGATTCCTTGGCAATGTAAAATGTTCTACCTTGAGAACGTTTTCAGGTTCATATCGCCCAAATACCGGGAATGTTCTCTTCTGGCGAAGTGATTATCCGTTTAAAATACTGAGTGAACAGGGAGTGCGACTGGAGAGGTCAGAGAATTGTAATGCCGGGCAGGCTTGGTATTTTATTGTAATATTTAAATGTCCTTCTTTTAGAAGCGAAACTTTATTCATTTGGTCAACAAGAAGCCCACACTGCGACATCATACAGTGCATAGTTTACAAGTACCCAAAGATTGCTTCCCGAGTTTCGATAAGGCTGACCCCTATGGCCAAGAAGTAGCAAATAATAGAGTTGGCAATAGCTGATATTGCGAAATCTGCCGCTATAAATAAAATTCCATAAAATATGTATTAGTCGTGAATCAAAATATTCGCAGCTGCAGGGAAATCCAAACGAAATAAGTCGTTTAGCAATGGCAAGCTAATTATTTCTATTTTGGTAAATTTCCTATGTCAGAGAAGAGTTTCTCGTGAGAGAAAAACAATATTGTTCTCAGTGGCCTGAGAGCTAAGAGAACCGTATAAAAAGTCCTAGAGAGACCTGTTAGATGTGAGCGGCTCCAATATTAACGACTGAACTAATTGGTTTTCACCACCAATCTCAGTCGGCTCCATAGCTAGAGCTCTGTAGAGCGCCGCATTTGCGGGGTTATGTACTTCGGCTTAGAGTTGGTACTCGAAAGCGGTACTATCACTGGAACAATCCGTAAATTCTATTCACGTTGAGAGAAATTGTTCCATCGAATTATCAGAGTTTCCTTTTTTTTTTTGTTATACATTGGGAATAACCTTACCGAGCTGTATAATGAAACACCATTATCGTTAAAAAATCTCAAAATACGTCACACACCAATCTAGTCGAGAGAGAATGCACTCATCAACTCTTGCCAATAACATAACTAAAGTGCGTCACATGTAGCGATTGGCCAACTCTTATCCATGTACATATATTGGAAGCAATTTTATTCCTTATCACTAACAAAACAACATGCAAGAGAAAACTCTACCGAGTAAGACCAAAGTAAGCATTAATACGTACAGTTGTCTAAGGCTTCATCGATGGAAAATGGCGTGTTTCGACACCTATGATACAAGTTGTATGGCCTTATATTTCTTTAACACTTCTAGCTGAATTGTAAATACCATCACTGCCAGCTTTCTTAGGCTATTAATAATAAATGGGAACATTCCAGTATTATCCATTAGCTTACGAATGTACTTCAGACTTCAGACTTTAGACTTCTAAGGGCACTTTAGACTTTAGACTCCCAATATATCATTATCAAGTCGTGACTGCTCGACCGGAGGCCACCCAGGAATCCTTTAACTTTTGAATTTTGACTTTCTTGAGCATGAAGTGCTCAGATTCTCCTTGTCAATACTAAGAATTCGTCAGAACGTATATGAGATTTTTGTTTTAAGCAGGGTATTGCAGCCTTAACAATGCCGCTTTCAAGCTTATTTATGTTGCCTCCCGTCGTTTCAGGTCACCGGACATTTCCTGTTCTAAAACCAATGATTATAATCAATCATTTGGGGGTCTCCTTAAAAATAGTGAAGAAAGCCAATTAAGCGGCTAAACAAAACTGAAAACGGTAGCCAGGAGTTTATTTATCTGTTAACTAAATTATTAGATGGAATACTTCTCATATACCACATAGTTCTCGTGTTACCAGAAGCGGACTTTAGACTTCTCGACTGGACACAAAAAACTTCGGCTGTAAATATAAACTTATTTTTCGTGACAACCCAAAAACATTTTCACTGCCCAAGGCATGTGCATTTTTTATTTTAAAGTGTTCCAATTCCGTTCAAAGCGCCATATCAATAAAGGGTCCCAAATTTTCACCTTTGCGTCTGTAATACCCAGGACTTGCTAAATAATAAGTCTTTGAAATAATAAGAATACCAAAAATTCAAACACAAGAAGGTACTGCACTGCTATATACATTTCGTTTCAACGGTCACTCTCAGTAAGGGATCCATAGTGAGTTAAGCTCGTAATAGCTCCTCCTTGCGGCATAGGCCATGCGTGAAGTAGCCTCCTTTCACAGCGTAATAAACAGCATCGCAGATTAGTAGCTTGTCATTGTCATTCTTTGTAAAGGTCACTGACACTTTAGGGTTTTATCCAACTTTGTTTAGCGCATAACTAATGTGTTAAGAGATTACTGACACTGGAATAAAGCCGTTGATTAATAAGTTTGAACCATCTTTTGCAACATGGTATAAAACAGGAACACAGAGAAGGACTTTATGATCACGAGGAATTTTCCTTTGATCCGCCTGCGTAACAAAAAACATCACGACAGGGAGTCATTATTCAATAGCATTCATTTGGATGCTGCTTCTGTAGGAAGTCATCCATAAACTGACCTGAAAAAACGAAAAAGCTACCTTGGCCTTCTACAAAACTCACCCGTAAAATAACCAAAACTGCTAAAGTTAGAACCACCTTGTCTAGCATCTAATGAACAACACAGCAGGAAACTGTCTCATAAACATTCTTGCTTTTCGGCCATCTAAGCTGATAACCAAGAATACAATGCATACAACAGTGATAAACATGATAAAACAATGGGCTGTAAAATTTCATGTTTGGTATGCTACGCAACATACATTTTCAAAAGTGACAGTGACAAGTTGATAGTTAGTTACGCTCGTAATAGCTCCTCCTTGCGGCATAGGCCATGCGCGAACTCAAAAGTTGGAGCCTCCTTTTACAGCGTAATGAACAGCACCACAGAGTAATAGCTTGTCATTGTCATTCTTCGTAAAGGTCACTGACACTTCAGGATTTTATCCAACTCTCTTCATTAAGCGGCGCATAACTAACATTTTATGAAGTTACTGACATTGGAATAAAGCTGTTGATTAATAAGTTTGGACCATTTGTTGATATAGAAAAAAACAGAATGACAGAGAAGGAATTAACGATCAGAAGGAATTTTCTTTTGATCCGCCTGCATAACAAAAAACATCACGACAGGGAGTCATTATTCAATAGCATTCATTTGGATGTTGCTTCTTTAGGAAGTCACCCATAAATTGACCTGAAAAAGAGAAAGAGCTACCTTGGCCTTCTTTAAAACTCACCCCTAAAATAACACAAAACAGGTAAAGTTAAAGCCACCTTGTCTAGCATCTAATGAACAAAACATCAGAAACCTGTTTCATAAACACTCTTGTTTTTCTTGTTTTAAAATCAAGAATAAAATGTATACATCAGTGATAAACATGATAAAACAACGCGCTGTAAAAATGACTTCACGTTTGGTGTGTTACGCAACCTACATTTTCAAAAGTGACAACTAAAAAAGATGAAAATTACAAAGAAATATCGGTAATTGGGAGCCTGGTACGCAGGAGATTAAGAACAATGTTCTTAACAAGGAAACTGTCTCTGGGTAGCTTTTATTGTAATAATCATAGTGATTTTATCCACAGACGCAAAACTTATAACCACTTTATTCAGCATAATGAACAGTAGCACAGGAAATTGCTACTCAGCAGTTTTCATTCTAATAGTCACAGTGAAACTGTAGGATGTTATTCACAGATTAAGAAATTAAAGCAACATAACCTGAGGTAAGGTTTAGAATATGAAAGTTACAGAGCTGATTACCCATTTCAGATCAGGTGACGTTTTTGCGGTGGCTCAGTACCGACGCCAGGGCAAAGGCCACTGTAATAAATAAGTCTACTTCCTTGATTTCTGAAAGACAGCGGAATTTTTCAAATTGTTATAACCAGTCATATGGAGTAGTATCCACCGTCGTCTTAGTCGCAGTTGAACTGTCCGTGAAAAAGTAGGTGTATGTATAAAGTCACATGATCTGAAATGAGAAAATATACAAATATAAATGAGCAAAGAGAAGCAAAGAAAACAGAGAGAAAATTAATCAATAAAAGGAAAAGATAAGTGAAGGGGACCCTGAGAATGTTTCTAATTCAAGAGAATATGATGATATTTTTTCAAGAGAACCAGTCAAGACAGCTAGTCGGCAGTGTGCGGGCCCATAGAGAGAACTTTCAGAACCCTTAGAGGGCAGCTTTAGCCTTTTTGGGGTTTGCAGTTTAGCCGGTTAATTTTTGGTTTGGTAGAGTTTTGGGTTTCTGTGTTATTCAATTTTCGGTTTCTGAGCAGAATAGAAAAGCGCTTTTGCGATATTCACTTCTCTTCCCGGTAGTGGTGTGGTTTGCGCTTTACTATATTTTTACTGATTTGCGGTTTTCTTCGTTATTTCTGCTTTTTTTCCAGTTTTGACACATATTAATGGCGATTTTTAATAATCCTTAGTCTGCAATAGTATACAGTCGATTTTGTTCTCGTAAGACTCTCGAGAGAATGCTAACACGCGACCAGGCCCTTTGCGCGAAGACCAAGAGTTTCCACAGAGCAAAGCAAAAAATACGACCGTTTTGCAGTCTAAATAGGCCTCAATCCCCTAGACTTTTTATGTGACTCAGTATTTTAACCACTTAATAAATGATTAAATTATCCGTTGAAATTCTCCCGTTAACTTTCTTACACCCCTCCTTACCTACTTCGCTTCCACATGTCAAACTTCACACTCACGACTTGTAGTCAGTAGCCTACGAGCAACTCTTTGAAAAAAAAAACATCCAGCAGACAATACAAGGTTGGGGTAGGGGTGAGGGCATGTAGAAGTTTCGATCTCAGATTGTAATATTTTGTGTCTAAGTGATAAGGATATATAAACTACAGTAAGGTATTTCTAGTAACAAGATTAGACTTTCTCCAAGTTGCTCGTATTTTATTGGGACGAAAAAAAAAGAGATGTTTCCCTTGGGGAGAAAAGAGATGATCTTTGTCTTCATGTGTAGCGCGCGAGCTGGCGCGAGGAATATTGCGTCCTCCATAGCCAGAACGGGCGATTTGGAGCAAGTCTCTAACAAGGAGGACTGCGAAAAGTCGTTGTTTTTCCTCAAGGATAGTTGAGGGCGTGCGAAGAACCGATAGTAAGCTGCGCCTCGATCTTAGCGTCTCGCGGCTTCGTAGCTCTTTTCGCGCCATTCTCGATTTTTCGTACGCTCACCTCACCAAGAGATGACATCAGCGGGACCATCAGCGGTAGATCCACCAGGATCCAACATACATGAAGTAGCTAGCAGTCATAATTTCCAAGATGGCGCATTCAGGTATCTCTGCCGGTGCGAAGGGTAGACTTGTCGCCGTGATCGGAGACGAAGTAAGCTTTTAATGGTCTACTTTCAAGGCAAATATTATATTTTAA
>Ga0126336_10002588_pt1 | contig 10378 bp, 8 predicted proteins | sample SidCmetagenome_FD_92530 | JGI IMG/M metagenome (GOLD analysis project Ga0126336, IMG submission 92530) | Coral microbial communities from El Islote,Puerto Morelos, Mexico - Siderastrea C C metagenome | ecosystem: Host-associated > Invertebrates > Cnidaria > Coral | place: El Islote,Puerto...
AGACCGGCTCAAAGTCCTAAAAGAGAAACGATTGATTATTGAATTCTGTTAGCCCAGCTTGGATTTTTATTTATATAGCAAACAGAATACAATAAATATTAAGTACCTTTCATCTTCCTTGTTTGATTAATTTATTCAAAATAGACTGAAGTCTTGAAGTTAACAACAATTACAGTCATTACCTGGACTCCGTAGCTGAAGACGTTGTTGAATATAATATAATATAATATGATATGATATGATATGAAACGATATGATATGATATGATATGATATGATATGATATGATATAATATAATGTACGCCGAACTTGAAGTGGAACGTGAAGTGGATCGGCTCAAAGTCCTAAAAGGTTAGCCCAGCTTGAATTTTGAAAAATCAAACAAAATAAAATAAAAGAAACTAAAAATTAAGTGCGTTTTATTTTTCTTGATCGATTAATTTGTTGACAATAGATTGAAGTCTTGGAGTTAACAACAATCTCGATCATTACCACGACGTCACAACTGAAGACGTTGCTGACACCGGACTTGAAGTGGATCGTGAAGTTGATCAGCTCAAAGTCCTAAAAGGGAAATGATTGATTATACTGAATGCTCACAGCCAGAATAAAATAAATATTAATTAAGTTTTATTTTCCTTAGTTGATCAATTTACTGAAAATTTGATTGAAGTCTTGAAGTTAACAACAAAATGTAATATAATATAATATAATATAATAATAATATAATATAACATAAATTAATATAATATAATATAATGTAATATAATATAATATAATTAAGCAACGACTGATTATATGAATCTATTAGTCCAGCTTGAATTTGCAGCTAATAAACAAACAGAGATAAAATAAAATTAAAGTGAAGTAGGTTTTCTATTCCTTAATTGATTAGTTTATTAAAATTAAATTGAAGTTTTGAAGTTTAAAACACCATCACTCATTACCTCGATGCTGAAACTGAAGACGTTGACAAAGACGATAAAACTGACGGCGATGATGACGTACAAGAGCTGGACAGGCCGCATTCTTCGCCCTGCTCACCTGTATCAGTCAGATTAAAAACTCATGTTAAGTCCTGCCAGGTTTTGTCTATTACATCGAATTAGGCCAATCTAGTTGTCAATCTAGTTTAAAGTTTTTAAATATTCAACGCTGTAATTGCTGAAGAAACTGCTGACATGATAGACTCCGACATCTAGTTATACTATATTCCCGGCATTAGACACGCCTGGTGCTGGCTTGATGCTACCTTAAGCTTGTTGAGTGTTTTTCACCACCTCATGTGATCAAGTCCTTTTCAAAAACAACGCATTTGGAATCCGTAAACCGATACCTTGCGTACCAGGATAAGCATTCTTTTGCAGTAGTTACGGTTCATGGTAGACAGACCAACAAAGGGTAGATAGGAAGCAGGCACTTTCACGATGGTTTTATAATTTTTGTACTGAAAGGTAGGAGGTATGACTGTTCGTAGACCCCACGTGAGGCAGCCCTGTTCGAAAGACAGATCGTCCTTGCGTAGGACGTATGGCATGAGATCAGGATCAGTGCAGAAGTTAACAGGCCAACCATTTTGGGTGAGCGATAGTGCCCTTGCCAGAGGTTTCCCTGGCGATTTCTCAGGAGGAGACTGGGTGTCTGCTCAGCTACTGGCTAGCCACAAGGAAGATTCCCTCTTGGACGCCAGCGTCCTTTCTGTACTGAAGTGGGAGTCTGGACAAGGTGTCAGCGCTGGCGACTTCGGCGGAGGACTTGAACTCTATGTCGTACTGGTAGGCAGAAAGAAGAAGTGACCAACGCTGAAGTTGAGCTGCTGCCAAGAAAGGTATTGCGGAGTCCGGTGCGAAAATCTTCCGCAGGGTTTTATGGTCAGTTCGAAGTGTGAACTTGCGCCCAAAGAGGTACATGTAACTCCGAAAATGATGGCTAGGCCCTCCTTCTCGATTTGACCGTAGTTTCTCTCGAAAGAACTCAAGGACCTTGATACGTAGGCGATAGGTCGCTCGTCTCCGTTTGGGAAGCGGTGAAGTATGACAACTCTGATGCCATACTGGCTTGCATCACTTTCGAGGATAACCGGTAGGCTAGGGTCATAGTGGATAAGCACGTTTGAGGATGACAGTGAATCCTTGGCTTTGTCGAAGGCTTCTTCGCACTTCTTCTGTGCTCAGGTTACAGACGAATTTGCCGTGATAATTGACCATTCCGAGAAAAGCTCTCAACTGAGTGGAGTTCTTGGGGCTTGGCGCTTGTTTGATTACTTCTACCTTCTCATCTGCTGGGGAGATTCCGTCAGCCGAGATTATGCTACCCATGTAGGCTACCGACTTCTGCACGAACTTGCACTTGTTGAGCTGAAGTCGAAGGCCATAGTCATATAGCCTGCTCAGGACACTGTTTAAATACTTCATGTGTTGATCGTCATCTTTGCCAATGATTAGAATGTCATCTTGGATCCTCGCAACGTGATCCAAGCCTTGAAGAATGATGTCCATAGTACGCTGGAAGATTCCAGAAGATGACGCAATGCCAAAAGGTAGCATCTTGTAGCGGTAGAGACCTCCATGAGTGTTGATGGTGACGAACCTCTGACTATCAGGGTCCAATAGGAGCTGCTGGTATGCGCTCTTCAAGTCAAGCTTGGCGAACCGTTTTCCACCGCGCAGTTTGACAAAGACATCCTCAGTTAGTGGGATCGGGTACTGAGGAACGTTTAGCTGTGGGTTGGTAGTGACGGCGTAGTCTCCACACGATCGAGTGGTGCCATCCGCCTTAGGTACATGAACCATGGGTGTTGCCCATTCACTTAATTCCACCTTTTTGACAATACCTTCAGATTCGAATTGGTTGTACTCGGCGTCTACTGCCTCTTGAAGAGCACAGGGAACTGGGTGTGCCTTGTAGAACCTAGGCTGTGCGTCAGACTTCATATCGAGTTTGGCTGTGACGCCTTTAATTGTCCCGAGGCCTGGCTTGAAGACATTAGGGTAGGACTGTATCGTGGTGTGCAGTCTTGTCTTCACATCTTGTGGTAGGCTTACATCGGACACGCTGATGCCGCATATTTGTTCCAGTCCAGCCTCACCTGCGACAGCCAGCCTCTTCCGAAAAGAGATGGTTCAGAACCTTCAACTACCATAAGTGGGACGACGGCATTCTGATCTTGGTACTTTAAGTGTCCCTGGAGTTGACCACAAACTCGGACTGGGTGCCCGGTGTAGGTGTGCAGGTGCGTGCTGGAGGGCTTGAGAGGGGTTCCTTTGAAGAAACTGTTGTCCGTGTCTAGCTCCATAAGTAGACTAGTTCCATTTAGTTCGACTGGTATTTCGATGCCTTTTGTCTCTGTAACTAGATTGTACAAGGAGATAGAAAACGGATCAACTGAAGAGGGACCAACTTCTGAAGCTTCTGTTCTGTTTCTTCAACCTTGTGAACTTTCTGGAGTTTGCTCTTGCAAGCATCAGTAATATGACCCGCTCTGCCACAGGAATGACAGGTATAATTTCTGTATTTGCACTGAGAACGTGGGTGACCCGATTTCCCAGAGGAAAGGCATTCTGACGTAGTATTGTTGTTCTGGTTGGAAGAGGGCTTTCCTTGGCCCTTGCTAGGAGGCTTGCGGGGTTTCGAGGGACGGAAGTGTCGACGGTTCCCTGAATTAAGCTTGTTTACTGAGGTTGAGCCCTCTTGGGAGAATGTGGCGACGTCTTTCTCGGCGGCTTTTGCACTTAGGGTGGTTTTTTTAGTGCCTCGTTGAAACTATGTTCCTCCGTTAGCAATTTCTTTTGAATCTCCTTGCTACGAAGACCGCAGACAAAACGATCACCCAACGCTTCGTTGAGATGCGTGTCGAACTGACATGTTGAAGCCAGATGTTTTAAATTAGAGGCGAACGTGGAGAAGTTCTCGCCCTCGCGTTGGACGCAGTTGTGGAATCTGTATCTTACGGCTATGGCCAGTGTTTTTGGCGCATAGTGGTTTTTCAGAAAGGTAGCAAGTTGTGCATACGTCTTTTCTGAAGCAACTGCTGAGGAGCAGAGGTCCGAAAGAACATCGTAAGCCTTGGAGCCAATAACATATTTTAAGGTCACCCTTCGCTTGTGCGAATCTAAGGAATCGGATGGAACGCTGCAAACCCGCAATTGAAAAACAGCGGATGAATGGGATATTTTTTAATGTAACATTAAACACGTTTTTCTCCTTTATACCCTTGTTACAACAGATCTATGTGTCGAGTGTGTAGCTTACTTCGATTTTGCACATAAACTATTGTACATTGTTTCAAGAAGGATTATAAGTTTTTTTTTGTCATTTTCAATCCCATTGGTAAGTTATTCCAAAATGTGTGCAACGGTTCAAAAAGACTTCTAAAAGTAAGGTAACCGTTTGAATTTGTTGTACTTACCACAAACCAACTCCATTAGGTCATTAATGTGATCATTAAGACTGACAAAGTTATCAACAAAAAGCAAGTTTTTGCCACCAATCTCCTTCAAAACCTTGCGGTACTTTGTTTTTTTGGTCTTTGGACCGATTCCGACGACTACTATGCGCACACCTTTCCCCTAAGACATAATAAAATAAATAAGATAATTATATTTTCCAATAACCTACATTTAACATAGCAATAGTGAATAAAGCGATGAAAATGGTGTTACCTTAAGTGCCGCAACGTGTCCGCGTATGTTCTTCGAAGATGGATGTGTTTTGCCATCAGTGTACAGCACCAATGTCTTTCCAACACCAGGTCTGAGTCCATTCTTCAGGGTGAACATCTGTTTATTAGCTACTTTCATTGCTCTGTCAAGGCGACTTGGACCGCGCAGTTTCTTGATACTGCGTGATATCAATGCTAGAATGGCGGCTTGGCTTTGGTAGGCGGCGTCGTTGAATGTGTTGTGAAGCTTGCTTCTTGTGGCGAACGTTAGATATGAGACATGAGTCTTGTCTACTGAGATGTCAAACCGCTGTACGAGAAGCTGAAGTGCTTCTTTCAGTTTGGGGATGTTTCTCCATTTGATACTCCCTGTTCTGTCGGCCACCAAACCAAGATCAAGTGTACACTTCAACTTGGAAACTTCTGTTGAACAGTGCGTATCACAAATCATGTTAGTACGTTTAGGATAGAATCGCAGAGCTCATTGTAAAAATATAATATAGTCCGCTTACTTGCGTAGGTCATTGACAACACTCCAAACAAAAACAACACAAAACTGAGAGTTTTCATCTTTCTTTACAAGGTAGGTCGAGAGGATTTCTGAAGTAAAAACAAAAACCAAAAAAGTAAACATTATAGTTATAATATGATGTTTTGGCTTTCTATTTATAGAGCTTTGGCTAACCAACAGTTTCCCTTGACAGGAGGTACTACGCTGTTTTAGGGAGAGCAGGGGAAATCCGAATTTGGATTTGTGATCTCAGATCTTGTGGAATCTTTCCTATCAAGAAAAAAAAAAAGAATCTGACAAAGCCGGCTCACAGGATTGGGATTGGTACCACTTCAAGCTACATTTCTTCAGCATATATTGCAGGGCGGGTGCAAATGCGAACAAGCACATCATCCTTTCTAGTTTTTTTCAAGCACATTTGACGTTTAAAAACACAGAACGAACGATTAATTTTTTTGGTCTCAACATATTTCCCTTCAAGCTTGCAAACACAACTATCTGGGGTTGAAAGCTCTACTATCGATGTGTATCTTAATAAATTTAGCGAGTGCAGTAATTATACTTTGTTTTGATAGAAGCCACGAAATAGCAATATCGTTTCTCCTGCGCGGGCAATTTAGTTTTCGTTTTCTACCTTACGTGTTTCATTTGTTTGTAATATGGGTGTACTAGCTTAAGCAAATGAAACAACCAAAGCGATGGTGCTTGGTAAATTTTCAACGTTAAACACGTAAGCGGCTAGAAGCATTAATATTGATTTGTTAACGCTACTAGCTCTTACTGCCAATTCCATGTTTTGAGTCAAATTTTATCACCTTTTCGATCAGAAATTCATTCCTGCGATTAAAACCATTAAATGGACGACTAAGGCAAAAAAATTGTCCACTCTGAATAAATGTAGCAGTCGTGATTGTCTGTTGTCTCTAACGATTGTTTTGTGAAATTAAGCTCCGTGGCTTGACGAGAGGTGTCCTGCTCCCTCCGAGATGTTGTTTATGTTGATCTGGTCGGAAGGGAAAAATGATCTTGACTCATTCAGTTACAGGCAGAACTAATAGCGGAGCTGCTTCGCGGGCCGAAGGCCCCGCGAGAGCAGAGCTCCCTACTTATAGAAACAGAAGATATATGAAACCATGCCACTCAATTTTTGTGGCCATGGCGTCATTCATGGCCGTACGTCGTCGCAACATGCTTCATGTAGTGTCTTCGAAGTGTCCTTGAATGTTCACGTGCTGGAGCTGGACTACTCATGTAGTCCAGCTACTCACGCTTCAGTCTAAACTCTCTTCTTTGACTTGTTTGAGGATTTAGGCAAACAGGACGTACTTTCATGGACCTCCGGTAAGGTAAGGCTGATGTTATAACGGGGTAAAGAGCAATATCCCATACACTGGACACTGACAGGAAGCAAAATTCGGATGGCTTGTTATCGCGGGAGAAGTTTGATCTCAAGTCAACAATATGGCCACTGGCTTTTCGTACGCTGGATATTTTTTTGTGTCCTTGAAATAGAGAAATTTCTTTTAAAAGCTCTACATGAAAAAGAAAAGACCTGAAGAACATTCGACGGTGCGTATAGAAGAAATATTGGAGAACCTCAGTAGAAGGCACAAAACTCTAGTTGCTAGAGGACAGATTTGTTTTTGAGAGGAGATCTGGACAGCGACCATTTCAAAAGACCACACAATCGTCAAACTTTTGGTTAAATTCTCAAGTACTTCTTCCACTTCCACGGCAAAGTAAATAAAGTATTTGATTGTGGATTTACATTATAAGAATTGTTTACTTGAGAGAATTCCTTTGTTGAAAATATTTGTTTTAAGATGTTCAAGTGAATTAAATTCTCGCGATCGAATGGAATTGCTTCCAAGGAGTAATTTTTTCTCGAGGCTGCAACTGAATGGATTTTACTTTCCCAGGCAAACAAATGCTTTTGTAAATAAATGCTTTTTTTTATGAAGGCTTGTCTCTTTTCTGTGTTTAAAAATATTAATTGAAGGAATTTCATCAATAAGCCATTTGTAAGGTTAAAAGAACCCAAATCGTCTGTTGCAGTGTTTTTCTTATTTTACATTTCAAGTTTGTTTGGCAATCTTTATTTCGCAACTGGTGTGTTTTTTATTCGAAAGTTAATAATACTAACAACTCTAGACTGAGTTGGTGTTGCTTTTCAAGCCATTTCGTTGTTCCTCGGTACCCCTGCGGACTGGGTTGTTTCGATGATGACTTATTTGTTGACCAACTGAAAACTCACTCGATCGCCAATATTGTTGTCGTACTGTTTGAAGCTCTGTAATTTCCCTTGGCCTGTAGAAAAACACTAATAATGAAAACAGCACATCTCTAGAAAAGATGCCCTCGTTTCACCGCTAAACCTTTGGAACAAAATAATATTGGACAGCAGTTGATCGTGAGTTAAACTGTTTGCCTAATAATACTTCGCGGGCGAAAAACTTGCGCCATTTTCCCTCGATAATTTACGCGTGTGCTTAGAAGCTTCCGAAAACCTTTTTCGGGTAATTTTTGCCACAATAGTAAACTGCCTGATACCGGGCAATGTTATTTATTTTAGCAAAGTTGTTTCATGGTCAACAGACCTTAACAGCCAGTGTTATGCATGCGAATCGGTGAGAAATGCGTCGCTACCGAGAGCAACTTAAATGGTTTTATTAGAGCAACTGTAGTTTCACGGGGTACTCTTCTTGAACTTAATTAGCTTTCCAAAGAATGCTGCAAGAAGAGCTGCCGGTGAAAGCCGTCCTGAAGTCTTCTTTTTGAAGAAAAATAAGTCAACTTCACCGTTTCCTCAGCGGCCCGTATTGTGTTTTTGCCTTTATGTTTTCCCTGGTTTTTTTCCCTTTATTTAATACTTCACATAATACTTACAGTACGGTACATTAGATTGTATAATGTTGCTGACATTACATTACGTTACATCGTGTTACACAAGCATACTACGTTACACACTTTTTAATTATACATTACTTACACTACCTGTTGTTTTCATCTATTGGCGAATAACTGCACAATTGAAATGTACTGTATTTTAGGGGTCGATAAGTTGAGAAGAATTTCATCTTTACAATCCACGAAAGCACCCCAATTTCTACAAATTTAAGAGTGTTTAGCGCGATCAGGATAAAAACGCAGAACAATTCAAGAGTAGAAAAATAAGTTTTATGATTGCACGACCTTCCTCTCTTTTTTGGAATGTTTTAAAATGAAAGTCATAAAAAGACACTGTATAAAGGACAAAGTTGAGACAAACTAGCTGATTTTAGATTTAACAAATGACTTATCCAACACGAAACCGACAGTTTCAGTCAGACACCAGCAGTATTGTATTTCCGACCTATTGCAGTGAAATAAATTAATCACTTCTATTGTTAAGGTACATGTTGTCATTTCCACGTGTGGCATTTTCTTTTAGAGGGAAAGGAAACGTATCTAAGGCTTACATCTGATGAAAAACCTTACCATTTATAATTTGTTTTTAGAGATTAGAAAGGGTCAAAAGAGTACACTAATTGTGAAGCAACTTCAGGGAAGAAAAACTCTGAAAACGACACGTCATAAACCGGCCCATATTCTGTAAAATCTTAAAAGAAAACCTACCTCCCCTCGGTCTAGAAAATTGTCAGTAGCTGTTATAAGCTGCAGCAACTGATGGAATGAAATCTTTGTCGACGAAACGTTGAAGCGGACGAATCAGACGAGTAGCCGATTTTGATAACTCTACTGAGCAATCTGGCCAAATGAGAAAGAACAAATCGAAAACTTCACGCGAAATTTCAACTTTCCATTATAGGTCAGTTCGCTTCAGCGCTAATGATTCCGATTTATTGGCATTTCGTGTAATTTGTCACGATCCGAACACGATAAAAACCAAAACGATAACCCGTTTAGAGTGAGTTATATTTAGCTATTGTAGACAGGCAACGTTTACGTTTCCAGTTTATTCAAGCGAACAGCCAGTAGTCTGTAGTGAGACGATTTGACAAGCCTTGACAGTTAAATGACAGGATATTGAAACATTATTGAAACCAAGATATTGAAACCAAGGGAGACTGCGCAAGAATAAGAAAAATATTTTATGCGTACAGTTTGAAGCTCGAAAAAATTTAATAATAACAATAACGCTGTGTTCTAGAGTGACTTTTGAGTTCGGATTATTGTGGGGCAATTTCGCGGGCACAATTTGAGGCCCTGTAAAGAACACTTTTGGTTTTTTCTTTTAAGAAACACTTTTCGACTGAATTTCGCGCCCGACAATAGCCCCACAATTTTTTGGATCGAAGAAATTTCGGGTTTTTTTGAGAAAGGAAGACCAGCTTATTCATGAACGGTTCCACTGTTAGGCTAGCCTATCTATATATCGCTTTGCTTCGAACAATTTTTGTCAAATACGGGCTAGTTGCAACGATTATTGTTTCGACCTCTCAATTTCACTTGCGTGACCTTAGCAAATGAAGGAAATTCTTTTGATATTTCTTTTTTCACCTTTCCAAATTAAACCCTTTTCATGTTTGTAAGTCAGTTGTTCCGAACGCAGAAGGTGTAGAGACCTACATGACTTGTTCTACGATTACAAAGACTGGGATATTTTTCAAGCTGAGTGAAATAAACTTTTCAGTAAAACATTCCGGTTAAACCCCTTTTCACGCACACCAATGCATTTCATAAAAGGACTTTTTAGGGGGTCATACCTTCGCTAACTTCAAGTTCGATACTTAGACATGGAACGAAATTATGTCCTTTGATAGAAATCTGATGACAAATGTTTTGTTAGCATTGATATTTCTTGGATGGTATGTAATTTTTCCGCAAGCTGTAATATAAGATTGCACTCTTCCAGGCTACATTTTTCACATTTAGGAAGCAAAATTGTTTTGGTCATGCTGTGAATATTTCAGTACTCAAATTTAAAAAGTCCATGTGCTAAATAATGATATAAATACGCTCCTTTGCTCACTGGCGGTCTCAGTTCTGCTAGATGCGGATTCGCTACAGTCAAGAACAACCATCCTTTCATAAAAGGACATCAAAATGTATGTTGTAAACTTACCAGCTGTGCCCTTCGTCTTTGCTGTATGGAGGCTGCCAAGAAAATAAGTCACCCGAGAAAAGTTCCGTGTTAATATGACAGGGCAACGTGCATTGAATATTGAAAACAGGAGCAACATTCTTCATTTTGCATGACAACCGCT
>Ga0126336_10002589_pt1 | contig 10378 bp, 7 predicted proteins | sample SidCmetagenome_FD_92530 | JGI IMG/M metagenome (GOLD analysis project Ga0126336, IMG submission 92530) | Coral microbial communities from El Islote,Puerto Morelos, Mexico - Siderastrea C C metagenome | ecosystem: Host-associated > Invertebrates > Cnidaria > Coral | place: El Islote,Puerto...
GGGCGCTTGTGTTTTTGTTTTGAAACAGCTTTTTGCGTTTGGCTGGCGCGTTTGCCGGACTTTTCGCAAATTATACCTTGCAAACTGGCCTTTCAGCGAGCTGATATGTAAAAATAGAAATATCTTCATCGCTAGATGTTACTGGAGAAAACAACTCAAGATCTGAATTTGTAGTCAACGCATATGGAGCTATTATAACAACCGATCGATTGATCGATCGATCGATCTCGATGTACGTAAAACCAGTGCAGTTACTTCCACTCGATATAAAAATAAAACAAAAAAAAAGTAGTAAGAATATTGACGTCTTCATCGCTAGATGTCACTGGAGAAAAGTACTCAAGACCTGACTTCGCAGTCAACGCATGTACATGAATATATTACAGTCAGATCAATTGATCGCGCGATCGATCACATCGATCACAAAACCAGAATAGTTACTTACAGTTTTTGTAAACATAAAACATAAACAGAGAGTGAACACAAGGAATAATTAAGCAAAACACCACAAGCTCATGAGGGTAAGCATTATTTTGGAGCAGGCCCGTAGCTGCTGTTATTTTGTGACCACGATGTAAATTAACGTTCCTTCTGTTTTCATCGGACAACGAACGTAGCACTATTTCGGCGAACGCAGTGTCAGTACTGTTGCTGAAACCCACAGTTGTTTCTCTTTCTCTCCGCTAATGATAGACGGACTCCTTCAGTCGTACAACTTTGGCAGAGCGCGGAAGACTCGGCCTTCGCCTCAACTTTCCTGAATCCTACGAAGCATCCAATTTAAAGATCTCCTTCTCCACCGCCAAAACACTTCAGCATTCGGAAATATGCAACGAAATCGATACGACGGCACTTAAATGTCAAGTCAAAATTCACACTAGTGCTTTCGGATCGCTAACGGCAGCGATGAAAGAAGATACAAATCACACTTCACAACAATCAAGAAAATGGCGGATTTTTCATATATGAAAATTGTACCTCGGGGCGCAAAGCACTTTGGGTGACACTGAATCTTTAAGGATATCACGGTTTAAGAACGATTTGAAAGAGTCTTACAGAGGTCACTGGTTACAAACAAACCAAGTTCTCAAGTTGCATACATACATTGATTCCTTACATACCGGAATTGCAAATTGTCCATAACAGGTCACCGGAAACCACGAACTACTAAAGTTAAACCTTTTTTCCTTAAGAAAAGGGGAGGGGGGAGGGGGGAGGGGGTGAGAGACCATAGCGCCGCCTGTAAATTCTGTAGAATTTCCGTGTTATTCATAAACAGCTCGCACTCAAAACTATCTTTCAAGGACGGATCAATAAAATACATACATGTATTAGCGAAACCAAACAATCATCTTTTAATTACTGTAGCCTTTCTTTTTACCCCATGACAATCAGTTAACCAGCAAGTCACTTTGGCGGTAACGTTTATCATGGAAAACTTTAGTTAACCATGGTACAGTGTGAGGTGAACCAATACCTGTTAAAATGTTGCGCAGCAATGTGGGTTCCCAGAGATTTAAAAAATGTTACACACAACTCCAACCAACGAAACTCAGCAACATCTACAAGAACATAGCGACACCAAAGAATAACTGAAGTGTTGCAACCAAGTCTGTTCTCATTAAAACACACATCTGTAGTAAAGAATGATTCTCCGGTTCCAGCACACAAAACATGGATCATTTTGCTATTGTCGCACCATTCTACAACTCTCACTTAGAGAACAGTAAAACTTGTAGTCTAATTTAGAATGACACGAGTTTAAGGTCTCGCTAAATTATCGATATTTATCCGCCCTTGGTCAGAGTATTCTATCCTTCCAGACTCCAAGAAGTGTGACAACAACGGATTAATGGGTGGATTGATTGATTCATCGATAAAATGATTCTTGCCTTAATCGATCAGCACGGCCGCACACCAAGAAGTGTGGAACTAAGTAAGGAATGACAAGGGTTTAAGCACTGGGAATAGTCCGTACAGTCCTTGGTTTGTCAGAGTCTTCCACACTTCTACACCTCTAGAAGTGTAGAACTAAGTAAAGAATGACAAGGGTTTTAGGTACCGGCAATAGTCCGTACAGTCCTTAGTTTGTCGGAGTTTTCTACACTTCTACACCTCTAGAAGTGTAGAACTAAGTAAAGAATGACAAGGGTTTTAGGTACCGGGAATAGTCCGTACAATCCCTAGTCGGTCAGAGTTTTCGACACTTCTACACCTCTCGAAGTGTAGAACTAAGTAAAGAATGACAAGGGTCTTAGCACCAGGCAGTAGTCCGTACAGTCCTTGGTTTGTCAGAGTCTTCTACACTTCTACACCTCTAGAAGTGTAGAACTAAGTAAAGAATGACAAGGGTTTAAAGTACCGGCAATAGTCTGTATGGTCCTTAGTTTGTCGGAGTTTTCTACACCTCTACACCTCTAGAAGTGTAGAACTAAGTAAAGAATGACAAGGGTTTTTGCACCAGGCAATAGTCCATACAATCCTTAGTTTGTCGGAGTTTTCTACACCTCTACACCTCTCGGGTAGAAGTGCAGAACTAAGTAAAGAATGACAAGGCTTTAGCATCGGGAAGGAGCCCGTACAATCCTTAGTTAGTCAGGGTTTTCTACACTTCCACACGAGAAGTGTGAAAGTGGTAGAAAGTGTAGAAAGTCGGGATCTCATGGCCAGTACTGGACATGGTTCGCTCTCGAACACCCTTAGCGGCCGGGATCGACGAGAGGCCGGGCGGCTGTTTTTGCAAGCTAGCAAGCTCGAGGTTTTATAGTTTCTATAATTGCAGCTCAAAACCAACAACTATTCAAGCCGATAGATATCGAGAGCGAGTATTCCTTTTGCGTGTTTACGTCAGAATAGCTGGCGAATACATCGAAGTCTCTTGTAATGCTAGAGGTATAGGTGTAACTTTTGATACTCGTACCATCTTAGAGAAACATATATTATGAATACCTGCAAAATAGCCTTCTGTAACTTACAAAATGTAGCAAAGATAAGGAACAGTACTGTCTCTCTCAGGACAAAGCTGAGATACTTGTATATGCATTTATTTCATCCAAGTTGGATTTTTTGTAATGCACTTCTATATGACTCCACAATCTGTTCTTGATAGGCTACAATATGTGCAAACCTGCGCAGCCCGACTGGTGTTCAGAACTCGAAGCTCAGAACGTATAACGCCGGTCCTTAGTGAATTGCATTGTCTACCAATCAGACAACGAATTACGTCCAAAATACTCCTTCTTACGTACAAAGTATTGAATGGCATGGCACCGAAATATATAGTTGATCTTCTTCACCGCTATGCACCGACCAGGCTTAAGATCTTCTTCAAGAAATATTCTTGTAATACCGAAGTCTATTCTCAAGTCTTATGGAGACAGATCTTTTCTAGTTGCTGCACCCAGACTTTGGAACGCGCTACCTAATGGCATAAGATCAATCCAATCCCTTAATGATTTTAAGAATAAGATAAAAGCACTATTTTTTAGAGAGGCTTTTTAAAAGTATTTTATTTTTGAATTATACAAATTTTGATTTTATTCAATTTTAGTAAGTCAATTTTTCTTACATGTACTCTAAAACATTGTAAAGTGAGCTCTTGGAAATAGCGCTGTACAAATTATTTTTTTTGCACCCCATTCCCCACAAATGGAGACTGCTTTCAGCCTACGAAAGGCAGTGTGCCCACATCAAGGGCTGTTGATATGCAGCGCCTTCATAGCCAATCGGATTAAGTGTGTGCCAGTAGTCGGTTGTTGGTTATGAACACGACGAACAAGCAATTTTTACTTCCAAGGCATTTTCCTTACTTCTTTAGCCACATTTTGCGCGCTAAAAATTATAAGAAAAAGAGGTGGTGAATAAAACACTCTGCTACCCCCCATCCTCTACCTTTACCTCTGTGGCAGTGGAAAATTGATCATATTTTTTTTATAAAACGCCAATGACCACGGGACTGTTAACATATTTAATCGAATTAATGCCCTTATAAGAGCCTGAGCTGGGTTTGGGAAGCATAAAATGAAAAAATCAATGACTAAAAATAAATGGCAAGTCAGGCAGACAGAAATCGTAAGTATTTCTTCCCTATACATTCCCAAGGCATTAATTTTGTTTTTAAATTTTCTTGAAAACGAATTATATCAGAGCGTTTAAATTAGAGGAGGAGTTTATTCGAGTAAATCAGTGTGGTATGGGCTTTGTTAGATAAAAAAGTAGTGTTGTTAGTCATACACTTAGCCGGTCGTACAATAACGAAGATTGCAGCTTCGTGTGGGTTTGAGTTTGTAGACGTAGAAGGAACCACAGTTGAGTACCTTTATGTATGTGGCATAATTACAATCGCACTGTGAAGAATAGTAACTGAAACACACGCGCCGAGTAGCCCTCCCTTCTTCAACTGACGGGTGATTTCCGTCTAACCACCCATGCCAATTCGTGTTGCAGTAGCCAGGACTGTAACCACTGTTACATACTTTTGTGGTCATAGCTTTTCCGTTCATAAACCTGTACCAGCCTTCAACTAGATATCTATCACACTTGTTGTTGTTTCCATCATTGTAGCTTATTCGTCTTGTGTCATCAACTATCGTCATGTAACGAACGCATTCTGGTTTATCGGTACCTGAAAAAAGAAAAAAAAAGAATATTGTAAGCTTGGTACGTCCAAAACTCAATCTATTAATTTTCTGCAGTGAGAATAGGATCTTTGCTAGAGTACTGTAAAATCCCGGTAATAACTTTTTTTCGCATTGACATTGTTTAGCTTCTTAAACCTACTTGTGCGTTGACGTGGCTTGCCTGGATTTTGTAAGAGTACATCATCCCAAATTTGAACAGCTGACTCTTTGCTGGCAGAGCTCGGTACGGGTAGGGCTATAGCGACTCCACCTATTAGGCCCCATTTATATGGTCTCGGGTACCCGAGACAACCCTCCCCCCGAGGTACCCTGAGCGAGGTAACGTTTTACCTCTTATTTGAGGATTGATACGACGTTTTCACCGTATATTATTCTTGTAGCATAGGACAACTTTCCAGGAGAGTTTCACCAAATTTCGTTAGCTTCCTTTGCTGGCAGAGCTCGGTACGGGTAGGGCTATAGCGACTCCACCTATTAGGCCCCATTTATATGGTCTCAGGTACCCGAGACAACCCTCCCCCCGAGGTACCCTGAGCGAGCTAACGTTTTACCTTTTTATTTGAGGATTGATACGACGTTTTCACCGTATATTATTCTTGTAGCATAGGACAACTTTCCAGGAGAGTTTCACCAAATTTCGTTGATAAACACCTCTTTAAACATTCTGCTTTCAACGGGGGAGTAGTCAGTCACGACCTCGATATCGTAGTACCGTGTCTCTTTGGAGACAAGAGCTCGTTTGCATGACATGGCAGGAATAGCTGAACGCAGAATGAGTTGAAAACAAAGCGAACTTTAGATTGGACAAAGAGTGCGAAATTGAGAACGAGTACGACTTTTGAATTTCAAACCAGTGACGTTTCCAGGGCTCTCACTCCTTCGTGTTGTCTACCAGTAGAGAGGGAAGCTTCAGGAATGAGATTAGTATGTGATGTGACAATGCAAATCCTGCAAACTGAAATTGAAAACTCGTACTCGTACTCGTACTCAATCTCGTACTCGCACTAAAACCTAAAGTTTCCTACTACCTCGCATGGCTGGCCACAACTCGAGCCCAACAGCCCTTCATTTGTCATGTATTGTTTAAAAACTTTTGTTCTCAAAAGCACCCAGTTTTTAAACTGGAAAACAGTCTCTTATTTTATTTTGTAAAATACTGCAAAACAAACAGGTATAGAAAACATACTACTGACTTCACATACTCAGCCCGCCTTTAACAAGTGAATGGCAGATTCGTAGGTTGTACAGTAAACTCTTACATGTTGGTGCATTTCCACTCCATTGTCCGCTTGACAAACACTTTCTGACGGCGGGACCGAACATGGTATATCCCGGATGACAGAGGTATCTGACATACTCTCCTGCCCAGTGTTTCTTGCTCATAACGACTGAATTGGCAGAGGTATCTGGGTCGCCACAGTCGGGCAAAACTAAAAATAAGAATATTAACTTGTTCTGGAATGGGAAGGAGTTTAACACTCACTATACTACAAGCAACTCCAGGATATAAGCAATTGAGCGCTCTGATTGTTTCCCAACTGCTAGGCTAATATGCTATTAGTCGACTAGGAGAGAAATCGCCTAAGTAAGTACTTTGTGAAAATCAATCCTTCTGTTAGGCGGAAAGCTTTCTACTAATCCAGGACTTGTATAATTCCTCACAGTCTTGACATACATAGGCTCATAGGCATCTCGGCAGTTGATCACGATGACTTGATTTCGTGGAATACTTGTTAATGATATCAGTTATTGCCAAATGATAGAAATGTGGGGGTACGGAAAAGAAGCCCTGTAAACTTTAAAGAAAACAAAATCAAAATAAACCAATACGGTAACAATATCACTCTGTTTTTTGATGGCTCAGAAAAAATCTCTCTCCAAACTCCTAGATATTTTAGAAATTTTCACCAAAATTCAGGCCTCACATTAAACAGCAAAAAATAAATAAATAAATAAATAAATAAATAAACAATAATTAATTTATTCAAACGGGGGTATCAAGGTAGTTGATGTTATATCTGCCAACAAGGCCTTCCTTAAAATCCATCTGGCTAAAGAAAAATCTTGATCGACGAAAGCATAAAGGGCAAATACAAATTTTTCAACACTGTTGAAAAGAAAACCTTGGGGTGAAATCCTTCTCAGCAAATTAAAGGTTTATAGGCCAGGTTTATAGAAAAAGGAGTAGCGAATTACGACATGTAAATGGATGCCTTACCTATCTCTGAACTTGACTGGACGGTATCGTTATAGAAATTACGAGCAACACAAGTGTACGTGGCCTGGTCCGAGGGCTGAAACTGTTTGATCACAAACTCGCTGATGACTTCGCCATCAGTGACGTTATTGATGACGTTCATGCTGACGTTGTTCTTGTACCAAGTGATTGTAGGTAGTGGCGACCCCGTGGCGGAACAGTTGACTCGAATCGAGGCACTGATACTCGGTACAGTGATTGAATCTCGCGGTGTGGAGTGGAAAACAGGGGATTCTGGGTAGAAATAAAACAAGTTCAAGTGTAAGTACACCGTAATTATTTGGTTTAGCATAAAACATTGAAGTGACTGTTCCATATATGTATAATGTTGACAAAAGGAGTTATGTTAAGTTTTGTCAGTTGTGATCGATTTTGACACCGTTCTATACGCAGGAACCCATTCTTAATGGGCTCCTGCCATACGCAAAACCCGAAATCTAAATACCTTTGGGGTAAACATAGTAAAAACGAGCATATGGGACAAACAATATACGTACCGTTGACTCGGAAAAGTAATTAGACAGGCATTTCATATAAGCCAAAACATACTATTAATCAAGTGAGGGTGTGTAACTGTTCTTGCAAAAGTGAACAGTCTTGTTTTTGTGTTCCTTGTGCATTTGTCTTTCAAAGGGTCGTGCAACACTGCTGATGAAGAGAATGTTGTTGCTAGCATATTATATTTCACGTACCAACCGACTTGACTTTAAGGTATGTTCCATGAATGACCATTCCATATTTGTTTGTCGCAGTGCATATATAGACACCTCCATCATCAGTTTCAGTGTTGCTGTGGTGCGTCCCTCAGGGAGGGGGGCTGGGGGAGATCTCGTCCATTTAACCTCAGGGGTTGGGTTACCCAGTAGATCACACTGCAGTTTTGTTTCTTTTCCCAAAAAGCCAGTCACTTGTCCTGGAGAAGACTTGGAGAACCTTGGAGATCCTGAATAACAAAAAGGAGAAATTTGAACTCAGTCCACCGTAGGCCATTCTTGGTTAATGTGTATACGATTGGGAAATCGGCGTCAAATAATTTTAGTTGAATTGAATTTCAAACATGCCTAAAACATTAATAACGGCTAGAAACTGACTCATGCAACCACTAGGAGAAAGAGTTTTTTTTCTAGCCATTAAATAATCAAGAGCAAGAAAAAAAAAGCAGTCTTGACTTGTCCTTTTATGCACATTTATTTATTGTGGCACCGGTTACCGATATGATTTTCCGCCGTCGGCACACGGTCGCCTGTTTACCCGCGCTTGGCATCCATTGCACGGTTTCTCGCACCTTTCACCGGTTGCTTGTTTCCGTCCTTTGGTACCAGTTGCATGTCTTTCCTGAGCTTTTCATCGGGTTAATTTTTCCAGGGCACTGGTTGTTGGGATCATTGTGTAAGTTGCGTCTTTTGTGTTCGGTTAAATGCGTGATTTTAGTTTTAGCTGAACGACAATCAATACATACTACTTCTACTTCTATATTTTAATTTTTTTTGTCGAGTTAAAGGATAGGAAACTCACCTAGAATCGTAAGTTCTACTTTTATTTCTCGAACACCAAACACATTTTCAGCGCGACACGTAATCGTCCCCTGATCCTCAAAACGAACATCTCTTATCTCAAACCTGTCAGCAGTAATCTTGTATCGGCTTTCGTCTTCATGGTTTCGACCTTGAACAGACCACGTGATGTTTGGTGCTGGATTCCCGGATGCAGAAATAATAAGCGACACATTTTCACCCTCTCTAAGAGAGATGAGTGAAGGTGGTTTCTCTTTAAATCGAGGAGGAGCTGTTGGATAAATATATTTCTTCGTAAGTTATGAAAATACGAAGAGGAGTATTCAAAATTATTTGCTGAAAGATTATAACGGAAATGAATTTAAATGAAAGCGACTACTATTCGAGGGAATTTTCTCGTGAAACACCTTGATCGGATTTTCACTCACCAAATTTCGTCATCTCTTCTTGAGCGTAAGTCTTAAGTTGTTCAACGAGTTTTTCAATGACCGTTATATTGACACTAAGGCTCTTTCCCGGAGATCCTCTTGGACCCTTTCTGCCAGTAGGCCCAATTTTTCCGGGTGTGCCCGGACGACCACGACGGCCGCGGGAACCTGGAGTTCCTGGTGGACCGCGGGGACCTGGTTTTCCTTGTTGACCACGGGGGCCTGGTACTCCTGGTGGACCCTGGGGACCTACAGTCAGAGTCAGAGAAATATGTTTGGTCAGTTTTTTAGTCGGCCGTCGTGCGCACGCACACGCTGCCGCCTCATAAAATGGTCGTTTTTTTTGTTTTTCATTTTCGTTGTCGTAAGTCACTTACTTACTCCTCTTGGTGTTGCGCGGCCAACAGACACGACTGCACATCAGAATTACTAAGTGAATAGGTTACGACATTAGCTTGTTTTGCTAGCTTTGAATCTTCAAGGCAATTTTCTCTTTTTATAGTGTCCATTTTCCCGGTTTCGGAAAATAAGTCACTGGATTCCCGTGAATATCTGAACTTCGCTGCCTTCAGTGATGAGGCTAATTAAATATTGAAAATGAAAATGGACCTTCGAACGACAATGGCGTTGCTGTTATAACAAAAGGCCTTAAGTAGCCTGCACTCGTGCCGTTGGGATCCAAATGGAACCCTTGCCCGTTAAAGGCTGAAAAATTCAAAACAACTAGAACATTGTTATCCACGACTGCATATTTATGGGAAGTGCATGTAGCTAGTTATCACATACTTGTAATATTTTGACAGCAACAATAAGCAGCAGTTATAGAATTATAGAGATCTTCCTTTCGTCCACGCTTTTACGCTACCGAATTTAATTTCCTACCGTTCCAAGGTCTCTACAGGCCACATAGGCGCTCAGTGTTCTTTTTGGTTCACTAGTTACATTAAATTAGTGCATGAAAGGTCAAGTATCGTGGGTAACACAAAAATAATCCGTGCGTCATTCAGGGTCATTTCATCACCATGCTATGAAATGCCAAGTATCGTGGGCTCAAAAAATCTGTTATCTTGTGGACGATAGCAACAGGAAAAAAATAAAAATACAAAATAATAAAAATAATAAGAAAAACGGCTGGTATTCCTTGACTCGTCGCCGTATATACGGCACGAGTAATGACGTAAACAGTTCAATTTTACTTAACACACTTTAAAAATCGAATCGATTTTATTAGTGTTCAAAACCAATCTGTCAAATACCGGACATTCTCCTCCCGAATAGTCACGATTTTGATCACGCAGCGCACAACTCACTATCTGTTACCGGTAAGAGGCCTTCCGGACGAAAGCACGGTTTATCTGTCAAATCTTTACACAATAAAATTTTCCATAACAATTCACCGGAAACCAAGAACTACTGAAGTCTTAAGAAATCTTTTTCCTTAGCAGGGGGAAAGGGGGGGGGGGGGTGGAGGAAGTAACATCCACCCCGCCAAAACCAAGATAAATTTCTTAGTTAAACCAAACGACGATAGTTTTGTTA
>Ga0126336_10002590_pt1 | contig 10377 bp, 4 predicted proteins | sample SidCmetagenome_FD_92530 | JGI IMG/M metagenome (GOLD analysis project Ga0126336, IMG submission 92530) | Coral microbial communities from El Islote,Puerto Morelos, Mexico - Siderastrea C C metagenome | ecosystem: Host-associated > Invertebrates > Cnidaria > Coral | place: El Islote,Puerto...
CCGCAGAAAATTTTAGGAAACGGAATCCCATCCGCAGAATTTCTGAGCTGCTCAGGATGGCTCTTCGAAAATGCTAGCTGACCTTATTTTGTACTCTTAAAAGTCCGAGGTGAGGTTTTGTCGAAGTAATCTTTTCTTCACTGCAATGAAATCCACCCTAAAGTTCAATCCAAAACCAACAAGTAGGGCAAATTTCACGTTGATCTGACAAGGAGAAGACTGTCTAAAAGCCTATTCGAAAAGCAAGGTATGGTCCCAAAAAAACTGCATCGAAACACCTTAAAGAACGCCAAAGAAAGAAATTTAGTCACTTTTTTCAGTTATATAGAATTTCCTCCCTGTTGGGTCTGGCCAGAACACTGGAAATTGAATATCTGTTTCACCACAAGATTGCGCAATCCTTCAAAATTCCCTGCACAATCGACAATTTACCCCCAAGATCTCGCACAAGTTTATTTTTTCCTGCACCTTGTCAGAAAGCCTGCAAAAGGAGACACCGCCCTTAATGCTGTCCAGAGTTGTTGAACCTACATGTAATATTCGGTACTTACCTTTAACGACATTGACACTAAAGCCGTGTTTCCTCTCCAGAGAGTCATTGACTGCAAAAGCGTGACACTCGTACCGTCCCAGATCACCTAGTTGACTATCATCTTGCTGTGTGACATTCCGAATGTGCAGAGTGACACAGAGCTTTGTTGCATTTATGGCATCTGCGAAAGTGTTATAATTGTTAGCTTACATGTAGTACAGGTACTTGCAATGACAAATTATTTGGGAATAATTATGGATCAGTTTTCAAAAAACATAAGAGAACACTTACCTTGTCGCATTGTTTAGAGCAACCATGAAAAAGCATCAAGCGACCAGGACAAGAGTTTCATAAAAGTGAAACATGATTTCTCCCAAAAAGGGAAGAAAAGAGAGCACTCAAGAAGTGTACATGTAGGCCAAAAGCCCTTCTCACAATGCATTTGAGCGTGGATGTGAGGCATTTTCAGGCAATTTTTCACTTTCTGCCCAAAATTGTAGAACAAACAAAAGAAACAAAGAACGAGGCGTAAAAACAATAGAGCTGCTACATATAGCGGTCCAATGAAAATACAAGCTTTTGAGAGGTGCTACACTACTGGAAAATTGTCTCACATCCGCATTCAGATATATTGTAAAGCAAATGAGGAAAGCCAACTGTGATTTACTCATTTTCCATTTCCCAACTGATTGCTTTTACACACTAACATGTACATGTTACAAATACAAATGTCCTATCAGTGCAGGAAATATGTGTACAAGTACAAATTTTATTTATTTGTCTTACTTAGGAGGAAAAGGTGCCCCTTCAAACCTTTACGAAAAATACATATGCAATCTTCATTTGAAGTTTTGATTTTTCATAGATTTTTAAAAGGAAAGTACCTACCTTTGCCTACACCTACAACTTCTCTCTCTGTTCAGCTTGTGAAGTAAATATCTAAGGCTGTCATTAGCTCTTATTTTTGTGTACGTAGCAAAATGGTCTTTCCTCATAAACAGTATTTTCTCAGGAGTCTTTTCTCCTAACGAATCAAAAGCAACGACGGTAACCTCAGCTGAGGTGAACTCGATTGGATAGATGTTTTCAGGAAATGGCTCAACAATCCCAAAATTGGAAGCTGAAAGCAGAAAACAAAGTATGTGTAAATTGGACGAAGAAAATCTTGACATGAGGAGGGTTATCCAGTGTTTCAGGGGATCCGGATAGAGGGAGGAGGCGTAAAAAACAGCCATCCGTTGTGGGGTATGGATTTGTTCTGGAATAACCCAGTCTGCAAGGCCATGCTCATGCTTGATCACAGCCACCTCTTTCAACAATGTACCCACATGTTTATCGATGCTTTAAACATCCACCTTGAAAAGCAATAATAATAATGATAGTAATAATAATAATAACAATAATAATAATAATATTATTAATAATAATGATAATAGCATTAATAATAATAATAATTACATGTAACAGTACGTAATACTACCATTATTGTGTTATTACGCTACTCTTTTTGTAAAAAGGTTGTTTACTTTCGGGAATAAGTCACTTCCCAGGACAAGTTTTATCCTGATAACTAGTTATCTTTCTTTTCCTCTTTACTTGATTAACTAGGTGAAAAGTGTTCATCCTGGGATGAATTTCACATGTTCTCTGTGCACGGACAAAACATCATCCCCAGATGAAAATTACATGTAAATGCAATACTGCAATCCTTTTTTCATAATAGATAAAAACAGGACACTCCTGGAAAAAGATTTCATCCCAAGGTAAGCTGTATTAATTATTTTAGAAAACTTGGGATAAAAAAAAAAGGAAAGCTAAGAAAACAAAAAAATTAATGCTGGGAGCCAAGTCACCCCAGGATAAAGTAATCTCAGGCTTCACATGATCGCAGCCTTAGGGAAATACTAGGTCATTTAGAGCTGTCTACACATGTACATGTGTTTTTGCATGACAGGTATATAAACAGTGACATCGTGCACATAACACATGCACACATATTGCGACATAAATGAAATTATGCACTACTTTCTGTCAGAGAATAGTTTGGATCACGTCTTGTTTAGTTTTATTTAAGTGGCAAATACAAAACAAGCATACATGAAAGAGAACACTAAAAGAGAAGAAATTCAGTAATTAAAAAAACTTAAGCCATAAGCATAACTCATCGTTAACTGAATACAATGCCTACAAATTAATTAAAAGAAAAAAAGGAAAACTCAAATTAACACGGAGGTTGCAAGCTAGCTTCGAATTTCTGAACTGGAAAATTCGTGTCAATTCAGGTATCGCAAAGAAGTCCACAATGTGGACAATTTTAGCCCATTTGCAGCAAGTATGAAACATGTTCTGACAAGAATCAATCCGCAACATTGTTTTCTGAAAGCCAGCAGTCAATAATTTCTATAATCGTAAACTCCCCCGAACGCAACAATAGTCAACAAGCAAAACTTCGCTTCACAAATGATCTTTCGGTGACGCATTTTTTAACCCTGTTCAGACCGAGCGTTTTCTGGTTTGGGGGAGTGCACCTCTTAACTTTGAGATTACTAAAGCTATGACAACGAAACGTAAACGAAAGATAGTACGTCCAAAAGTGTTTTCATTGAGGTCTGCAGAATTAACTGATGACGACATATGACGTCATAATAACGTTTTGTTCTCAAACGGCGGCCATCGTGGATCCGCCATCTTGGATTTTTTTAGTTTTCCAAAACCTTCAAAAACCGCCAGTTTGATCAAGAAGTGATCAAACTCAGTAAATTAACACGGAAATGATTTTAAAATATAAAATTTACTTTAAAAATGTAATGATTTTTGATTTAATAGAGGGAAATTCAAACTTCTTAAAAAACCTCTTGTCAAAAAGTGGTTGCCAGGGTAACGTCAAACTAAGTAGCCAAAGACTTACTATACCAAATTGTTCCCAGATAAATTTTAGGAAACGTTGGGTGGCTTTAACTTACTTATTAAAAAAAGTTATAAACGTCCAATTTCCATGCGGGCAGGATCTGGTCTGAATAGGGTTAGGCGTGCAATTTCCATTTAGCACTTGACACTCTTTAAATTTACTCAAAACAACAAGACGAAAGATGTAATCCCAGAGTTTAAAACTTGCTACAGATGATTGAAAGTCCGCTCAATTAGTTATATTAAGGCTGGTTTTCACTAGCGACGGAGTCGGAGTCGGAGTCATAATCAGAAGCATGGGACGTTTTAATGTAGTGAAAATCAAACAACGGAGTCGCAAGCAGAGTTTCCGATTGTGCTTACGATTCCGTCGTTTACGATCTAGTGAGAACTAGGTTGTCGGAGTCGGAAGCAGAAACAGAAGAAATAAACCAATCACAAAGCGTAGGAACGAGCACTGTGACTGGCTTAACCTTCCGCTTCTGCTTCCGACTCCGACAATCTGGTTTTCCCCAGATCGTAAGCGACGGAATCGTAAGCGGTGTCGGAGGAAAATGGAAACGTTCTGATTCTTCCGACTCCGATTCCGCCGAGCTTATGACTCCGCTTACGACTCCGACTCCGTCGTTGGTAAAAACCAGCCTTTATAAATACCGCAATAAAATCCACCTTGAGTAAACAAGCTCGAAATTTGCGTTGGCAGAAAAATTAACTTCTGTCGGTCTTTTGATAGGAAAACAAAAGTCAATATTCATAGCAATGAAGTCATGATCTTCTTTCGACGAATTTATTTTACCCAGGAAAAACTATTAAGTTCGAAATCAGCGTTCTAGCCAAGAGGTGTTATTCGAATCAGCACATTTCTTTGTTTCTTTGCTTTGCTCTGATAATTGCATGCATGACATGACTTTTGAAAACTCGTTAAGTTGGCTTTTGAAAAGCTGAAATTTATAGTAACCGATCACAATACTTGCTTAGGAAGATAATCACTATGTTCAGACCTACCTTGAGCTTTTTCTGCTGCTAGATAAATCGCCAAAAACACAAGCAATTTTCCACCAAAGCTCTAAGGTGCGGGATTGCAGAAAAACGCCTCACTCATTTGCATCTCATTGGATAACAAAAGAATAACAAAACAGCACATTTGTTATATGCCTCGTTCTTTTAAACTCTGAATTAATTTTCCGCAATCCCGCACCTCACTCCACCAAAGGAGGCCATCTTCTTCTCTTGGAGGTGCCTCTATCCAGGGCCAATATATTGACAAGAAGCAACTTCTCAAAGCGTTTTCATGATTAATTGGTTGGGGCTTCTTATTTGAAAGTTTACATAGAGGAGCCAATATTTACGATTTCATCTGGCAGAAACCACGCAAGACTAAATTGTGGGTTGTTTGTGTGAATCATTTGTTATCTAATTGTGTAATGTTTAATAAACGAGCAGGAGTGCTTTATCAAGTTTAAAACACGAGGCGCAGCCGAGTGTTTTAGACTTGATAAAGCACGAACTGCGATTTTATTGAACGGCTTCAAAGACATTTCTAGATAAGCGTGTCCCAATAGAATTCATAACATCGATGCTTTTGTGGACGTTGGAAATTAGCATACGAAAAAAATATTACGTCGAAAATTACTATGCAAGAAAATCAAATCTCACAAGTGTTTTGAACTGAGCGAAGAGGACAAGGCGTCCTCTTCCAGGGCTTTTTTGAAGCCTAAAAATGCCGAGGAAGAGAGGAAATTATGCTACCCCAAAGTCAACACAGGTTAGTAACATTTTAGGCCCCCCTGAAAATTTGGAGACTACAGGCAAAGCGTCAAACGCAAAGGTTGTGGGAAGCGACATGGAGTCACTTCTGCCAGCTGATCTAAATTTCGAAATTTCAGATGATGCATTGTCTAATATGCCTTTACCAGATTACGGTAGTAATGTAATACAGAATTTTTCTGGATCTGTATTTAACAACTGTACTATTAATTTTGTACAAAAGTAAATTTACTGTGTGTGAAGAACATTAAATATTCACTCACCATTTGTTGTTTCAGTTGATGTGTTGATAATTAATATTCATAAATCACGTGCAGTGACTTTATATCTGATAAAACAGCGCATACTAATAAGGAAGAGGTTTTTATCAATATAAAGTCAATGCACGCGCCGTATTATCGATCATTTGATAGGTTAATGGGCTTATGAATTATTAATGAGTTTTTGAAGGTAGCAGAAAGCCCTTGTTTAAGTTGCGAGAACGATTGACAAAGGTGTTAATGTTATTGCCAAATCTGTTTCAAAACGCCTAGAAGTAAACCCTATGCATTTTGTGGGCACAGACAGCATTGAAATTTAAATATGAAATACCATAGGAAATCCATACTCGCCAAATGTGCCTTCAATAAAAATGCATATTAAAATAGAAACGAACTTTTATAGCTTCATATTGGCGTTAATTGTTAAAATATCAGAGTGAGGCTTCCAAGGAGAAAGCAAACTCAACTGGGACATATGTCTAAACAAGGCTATTTGTGTTGAAACTCAGGCACCCGGAAGAGAGCTCCCAAACATCATATAGTCTCCTGTAATGTACCTTTGATGGTTAGGATACTATTAGTATAATTATGTTTGGAAACCTTAACATGACTATGACGAAACGTTGGATAAAACAAAAAGTTCAAAAATGCTGCATCCTTATTGGTCGACGTTAGCCTCTTTTTCAAACAAGCAAGCAGTGCAGTGTACTGGATAACGTGCTAGAAACGTGCTTGCCTAGTTCCTGTACGGCTTTTTCCCAGGCCTTTCCCCAGGCTTTTTCCATCGTGATCCGAAACGGCTCGAGTGCGACGAAATAAGGAGGCCTAGGAACTAGGCAAGAAGCATGTTAGCTAAACAGAAAGAGGCCAAGTAAGCAAGGTTCTAGATTGACGTGCCTCTTCGGAAGAGGATCGCTTATATACTACGCTACATTGTTTCTTGGAGGGCGGCATCGTACTGAAGAAATACTACATCTAAAAATAAATAAATAAATAATTAAAGAGTCATAATGTTGTATGCGGCTTTCGGTTTGACGATAAAATTTCACCAGGCGCCTAACACTTTGTTCAGTCGAGATTAGCAGCAGTTTGCTTTCTTAAGTCACATCGTTCTACTAAAAATAACAAATGCTAAAAAGTATTTTAGACATATACATAACATTTTACAAGCAAACGCAGCTTTTAGTTTGCCAAGGCTAGCGTATAACCGTTTTTGCACTTGTTTTCAATAAACAAACTCTTTTGCAGTTCATTCCTTAATAGCAACAGCATGGCGAAAATAAGATTTCACCTTTTCAGTGACGCATCTATTTGTCTAATTCTTTTAAACTACCACAAGAACCTCTGAATTCTTTACTGATAAACACCAAGTACCACTATTTTACTACCAGACAAACCTTTTATTATAGAATAACAGTCATTTACAACTTCAGTGATGTACTCCAGCAACTTACCCTGTCAACAGAATAAATCTACTCGTAGGGTAACAGTATTAAATATTACAGAATTTCATTTATGTATGAATGTCCAAAAATCACATAGAATCTGTTCATACCTAAGTGTTCACCATCCTTTTTGTAACACACGATATTAGTATAAAATCACTCGTTAAGGCAGCTAGAAAACTAAAGCTGATCAAATAATACCACCAAAACTAACAAAAAAGTTCGATCAAGGTTTATGGCAAACAACATTATTCAGCACTATGAACAGCACCACAGAGAAGTACTGTTCAACAGCTTTCGTTTGAGTGGGCACAATAGTGCAGTTTCGAGTTCACCATGACCAAGACCGCTGGATGAAAAGACAAAAGTGTCATTTATACAGGCAAGTCTCACTCTGAAGTAAAGTGTTCACAAACGCCAGCAGGAAATTGCTGAGTTTTTAAAAAACAAAAATCCGCAGAGTTGTGAATAGTTCATCTTCTTGCTGGTATTTGTGAATATTTTACTTCAGAGTAAGTCTAACCCTGTATAAATGCGTCTTCTGTCTTTTTATCCAGCGGTCTTGGTGAACTCAAAAGTTACATCCACTATGCAAGACATGGGTTTCAGTCCTGGGAGCGAAAAGTGCAGGTGCGTTTGTCCTTACCTCTATGTGTAATTTTAGGGCTTTTAAATGATAAATGGCCCTGCCACAACTTATAGATGTCTCCTGAATAAATAAAGAAACATTAACAAGACTGTCGAACTTAAATATTACTTCTTGTTTCATGAAGTGTGTGTGATAATCTACATGTGCCATTTGAATTTCAAATATATTAAATTTGCTGCCAACAAATATTGCACAAAACTGGACATTTTCAAACATATGTCCAGACCAAAACAGATCAGACGATTCAAGCAATTTAAAAAGCAAATTCAGTCCTGAGCTTTATTTTCTTGTCTAAGCATAAAATAGGGAATCTACCTATCTCTTCAAACAAAATCGCTCTCAACAATGGATCTGACCAATAGGTTTCGTGGGCTCTTTTATTATTATTATTATTTCCAGTTTATTTCTTATGAATGATTCACTATTTGAAAGTGTTCTTGAGGGAACGTAGTTCTTCCAGATGGACTAACAAAAATAAACAAAACAAATCTCCATAATAACGTAATGATTCTCGGTGTTGTGTTTGATATGCATTACTTCCAATGCACCCCGAGTTACATCATACAGTCTTAGAAGTAGAGGGCTAAACGTTGAACAAAATTCTTATAATAGATTCTTTCATGATTCGTATACATACATTATTTCTCGTATCTGGAGCAAGCTGCCATTTGTTGTAAAGAACGCACCTAATGTGCCATCGTTTCGCAAACCTTTAAACAAGTTGAATTTTATCGGCTGCCAATGCAGTAATTGCCTTTGAGGTTATCCTATTTATACACACTGTTCCAATGTGTATACATTTTTTTACATAAATCATACACTTTAATTAAATTAATTACCTTCGAACTTGATCAATTAACTATATAGATATATGTAATTTTAGCTGTAATTAACTAACTAGTTGTATTAATTTGTTCTTGGTTTTTTAGCTAGCTTTTTTCATAGTTTTTCATAGTCAAACACTTGTATCATGAGCCCCTGGCTCGGGAGATTGGGCAACCACTCCCTGTGTTCCTGACGCTAAATAAATTATCCTTATCCTTATCCTATCCTTACCTTTCAAGATTAAAATGTTCTATAAAACTTAGCCTGTGTAGCAGCCATAAACGGGGAAGGGGAAGGAGAGCGACATCACCGGAGAAAAATGGGGGACTGGGGGATAGGGACGAGGGAACGCCTGCTACAAAGACCCCCTTTCTTTCATCTCCGCCTACCGATTTTCAGGTAATCCAATTAAGTTAACTGTCAATGCAACTACCAGGCAGACCATAAAACGACTTGAAGGTAATCTGTGACGATCAAGAGCGCATATCCTCTCTTGGTGACGAACATCCTCCCGTTGACCGCTATGACAGTAGATTTTTCCCGAGCAACTTGTAGTCTAGCAGACAGGTGAACCTTTTTGATTATTTAATTATGTCTGCTTGTTAAATTTCCCATCAGAACAAAACAGTAACGTTTTTCGGGTTGATTGAACTGAAGTTAGGGGTTTGTTTTGTTTCAGGTCAAAATTATATCGAATTAGATATCTGAGTAATTCAATTGCACTGGCGACTTGAAGGTAATCTGTGACGATCAAGAGAGCATGTCCTCTCTTGGTGAGGATACGTTTTCCCGTTGACCACTATGACGGTAGATTTTTCCTTAGCAACTCGCTCGATTGCGGAAAGAAGCTCGTCACCGCCTTCTCGGTGCTTGGAATCTAGCTAACTGGAACTCGTCGAGCAGCAAGGACAAATTAATCAGACTTAAATCGGCACTTATTTATCCACTGAGACAATAATCATCTTGTAGGCGAGATGTACATCTGCACGCTTGATGCAACTTCTGATGTTGTAACCTAAGACGTAACCAGCTTACAATGCACAAGATACCTGGTTAAACACCTACAAGATAACAATGGCTAATTGATTTTGTTGTTGTTGTTGTTCGAAAAAGTGCGGTGGTGCCGGCAATAGCACGCGTTGTAAACAGAAAGGTTACTCAAAATAATAAAAATTCGCATAACTCTAAAACATCAGCGAAAAGACAGTTGTTCTGAGACGCTAAAACGATAATCACTTATAAATGTCACAATTTCGACTAGATAAGAAACAGCATTAAAAAATATATTATTTTTACTCTCTCTGAAGACAGTCAATTAAACGTTCTCAAACTTTAAAACATCAACGAAAAGACAGTTGTTCTGAGACCCTAAAACGACTTGAAGATAATTACTGATTAATGTCACAACACTAAAAACAAATATATATTCATTTTATTCTTTCTGTAGATCCTACTATAGCTTTAATTTAATGTTAAAAATTCCCTTCATTCGTTCTCTTCATTTGTAATAACTAATGCTTATGTTGAGCTCTCGCTAGACAAAAGGCGAAAGGACCGAGACTCTGTTTGGGGGATAAGCTTCTTTAATGCAGCAACTTTAAACTTCTCCAACTAACCTACTGATTCTAATCAACTACCGACAACAATGAAGTTTCGTTTTTATTCTGTGCTCTAAACATTTTTGCCACGCTAACTTAAGACCAGATGGTGCCAGAAGATAAAGGTGAAAGAATTCAAAAGAAGAACGGATGAGACCAAGGAACCATTTGGCAAAGGGAAGTCAGATTAAGGTCAGCCAATCCAGTACAAGAAAACGTGAGTGTTTGCGAAGAAATTGTCCTTGAACATAATGTTCAAGGAGGTTTTGGCGACACCGCGGCAAAATGCACTGCGCACGCGCTGTATTTTTACTTTTTGTCAATGCTCCCCTATTGAAAACTATTGGCAAGAATAACAAACTCGGGTTCCGGCCGCGAATTTTGAAAAACTTAA
>Ga0126336_10002591_pt1 | contig 10376 bp, 11 predicted proteins | sample SidCmetagenome_FD_92530 | JGI IMG/M metagenome (GOLD analysis project Ga0126336, IMG submission 92530) | Coral microbial communities from El Islote,Puerto Morelos, Mexico - Siderastrea C C metagenome | ecosystem: Host-associated > Invertebrates > Cnidaria > Coral | place: El Islote,Puerto...
GGAACATCTTGCAAATTGTTTGTAATTGTTTGCAGCGGCATAGCGGACGCCATGTTTGTTTTTGCTTGTCCGTGAAAGTCCGGATTCGCCCCAGTCCCTCACGATATGAAATCAGGCAATGGGCACGAGTTAGCACTAGCGTACTAAGCTACTGCGCATGTCCTTCACATGGACATCAAACGGACCTCGAACTCAACACAACACCAGGGCCTTCGCTCACACACCATTCATACCAGTTGGAAATCTAAAGGAATGCCAAGAATGTGCCCACATTTTGCTCCAACTTGGCTATATACAGTTTGAGTAAGTGCGCCGCACACCACCTCCAAGATTAGGTCTGCGGGCTCGTTTTTGCTTGCCCGCAAATACCTGTTCTCGTGTGTCACATTAATATTTCTCTAAGAAGATTATTGCATCTCTTTTTGTGCCGCCCTGCTAAATCTTTTCTAGTCTAAACTCAGTAGCATGGCCAAATTTTTCTACAGGATTGTAACAGCTATAACTAACTCTGAATAATTAATTCACTAGAACAACCCGAGGAGGAGTCACTGGTAAAGATAGCAGAAACAGGAAGGTATCTCGACGTCAAAGAAAAAGTGACAGCTAAGGCTCTATTGAATTCTGAAGAAAATCCGCTGTTATTGGCTATTAAGGTAATAAACCTTAAAACACGAATATATGAAATAACCAGTCTTAAACGTGAAATGCTGCTGGAAAGAGATTCTCGCATCCCTGTGATGACCTTTTTGCTCAGGATTTGACAAATTCAATGTTACCGTGGACAGGAGGCCTGGCAGAGTCATCCAGTTAGTCTATTTTTCATCTCTGCGCTGTTAACTATACAGGACCAGTAACGAACGTATTTTAAATTACCCTTTTGTTTTAAAACCCGCTTTCATCAGTCCCTTGATTTACTTTCTGAGAGACAGGTCCTTCCAACTTTAATGTATAATGAAATTTAGGAATTAGGGAGCGACAAATTTAAGAACAGCAAACTCAACGAAGTAACGATTTTTTTTCCTCCTCTCTGGATTTTGATCTGTTAAATTGTCTTTTATGCACGTTCGACACTGTCAACACTGACGGGTTTAGAAAAAGGGAAGTGATGGATCTAGTAACGGAGTCATGTACTTTCAATTAGAACAAATGTGTATTTCTTGTGTTGAGATTGGTTTAGAATTGATTAGAATAAATTATAAGATTTTAGTGATTACTTTTAAGGCAATTCGTGTGTTAGCACCAGGTAGCAGGGCATTTACGACAGCTATCCGTTGAATGCGCTTCCTTCGTTTATCAAAGCATAGACCATGAGCAGTCTCTCTTTCCACTCAGAGATATTCGAGCACTGTGTCAACACAGTGTGATAAACATTTGAGCTTTCACAGTGTTGACACGGATTTGGATTCTTTTGCTGTATGATTGTAGTGCTTTCTCGTTGTCGTTTTTCGCTCCCAGATCATTGTTTTCGGTCTCTTGGGACTGACTATTCTCAGAAACTGTTTCCACTTCATCTTCACTGTCTTTAGTTTGCTCCTTGTTGTTTTCGGAGCCTCCATTGTTTCCATACTCTTTTTCTTTCTCTAACAAATCGCTAAGAAGTTTTTTAATCTTTATCAAACCCTTATCTACGCTCAGCTCTGCCAGTCCTTCTATGAAAGTGTTGAGCGCACGAGGTTTAGCTACGTCACTGTTATACGGGAGTAACACAAATTCGTCCAGCTCTGAGATGTTTGTCACAGGGATCATGCGCTGATGTCGGAGTAATTGACCACGTGGTGTCCAAAACAAAATATCTTTGGAAGTGACCATACTGTGCAACAGTTCTGAAGCACACTTTCTGGAAACGGCTTGGGAGAGATTGTCCAAAACATCTTTAATTCGGGGTTCCTCCTCATCACTCTCTTCATCAGAGTAATCTCCCCTTTCGCTCTGTTCCTCTTCCTCCGAGTCTACCTTTCTCTTCATATTGATCAACACTCGTCAAAGGTATATGATAAATGATCAGACTTAAGAATGTGCCGTTGTTTTTATAACATCAGGTACCCCAAGCTACTAAGAACAGGGGTCAGTAAATCTTGAATAAAAGCACCACCCTCTTGTACAAGGCTTTGTTTCTTCGTCTTGTAGGGAATGTCAGGTAAAGCGAGAATAAGAATAGCATCCTTATTTTGAATCAATTTGCGCCTCTCTTCTTCCGAGAATGGTAACTTTCCATGGAGTACATTAAGAATAACTTGCACCAATGCGTGCATCTGTTGTGGAGTGGCTGTCATTAGAAAGAAACTGACGCTGCCCAGGAGGGCAATCAGCTAAGAGTTGAAGAAAACCTCGATTGTTCCTTACTACTCGAGACATGGTGATGAAATGAGCTAAAGCTAGTAGGGCACAGTCTTTCATTTGGTTGTGGAAACAAGAAAATTGTGGCGGTGGTGGTTGTGGTGAAACAAAAACATTGTGGCAGTGGTGCCGGTGGCGGTGAAAACAAAAGAATTGTGGTGGTGGTGGTAGTGGTGTTGGAACAATAGAATTGTGGTGGTGGTGGTGGTGGTGAAAACAATAGAGTTGTGTTAGTGGTGGTGGTGGTGAAGACAATAGAATTGTGGTGGTAAAAACAAAAGAACTGTGGTGGTGGTGGTGGTGTTAGAACCATAGAACTGTGGGGGTGGAACAATGGAATTGTGGTGGTGGCGGTGGCGGTGGTGGTGGTGGTGAACAATAGAATTGTGGTGGTTGTGGTAGTACAGTCTATATAAATGTGAAACATTCTCCTTTTTGTTAGTTTGAGTTTGGCTTTCATTGAGTTAACATGAGTTGGTCCTGTCCTATCTGTGAAAAGAGTTTTTCGAGGGAATATAGTATGCAAAGGCACATGAGTAATAAACACGGTAACCCCTTTTTTAACCCAATGTATAGTGTGCCGAACTCTACAGAAAATTGTTAGCGGTTTCGCTTCGTACATCCGTTTACTTGCATGGTTGCTGGGAAGACCGGCTCTGGTAAAACGGTCTGGGTGACGTCTTTGCTACAGCAGGCTCAAGAAGTAATTCACTTACCCCCAGAGAGGATAGTTTGGGGCTATTCACAGTGGCAGCCTGCTTACATGGAATTGCTGGTAACGATACCAAACATCGAATTTGTCAAGGGTATTCCTTCTGACCTAGAAACAGACTCCTTTTTTGACATCAACAAACGCAAGTTAATGGTGATCGACGATCAGATGGAAAATGCTGGCGGAGACAAGAGAATCGTCAACCTGTTTACCAGAGGTTCTCGTCATCGCAATCTTAGGGTCATTTATATCGTACAGAACTTATTTCATCAAGGAAAAAATAGTCGATGCATCAGTCTTAACAGTCATTATTTGGTTCTCCTCAAAAATCCCCGGGATAAACTGCAAATTCTGACCCTGGCTAAGCAAATGCACCCCGGCAACACTGATTTCTTTATCAAGCGCTACGAGCAGGCTCTTTGGGTATCTTCTCGTTGATTTAAAAGCAACCACTCAAGATAACTGTAGGTTACGAACGAACGTTCTACCTGGTGAGGAACGATTCAATAACGTTGGGGTACCAGACAATATCTCACAGGAACTACTGAAGTATCTCAAGCAACAGAACCTAGCGACAGTTCCAGTTCTTCCAGCAATGCAGAAATTGCAAGATTCTATGGATGGTCTCCTCTCTCGTACAGACCTTGGAGACTATGAAAGAGCAAGGCAGTACATGCAGCTGCAAAACAAGTATTTGACGTTTAAACAACAGTTGAATTCGAGAAACACAGAATCAAATCTACCATACTCTGAAGAAAGGATAGGAAATTCTAGCAATCTTCTAACAGATAATGTACCCGAGCCCATTCAAGGGCCAGTGGCAGTCACAGCGAATCCAGTTCAAGAGCCAGTGACCGTACAAGCGGTGGTTGCTCAAGAACCAGTACAAACACCCACTGTTCAAACACCAGTGACTGCACAAGCGATGCCTGCGAAAGTCTTGCCTCCCACATCCATCTTGACACCCCCTCCCACAGTGGAAGCACCTTCGCAGAGGAAACAAAAACATCCTCGAATTCGGTTTGTAAATTACTTACAGGAAGATGATCGTCCTTCGAGAAGGTCCTGGCGTCTTCGCAAAAGTCATCCTTGCAAGTATTCTCAAGAAGAGGAGGATTAGTTATGTTATTTAAGAGTTTGATTTGTACTAGTTGAGCGATTGAAATAAAAGTTGATTTGTTAGTGAATATCTGCGTGTTTGATGTCTCATTATTTTTCCGTGATGTTTACATTTAAATTCACTCGAGCGCATTTAGTGAGCAGTCTTTTGTATGAGAACAAAAAGTGCTTTTAAAACTAAATTAAAATAATTCGCTTCAGTGGGTTTCATAATTTGCAAAAGTTGTTTAGCGGCGCTGGGCTTTTTATCGAATTCGAGCTCAAGAATAGTCTCAAACCCAACTGGTTCACCGATGTTTGGATCAGCAGAAACCTATTAAAAGACGAATGAGACCAAAATCGTATAAGGAAATATGTTTTAATTACAACGTGTTAAAAGCAACACCAAAATAAACGGTTTTTGGTTATCAAATAGATTTGTTCACACATAGCTTTTATCTTATTTAATTAACGGTGTAACGGTGCGTGAAACACCAACGGTAAATCTTTTGTTTAAATTAAAGAACAAAAGATTTTTTCTTAAAAGAAAAAATACAGACTTATTGTGATTTGAAGGTAATTTTAAAACGCTTCAAGGGACAGGCTTCGCGAAGTGTCATTCAGTCAGATAAACGGAATACAGAACCGGAAAAATGTAAAAATTAATTTTTTCTATTCGATAATTGAGAAACATGACTAACCAGATTTGCTACACTTTTGCGTTCTACTTTTTCTAATTGGTCTATTGTCAACATCGGTTTCTTGCTCGAGTTAAGGAGGATATTTAGAACCATCTTAAATCCAATCTTAAAGAGTAAGCAGAATGACTAAAAATTCAAATGTAAGAGTGTATACCGTTTTATTCCTGGACAACAATAAGCATACATATAGCCAATCAGAGCGTCTCCCAAAACCGGAGGCAACCAATGAACGGCTTTGTTTTTTAGAGACAGCCAATCCAGATAGTGAGAATAAGCTTTGACGTCATCTAACGGACGGTCATGAGATGCCTCAGCACGACGATGAGATACCTCAGCACGATAATGAGATACTGCAGCACGATAATGAGATGCCTCAGCACGATATATAATAAGATACCTCAGCACGATAATGAGATGCCTCAGCATTTACTCAGCACTTCTCAGCATTTCTCAGCATTTCTCAGCATTTACTCAGCTTTTTTGGGGGTCCTGCGGTCCCCTCTATACTAATCATGATCGCACGCTCCTTCATTTTGTTCGACTATCCCTGAGCAGAAAGAGAGACTGGTTGCATTTTAACAAGAAGCAGAACACGATTTAAAAAACTGACCTTTTAGGAAAGCGTTTCCATGTTTTAAATAGTGTCTGGAGTTAATTTGTTAGATTTATTTGAAGGCTTTTGTAATCATATTTATACAATATTATTGTACGTTGTAGCCTAGACTCTAGTTTTTTTTAACAACATGGATTTTTAGAGTTCAAATTTTAAGACTTAAGGTTTTAAGATTTTTCTTAGAGTTTAGATTTTTAGATTTCCAGCCTAGCTTTCCACCTTTATGTCAAATTGTTGCTTACAGCAGTTTCAATGGACTGGCCCACAGGTAGCACTTGCTAACCTACCGGGGCCAGTCATACAACACTTGAAAAGATTATAACTATTGTTATTATTCCGAAAAAAAAGGGAAAAGAAAAGAGAAAAAAAAGGAAGCGAGGATAATCGGAATAACAAATAGGTACAACAAGTTCGGAAAGAAAAGGAAGAAGAGTGAGACTATTTTGAGACGTTGATAGTTCGAGCGCTCGAGCGTGTCGAGCATGCGCATTTGATCGTATTCTGCGCATTGTTATTACTGAAAGACGAATTAGTCAGAGTTTCCCGCAATATTCTTAAGTTCCTTCTCCTATCTACTTCATGCCATGTGGCACATAAGGCCTCATATTCTTAGGTAGAAAGGAGGAAATTGATGAAAAGCAAGCAGGTAAGTGCAAGAAGTTAAGTCGTGAGCGCTTAATTGATGAATTGCGTAAATTGCTCATTGTAAATGTAAGGGCCAATTTATCTTCAGATTGTCTGTCTAAATATAAATAAGCATTCAATTCAAGGCGTCAGCATCACACTTTCTTGAGATATCAATTCCCTCCCCTTACTTTAAGTTAGACAAATAGATTTTTATTAGAGATATCCTGAATTTCTTATCTATCTTATCTTATCTCATGAAGGATGTACGATGTGGCACTAAATTTTTGCGGGTTATTATTTTTGCGTTTTTTTCGCGATCCGCAAAAATAAGTTCCTACAAAATAAAATTAGCGCAAATTTTTTTTCTGCAAAAATTTACTCCACTGTAGAAATCAAATGCAAAAAAAGCTGGTTTGAAGGAGAAAATGCCATAGATAACTCGGTGGATAATACATGGTACCCTAGTTAGTATCGATCCATTGTAGTGAAATAGAGCGACATCGATAATTCCCATGTTGTTTTATCTGTATTTCGATTGCATGTACTCAAATAAAAAACGAAAATGTTATCAGTTCCATTTGAACGCGACTTTCAGAAAATCGCAAATATTAATTTCCAGCAAGAAAAACCAATCTCTTCCAATCGCAAAAGTTAGTTCCTGCAAAACACAAAAAATCGCCAATCTGCAAAATTAAACTCCCGCAAAAATTTTGCTATAGTGTCACACGGTATGTAAAATAGAGTCTTGAAAAACAGAAGAAAATTTTGGTGACAGCATATTGGATCCAGGAATACATGAACAATAAAGTTGAAGCAGAAGTTGAAATTAAGTTCTTTAAGGTGAGGATTTTTATTTTCTCAGGTCACTGAAAAGCTTCACGGACGGGCAGGTGAAAAGAAGCCAGATAAAGAGGACTTCATGGGACTAGCCAATCGCGTCGAAGAGTTCACATTGCGTTTTCTTGATCGCTTAAAATATTATACCGGAAGTCTGGAGGATTTTTCTACAAACCCTGAAACAAACGTTATTCTGGAGACCGCAATAAAGCTTGAGCAGAAAAAGGTGATATTTAAACGCAAGGGGGTATAATTGAAAAAAAAAAACTTATCAATAGGTGACATGGTCCACAGTGATTTTTTTTAGTTGGCCGTTTTTTTTTTCAGTTGGAAGGCAGGAAGACACGAAGGAAGGAAGAAGGAAGGACGGAATGGTGGGAGGGCGGGAGGGAGGAAGGAAGAAAGGTAGGAAGGAAGGAAGGAAGGAAAGGAAGGAAGGAAGAAAGGAAGGGAGGGAGGGAGGAAGAAATGAAGGAAGGAAGGAAGGAAGGAAGGAAGTGAGGGAGAGAGGGAGGAAGGGAGTGAGGAAGCGGGGAGGAGGAAGAAACGGATGGAGAGAGGGACGGACGGACAGAAGAAAGTGAAAAGAATAAAAGCAGAAGCCGATCCATTTCGTGGAAATCTCGGATATGCAGACGCAGTAGCAAAAATGGCTGTAGTAAAAACGACTTAGAACATTTCTTCAATTAGTTCATTTCAGCCAGTCGTCACTCCACTTATCGTATTTACATTTATCGCATTTGACATCATTGAGCTTTGCAGTTAGCAGGCCTCTGTCACATATGAACCCAGTTATACGGCCTGACGCTCACCACGAGTCCCCCATAGCTCAGTGGTTACAGCATCCAACCGCACCTGGAAGGTGATGGGTTCGACTCCCGTTGGGAGGACTCAGTTTTTTTCTGATTGAAAACAACTTGGGAATATTTAATTTTTTTCAATAATTTCAGCTAGTCGTTACTCCACTCATCAAATCAGGGACAAAAATTTTTTTACAACATTGCCTAGTGGGAGAGAGAGGGGGAGACACAATTGTACCGACGGTGTACCAACAAAGTGACGCTAATTGTGGCTTTGGATAATACGTGGAAGTAACGCAGTAATTTTCTGATCTAAAGTCCCCGTTTATCCGACCAACATGATGATAAATGATGCAAGTTTTTCTGGCCTCACACTGTCGTATGAACTGGGTTCGACAGAACATTGTATTTACCCGTTAACTGTAAGCGTGAATCATGATAAGCATATTTCGCATTGATCTACACAACTTTTATTCCTTTAGTTTTTCGACCATCCTGTCATCATGGATCTTATGATCGAGAGGTGGTATGGTATCCGTGCGCGTGGTCGTCTCATGAAATTAAATAAACTTTGGTGGTTGTTTCTCAACATCTGGTGCCTTTTTGATGTCGTGTTTTTTCCACTTTCATTCCTCGTAGCTTTTGTTAAAGGTAATGTAAAACTTCAATTTATTTTTTTGGCTTCGCTCAATGCCCGTAAAACATTTAACATGTTGGCTAAATAGGCCATTTCCGAGTTGCCTACAGCCTCTTTTTTAAAGCGAGGCCACATGCACAACCTTTCATATGAAAATGAGTTTTATTTGCATTTGAATGAAAACCATTTTCATATGAAAGGCTGTGCACTAAGACTCGCATTGAAAAAGATTTACAAGACAACTCGGAAATGGCCTATGTTCAGAGATCCAGCGGTCGGGTGTTTAAGCCTCTAGGTTTAGATGATAACTTAATGTCTTAACCGCATCTTAAGTCCAACACATTTTAAAAGGTAAAATCTCCTCTGGCCACCAACTATGTATTTTAAGAAATAGAAGCTGATAAGGGATTTTCGGAAGACTGTAATTATCGATCAAACGATCAAAGTCGTCTTTCATAGGAATATCTAGTGTAATTATTAAAAACAAAAGGCATTTAAGTGCCAAAAAGTTTTTTCAAAGCCAAACGTTTCGGCATATTAAATTGCGCGTGATAACAACCGTTGCCTGAGAGAAAATATAATGTTTGTTGAAGAAGAGCACGCGCAATGATAGGCAAGCGCGCACGTTAGCCTCACTGAAATGCAAGAAAAGTTAATGTTCATCCCGCGTGGCCGCGCAGTTCCAAGCTTGAAGGTTAGCTGCATTTCCAGCTGAGGTGTTCTCCGAAACGTTCTCGGGGGGTCTCCCGGTTTCCCCGATGTGGAGAGCTGGGCAGCGACGGCATGTCGAGATGCAGTAAATCAAGTTGCTGGAATGGCAGCTAAAATGTTCTTTGATGTTGATAGAACAAAGCACATTTTAAAAGGCAAAATCTCCTCTGGATATTGATAGAACAATTAGGACCGTTAACAGTTAGCGAGGAGCTAACATGCTGACAAGTACGGCATCTTGGATGGTTGCAAGGAACGGTACCAACGGGATCTGTGGATTGACTTCCAACGGTGGTGTGAACGAAAATTTTTTCTAATGTTGCGATCTCGACGATATGCTACGAGTGGGGCACGCGTCAGTAAAGATCTGCCCGGTCTCTGGGTCGTTGTTAAGAATGCGGAAGTTGCTAAGCGGAATTTCTTGATTTTCTCATTGAGGGGGTGGTGGGTTAGTACCAATGGTATCCTTCCAGCCTGGCTGTTTTCCTCTCTGTGGTTATAGATGATGTCGAGCCTGTTAATGCTGCTTATTTTCCGCAGATCTTCAAGAAGTAAGTCAGAGGGGTAGCCCCGCTCTTGGAAGAAACCACACATCTCTTGTGCTCTAGTGGTGAAATCGTTGTCATCAGAACAAAGGCGGCGGAGGCGCAGAAGTTGGTTGTAAGGAAGGCTGTTCTTAGAATGACGAGGGTGTGAGGACTGATGATGTAAATAGCTGTGTGTGTCTGTTTGTAGTAAACGGACGCTTGAGGACGGTTGCCAGATATATGCAGGTTGATGTCAAGGAAGGGCAGCGAAGTTTTGGAGATGGAATGCGTGTACTGGAGACCAGGATGGAAGTTGGAAACATAGTCCATGAATCACTCAAGGTCCTTACGATCGCAGCATGCGGCCCCTACAACGTCGTCAATGTACCTTTTATGCAATTGTGGAATAAAACGAGTATATTGTGATAAGATGGCTTCTTCCATGTAACCGACAAACAGGCAGGCGTAATTAGGTCCCATTTTGCTACCCATTGCTACCCCCGCTGCCTGTTGGTAAAAGGCCCCATTAAAAGAGAATGCATTAAGAGTTAACACAAGCTCTGCGAGCCAAATCAGAGTGGACGTCGCAGGTTGAGGTACTGGTCTTTTGTCTAGGAAATGGGCCAACGCCTTAAGACCACAGTCATTTGGAATAACACTGTTTGTCGTTAATAGGGTCGAAACGAAACGAGCCAAAAATCTGAAGTTTATGATTTGTGTCTTTGAAGTACGTACTAAGTCCACGTGTAAGGGGGGGGGGGGGGGGGCACAAACCC
>Ga0126336_10002592_pt1 | contig 10376 bp, 7 predicted proteins | sample SidCmetagenome_FD_92530 | JGI IMG/M metagenome (GOLD analysis project Ga0126336, IMG submission 92530) | Coral microbial communities from El Islote,Puerto Morelos, Mexico - Siderastrea C C metagenome | ecosystem: Host-associated > Invertebrates > Cnidaria > Coral | place: El Islote,Puerto...
CCTATATTAGCTATTTCTTACAAATTCTTTTACAGTTGTCATTATCTTTGAGTTTCCATTTGACCTTCATTTACTATTTCAATTTTAAACAAAGGATAAAGTGTAGGAAGAAAGGTTCGATTTGTTATCCCTCTGTGCAATTTATTTTTAGACTCACGGTAGGCAAATTCACTTGTGCATAATCCCAGGAAAAAAGCTGCTATTTGTCGATTTTTAGTGTAATTTACATTCAACAGTTTCGCTTTTGATGGCAGGTTTGAGTGTGGCAAACACAATTTCAATTCTCAAAATTTTGGCTTCGTTGTTTACGTCGCATTCGGCACGCCAATTATTCGCGGCAACCCTCGGCACCAACGTTAATAGAACGTTACAACACTCGGTTTAAACAAATTTTCGTGAAAAAAATAGAACATTTCAAACCGGATAGCAAACATGCAAATAGTATGGAACAATAACAAAGTGTTATATGTTGAAAATGGATGTTATAATTATAGTAAATGTTACAACAAAAACCATGTTCGCGTAACGTGGAAATTCCTGGGGGGAGGGGGGTCATCAAAGACCCCCTTGGAACGGAAATTCCTAAGGGGTGGGGGGATGCAAACCAAAAACCTTCCGTGGGAGGGGTATGGATATTTTCTGGAACCACACATTGCCAAAAAATGTATTAAGCAGCAGTCAGGTACTTTTGTAAGTTCAATTCATATACCTGTCTTGGGTTTTTTAGCAACTAAAGGTCCTGTCTTTTGAGTCCTTGGACCTGTTTCTGTGACAAAAAAAGGAAAGAAATTTTACCTCAGTGGAGTTTACAGAATTAACTGCATTTATTAAATGGTTTCTTTAATTTGTTGTGTAGTTGACCTCACTGCCTGATGAAAAGACTCATAGGCAGGGCACTTTTATCCAGACCAGGTGCATAACAGATATCAATTTCTGGTGAGCTGGCAAGCCTTGAACAGTGTTTTGAAGTGACACCCTTAACTGACCTTGGATTTTTGTAGTTTACTGTGCACAGGCAGGTCCGATAAAAGGGGTATAAAATGGTCAATCTGAGACTTTGAGATGCCAAGACTCTTGTTTTAAAATTCGAGACTGAGATATAGCGTTTAAAACATTTTTCCAGCCTGAGACTCATTAGCCTGGGTGGCAGGTGCTGAAAGGGAGAGAAAAGAGGGTAATTATTTGAAAGCGCTATTTCTCCCCTTTCCCTCCCTTTTCCACATCTGCCATGCAGGCTATACACTCATATGTCAAATAATCCCAGCTCAAGTTCTGCCCAGTTATGGTAGGGTAGCTAACAACAGGAAACATAAAGCATTAAATTGTCAATGAAGTTCAGCTTCCAGTGAATTTTCACACGAGCTAACAACCAATGCCATCATCTCTGAGACTTACAGATGGCGGTTTTCGAAACTTGGCCAAAAGATGCCAAGGCGCAAGCTAATTTTGGGAACCATTCTATGCCCCTGATAAAATATTTCTTTTCTTTTCTTTTTATATGAGTAACCACAAATGCTATGCAGTAGGCTCGTAGGTTTTCTGGCAGTAGGTTTCTGTATTTACTCAAATAAATACCTTCACCTCGCAGTAACCAAATGTCTGCATGGGGTGCTGAGGACCTACTGTAAACAACGGCGTATAAGCTGCACTTGCACAAAAGTCGCACCCCGAGTTTAGAAGCTCAAGGTTTGGAAAAAAAAATGTCAATCAAAAATTCATAGCCAAGTCATTTCATTTAATGAACATATTGGCTGAAGTGAAGTCCTTTTCACTAGTGGATCAATAATTCATTTTGTGGTCTGAATAAGACTCAAACGCGCATTTTAATCCTTATAAGAAGTATCTTAATGGTACGTAAATGTACTTGAACACAAGACCGCTTTCTCTGATGAACTTTTCCCCAGCAATTTCATAGTTGCCACAGACATGAGTTTTTAAAATTCCCTGACTTTTCCCTGATAAGAATAAAATTTCCCTGAACAAATAAATACAAAATGTCAGATATAGTAGCGGCCTCCAGCCTCCCCTTACAGCCGTCCTTTCCACCATTTACTTAAGACTAATGAGTTTTTAACAAAACACAACAACTGGGGCATTTCCACGATGGTTTTAACAAAACAGTGAGACAACAAAAAGGAGAGATCACAGTGACCTAAAATATTTCTTTCAGCCATCAATGAAATATAAAATTGCAATTCAATTTTCCCTGACTTTTCTTCAAAATGTCAATTTTCCCTGACTCAAAATAAAATTTCCTCACTTTTCCCTGACCTTGAAGAATTTTTATTTTCCCTGACCATTTCCCGACCTGTGGCAACCCTGATTTTTCCAGTTAAAGCTATTCAAGTCCGAAAATTTGTGAGTAAGTTCTTTCGGCCAACGTTTCAGTTGCGCTTCTTGGCTTAGTAGCCAGGCATTTCATGAGAAGAGAGAAAAGTGGTGACAACCTGGCTTGGTTGTTGCTTTGTTCATAATTTCACAAAGCAAAGTGAAATGGAGGTTTTAGCGATTTCTTCAGCTGTTTGTGCCTTCCATGTTTGCAAGGATATTTAGAAGCCATCTATCGGTGACAAACTTGCCTTTAAAAGGGAGTAATTGCTTTGACAAATTTGCTGTCAAAGTTGTCAAAGTTGTCAACAACGGAAAAACAGTGGGCCATTTACCACACGAGTTCTCAAAGATAGCGTGGTAGCATTTTGACTTTATTTTGGGGTTTTGGGAATGATTCATGGAAAATTACAGATTTTTTCCAGACGTTCTCGCAGATAAGCCACCCCCCCCCACCCCCAATTTTGAGCAAAGTTTTAGGGTAAAAAAGTGCAGCTTAGACGCCAGTGTTTACGGTATTTTTAGAAGTGTCTCAGCCCAACCAAGGGCTGTTATTCAAGAGAGCAGTTACAACTCAAGAAACACAGTTGTGCAACAATGCAAACAGCTTCCGGCAAGAAGGAACTGTAAAGCTTTGCTAACAATTTTGTGACTATAACTGACTCACCTTGTTTGTGCTGTGTAGTTGGTTTCTTTGTGCTCTTGGGTGAAGATCTACAAAAACAAAAAAGAACAGTTAGATAAATATCTTGGTCAGATATAAGGTCAGATTGATATGTTCAATTTATATTTAACAGTCTCTGCAAAGCTCTGTACATGGAGAAGGGACAATAATATAGTAGGTATGTATGTACAGTGTAGACATTCATGCATACACCCGGTATATCTCATGGGTTGAGAAAAAGAAAGTAGAGAACACATAAATAATTTCTAAATTCTCACGTGCTAACAGCTATAACTCACGCATCCAAAGGGACTGGACAGGGACCCATTTGTGAAAGTAACACAGATTATAGAAACAACAAGTTGAACATCGACTAGCAAAAGCAACAATAAAATCTGACATTTTGTAGTTGTTGTCAAGTGTCAAGAAGCTTTTGATACTTGGTGAAACTTACACTTTGTATATTAAGTTATCTTTAAAATGGCGTTATGACGACTCCGAAACATCAGATTTTATCGTTTGTTGCTTTAGTAAACCATTATTGACAAGTTGAACATTAATACACTCTTCGGTTGCAATGTCACATGACATCAAATGACAACCAAACTGATAACGTGAACCTAATATTCCGTTACCCTCCCCCCCCGCCGCAACCTCTGCTGCCCCTGTACTCTGTCTATCTAAATGTACTACATTTCAGGCAATTTTCAAAGCACCCCCCCCCCAATCCTGAAAAAAAAAATACTGAAGAAAAATTACAATTCCCTCAAAATCACCATACATGTCATCAATATTAACTACGAGCCCTTCCTAATTAGAGATTGTATTTTCATGAGAAAAATGTAGATTCATGTACATGTACCAAAGAAAGCCTTACTTTGAAGAAGATGAAAGGGTTGACTTTTGTGTAGTTGCAGGTGAAGGAGTAGATGTCATCACTGGATGACTAGTTGGTCTGCTCCTAGAAGTTGACGATTTCGTTTTAACTGAATAATGCTGAACATTTCCATTTGGTTGTCCGCCTGTCTGATCTGCCGTCACAGGAGAAGGAGCAGGTGTAGAACTTTTGATGCCATTTGACTCTGTATGTGTTGTTCTTGGTTTTGTTGTTGGATTGTCCACATTATTTGTTTGCTTAACACTTCCTATCAGGTCCCAAGCCAAATTATTTATGTTCAGACTGTCGCTGCTCATGTTGTACTTCAGGTATAACAACTGCTGTAAATTAGTGTCCTCCTTGAAAAATGCAGGTGGCTTAGTAGATGCTCGAATCTGAGTGTCCAAAGCTATGGATCCTGTTAGAATAAGCAGAAACATCCCAAGAAAAATGAAAGGAAACTCTTTTATTGGAACAGCGAGCCAGTGGTACAAAAAGCCCTGTAGCCCACCCCAGCAAATGCAACCCTTGTCACACTGGTTCTGCTGAGTTACTCTTGACCTTGGCTGTGAGGTTGTGCGCCGCATTAAGGGCGCCATCTGCAGATCAAATGTGCTGTTAGGGTCATCATACATGGCCAAGTCAGAGTCGCTAGAACTGGGAGATGGTGATTGAGAGTTTGGAGGACTGTTATTGAGCTGCAAAAGTGAGGAATCATCATCATCCTGGATAGGTGTTCTGGATGAAAGTTCCATCTCTTCCAATGATGTTGATGCTGATTGATTGTGGTTACTGTTACGGTCATTCCCTGACAGAAACTGAACAATGTCATCTGCAAATAGAGTTAATGACATTACTGTAGAGTCTTGCTATAATTTTTTCACAAAATGTAACCTGGTGCCATTAACCACAGCACATGTAATAGTAACCATATCCTGTGGAGGATCTAGGAAGGAGGGGGGAGGGAAGGAGCAAGGGTGGGTTTGGTTTCTCCTTTGGGTTAAAGAAAAATAAGGCCCATTCTGAAACATTTATTGTAACTCTACCCAAAGCTTTAAGTACGTACCCTATTTACATAGAGAATTTCAGCCTTGTTTTTTTGGGGGGAGGGGAGGGGGGGGGAGCTGAGGTTTCATTGCAGTAATGCAATTACACATAAATTTCAGCCTGCGCACAATTTAATTGCATGGGGAAAGTTACAGTCAAGATGGTGCTTAAGATGGAACTTCTTCATTGAAATCACAATGAATTTGATGTGTCAAGAGTTCATGGTTCAGCCCAGGCTGAAATTTGATATTTGTTTCAGAGCTCATTTGGCTGGGCTGACATTTCCAGCCTGGTTACCCCATACTAGACTGGAATGTTCAATCCTAGTTGAATTTCACCCTGGGCTAATTACAAGCTATTTTTAGACAGACGCTGAAAACTTCGCTGAAATCTTAGCCGCCCATGACCACGATCTAAATGACTGTTATTTGCACCTCTCGAAAAGGACCATTATGTACAATAAAAAGTAAATACTAACCAGGAAGTGTAGATTGTCCACTGCCAAACAAGCAACTCGTCCATCCACATAATCTTTGAAACATCACCTCCTCCCACTTCGAAATGTACCGATACCACAGATTAAGAACAGGGGGTATGGTACAAAACACAGTCACCCAACAACAGCTTACTATGAGCGCCATAAACAAACCAAAGTCATGAATTGCAGGCATCTGTGAAAAAAAAGAGAGTGATTTTACATGTTAAGTAAATTACTTGAACCCAAGAGAATCAGAAGATTGAGTAACACCACTATTCACATAAGGGAAGACCTTAAAAAATGTAGTTCTTGGTGCAGAGAGAAACAGAACCCAAGCAAAGAAAAAACATCTTAAACTAGAGTTACGTGCTACATGTAAGCCCCTTCTTACTGACCCGATATGTCAGTTCAGTAAATAGCTCGCATGCCAAACTTGCTGCCTGAAGATGATGTCCACTCAGGTTGTCAAAACATAATGGTTTTGTCAAGTATAACATCTAAATTTTGACTTCAAACTAAACAATGCTAACAAAACTGAATGTGACTTTTACTTCAGACCTCCATATCTTGCTGCAAAGTTAAAGTTTCAAATGGGGCACAGGATAATAGACTTATTTAGGTTGTGAACTGGAGAGGAAAATACATTGCTGTTGCCCCAGGCACATGGTGTCAAGCAATTAAGTATTTTCTTATCTGGCATGCCCTTCACTTCAGTCAATAAGTACATAATATGTTGTAGTTACCGTAGAAAGACAATTTGCAGCAAATGCAGCAGATGTGGTAAATGATGTGAAGAAGGTTGCTTTCCCTGCAGTGAGTAATGTGTGAGCCATGCGAGCTTCCAAGCTTTTTGCACTGTGTGCCTGACGGAAAGTGTTGATGAACACAAACACATCATCCACTCCAATACCAATGATGATAAACAGTGAAATGCCACTGAGGATTCCCAGACTCTTGACACCAAACACAACACGGAACCACCAGTATGCAATGCAGATGGGGGTTAAAATACTTGTGACTCCAAAAAACGTCAGAAAAAGGGAGAAACGAGTGAAAACAAACAGAAATGCTTTAACAAAAACAATGGTGAATACAGACAGCCTTATGTCTCCCCAGAGAGTTCTGTCTACCTCATAGTCAAAGATTTCATTTCCACCGTAGAGTACACGCACTTTGCTGTTAATAAAAGCAAACAAAAATATCAGAGAGCTTGTATATTTACATGTAACTGTCAAAGGTAATAGTCTAAACACTTTCAAGGAACCTATCTGTAACATTGGGCAATGTCACAGATATTTAGGTGTTGAGGGATATTTTTAGGCAGTGATCTTCCAGGAAACAGCTGTGTCTGGGGATTCTTGTGTGTTGAAGTAATAAATTGTGTTTTTTGCTGTGTTGTGTTGTTGTTTAAGTGAGCTGTTTCATAAATGAGTTGACTTATTGTGGCTAAATACAACTTAGGCGAAGGTAAACTCAAGAAAATTTTAGGTCAAAGGTTATTGCCTGCAGAGTTGTGTGGGGTGCTCCCTAGTACCTTGCCAGGGCCAGCACAGCATTTTGCTCACCAGCCCTATTTTGCTTGCATTTGCTGTTCATTGTGGATTGCTCCTATCTGCGCTCTTGGCTGATCTTTGAGGATCTTTGTTCCCACCCCCCCCCCTTCCCACAGATGATTAAAGTATGTTAAGGTAAGTATGTCTGTGTTTCCACTGAGTCCATCAGTGTGACAGGTGCCTGGGTGATGGGCTGTGTCAGAGTTGCCATGGATACCTCCATGCACTGACAGATACTTGTTTGGTTGCTTATACCCCATCACCATTTGGCACCTAATCCCAAGCTCATCCTTTTGCAATGATGTTGTTGTTTTTGCGATGATGTTGGTTAGTTTAAGGGAACCCACGTTTTGGATATGTACAACGCTTGAAATATCACGTGTTTGCAGGAACAACCCCTGCAATTGCGCACATTCATTCTGAGCATTTAACCACCAGAATGTTATTTGAGGCCGTCACTACAGCTATATTCGCCAAGAACAGATTGCACATTAGATTCTTTAAAAAGTAGGCAATTCCATTTTGCTGTAATACAGGCTAATGTCCAGACATTATAGTGATTTGAGTGTCAAAAAATTGTTACTCATGTTGAGACCACAATTATGAGTAGACTTGAAATTTGTTACATATTCTGTCAACATACACTATCACCAATAATAGTCATGAGAAAGGCTGCATTTAATGAACAATTCTAATGTACTAGCTGTCTCCAGATAATAAATAACAAAGACTTTTGAAAATTTTGGTGAGATAATGATGACGTGCAAAAATTTATGACAATAATATTGTGCTTTCTATGGTATTCAATTTAAAAACTTAATGCATTATTTTTGTAGTTGAAGTTTCTCATTTTCACTTCAGTGTCTGCTATCAAGTTGATGCACAGATGCAGGTGACTGTTAATTGCTCTAGTGGGTTTTGACAGATTGTAATTCTAGAATCTCAATTTATTATTCAAGCGGTAGAAGGAAAAAAATATATGTTAATTTAACAAATGTTTTATTTGTCAAGGGTTAAATAAATGATCTCAAGGATAAAGTGGTTTGGGTCTGAGTTACAGAGAAATTTGAGTTAACAGCTAGGGATTCAAAATATCGGGATTCTAATGTATTTGTTGTCGGCACGGTACTGCTCTCAAGTCCTAACAATCAACAACCCTTTCATCCTTGGAAGTGGTTAAAATTTGCATATCAGCATACACGATTACTCCCCTGGGATTTTAAGACAACTTTGGCATACTAATTACTTTACTATTTAAGACCGTTAGAAAAATAAAAGAAAACTGACACACACCAACCAAATTATGTCTAGAAAGCTGACCGAAAAAGGACAAGGTTCACATCCACACGAATTACCAATAAAAGGCATATAAAGCCATATAACTGGAAACTACACAAGAATATGAATACCTGAACTAATATAGGCTCATGTTTGCTAATGCATGAACTCTTTCACAAGAAGGCACTGACTCATTATGTAACCATGGGAGGAGGGGGGTCTTGCACTAAAATGTGACCGAGAAGTGCTAGAATCCCACTGTTATGTCTTCCCCCATCCCCGACAAACAAACAAAAAAAGTGGGTAAATTCTAGCCCCTCAAAATACCAAGACCCCAACTTTCAAACCAAACAAAATCCTTCCAAAAGTCATTGTCAGAGCACTCCCTGAGATATATCTAAACACACAAATGCACACACAAAACTTGATCAAACAAGTGTTCCTGTTTCATATTTCTTAATTATTGTCACCACTTCATCTTCAGAGACCCTTCAGAGACTGAAGTTTGGCAAGTTTTCACTAGAGGACAACTTACAAACTAAAATGTTTCTGAATTTTATCCAACGAAAAGATGCTTTTCAGCAAGCCACTGAGTGAATCCAGGGCCCTATTTCATCATTATTAAAGAACTTGATAGAAGTGCCCTATTAAAATTCAGACCAGTTTCAAGCCTGGATGATTTTTGTGTGCATTCATGACGATGCATTTTCAATTTTAACTATTGTTTTGAACACCACAACTTTATCCTAATTGAGAGCTGGTATTCCTGATCTTAATATACTTGTGATTAGGTTTTAAAGTGCACTATAGAATGCATTTTAGTCTTGCTTGGTTTAAAGCCTCCTGAAACCAATTTAATACCAGCTAAAACCATCTGTTAAATCTCAAAGAATATTAAAGCTAAACATCCGATCGCAGAAGCCCTTCAAGAAAACCTTTTTACGTAAATCTGTTTTTTTTTTTAATGCCCAACAAAAGGGATTTCGGCTAAGTCTTCAACATGGTTGTTTAACCTTAAAACGGGTACGTTTATGTACAATACACTCACTCTGTTGACATCTTCCGCAAGGCTTCAACAAATTTCACCAGGTAGGCATGGAAGGATTTATACTGAGCGTGTCTTGAATGGCCATACTTCCACCATTTCAGAGGGTATCCAAACTTCACTTCAGCACGTAAAAACCTGCTTTTCAGATTACCTTTGGAAAATGAGCTATCCACAAACCAATATGTGAAAGATTTGGAGAGAAGCTGTTCCAAACTCCGGTTTATACTTTCCTGAGTTAGGTTTCTCTTTCCACCAAAACCCTTTCCTTGCCCGTCGTTTAATCGAAAATCCGCAGTAACTGATGGATATAAAAAGTTTATCAGAGAAATAGGAGGCGTACAGCCATTCGGAAGAAACGGATCCTTCGTCGCTTGAGGCCATTTCCAACAAAAATCAGCAAAATGATCTTGCTTCATTATGTTCTGCTCGATTTGATGAATAGTTTCGACCCGCTCCTTCGTGAAGATGTTGAGATCCGAATCATCTCCGGTGGCAAGATAAACTAGTTCTAGTTTCCATTTCGGATATTTTTGATAATGAGGAGGTGGCCTCGTCGTTGGAAAGATGTCTGGATTCTCTGCTGATCGTTTACGTCGAAAAATTCGCGTTTCGCCTTTACTTTCCGAGGAGTGTTTTGATGCAACAGTCACCATGTCTTCACGTTGCGAGCTAATATGACCCGGGATTTGAAACGACGTTAAAGATTTGTCTATAACCAACCATTCTCCTCTCTCTTTGTAATCAGAGTGAACAACACTCCATCCTAGTAGCAAAGGAACTAGTATTGCGGCCAGTATAGCAAGGACAGCTCCGGCAGGGTGAACATAGCATTTCCATATTCCTCTCGGTATGAGCTTAAGTTGACTCACTTCAATTCTGATAGCAAAAAACGCACAGAATGAATGAAAAGTAAAACTGGCCTTTGGTTGTTGAAAAGACAACGAAAGTTCTAAAGCAGGATCCATGAGGATATCAACACCGTCAACTTCAAAGTTTGCGCTGGTATCATCCCCAAAGGAAAGCTTGAAGTCATCGCTTTCTTTCCGCGAGTGCCCCTGTGCGCCTTGCATGATTATGTCACAGAACAATCTTGCCTCTTTGCC
>Ga0126336_10002593_pt1 | contig 10375 bp, 8 predicted proteins | sample SidCmetagenome_FD_92530 | JGI IMG/M metagenome (GOLD analysis project Ga0126336, IMG submission 92530) | Coral microbial communities from El Islote,Puerto Morelos, Mexico - Siderastrea C C metagenome | ecosystem: Host-associated > Invertebrates > Cnidaria > Coral | place: El Islote,Puerto...
GAACGGATTTATAGCCGGAGCCCTTTGAGTTGGCCAAAACTGCTTCAGGTAGATCCTGGTCGTGAGTTTATGGGCGCTGTGAATCAGCTGCTTTCGAAACATAATGTCGAGGTAAGACGCGGTTGTGTGGATATTCACCGTGATCAAGCTATCGTTGAAAGATTCAACCGCACCCTGGCTGAAAGACTGTTTGGACACCAATATGGGGTTGAAATGTGCCTCCCAGACGATAAAATATCGACTGAATGGGTGGCACGATTGCCCGCTGTTATTTCAGCTTTGAATAAAGAAGTCACTCGACTGACCGGTAAGAAACCCGCGGAGGCCATCAAAAAGAAAACTGTTTCAGCGAATCCCTCGACCCCTTATTTGAGACCCGTTGGTGTGAACGAAAAAAAACTCCCCTCTAGTTTAAGTGTTCGCTATCTCTACCAACCCGGTGAACTTGTAGGTGGCCGCCGAAGAGCTACCGACCCATTCTGGTCTGCTCTCTGAAAGTTTACGAGATTGAAAAGATTATGATAAACCCAAATGCACCAGTTATCTATTATTTGTTTGACGGCCCAAAACACTGGTTTGTCCGTGAAGAGCTGCTGGTTGTCCATCCAAACACAGAGTTACCACCCGAGCAACTCTAAAGCTTCTTCGGCTACAGCAATTACGGCAATTTCAACATCTTAAATTTGAATGGGGGGTTGTAACCGTAAGCTTTTGTATGAATACCATCTTCTTCTATCCATCGCTTTGAATCAAAAGGCCAAAGAGATATTTGTTAACATGAAAACCGTAAATCTCATGTTTTTCACTTCAAAGAATGTTCATTCCATGCCATAACTGCTTTTCTCCAAAAAGCGTTTCCTTGTACTGTTCGTGAATTAATTGCTTTTTAACGACGCATTTGTTTACACCCTTTGCTTTTTTTATGTTTTTTTTTCGTCGCATTTTAGGATCGAGTACATTTTTGGTCTAAGAAAAACACATTCTGCTATTGGGGTCCCATTGCATTCGTCTTTCATTTTGCCCAAAACCTTTTTATTGACATCTGAATAAAGTGGATGCTCTTTTGGGTAGTCGCTCGTGTCATACAAGTTTTTGTTGGATTTAATGCCTTTATAGACGTCTTCCGTTTCAATTTCAAGAAGAAGGCTGTCCCTGTCTGTGTACAGTAGTTCGCAACGAGGGCCGTATTCTTTTTTTAGCACGTTGTAGAAAAAATCGTACATCAAGATCTTGCTGTTGTCAAGGATCGACATTCCAGTGAAGACCGGTTTGTTCAAAAACAGCTTGCTTTTTCTCATGTCGATCCCGACAGGATCGTTTGAAAATGCAACATGCCTTGAGTACAAAGGGCTTGCAACCAATTTTCTTATTTTGTTCGTTTCATTGCTGCGCACAATTTTTATGTCAACTCGGTTACGAAGGTTTTCCATGGTTTTGCCAAAAACAGAGTTATTCATGAGCTTGTAAACATTTTTTTTAAAGTCGCTCTTTGCGTTTTTTCTGTACCCTGTGTTCATTCGGATATACGGCTCCATCCACCATTGTTGTTCGAACTCCAGCACCCTGTACACTCGCTTCAGTTTCATGCCTTGCTTCAAATAAAACTGCAAATTTCGGTAATGAACAACGTAGTTCTTTTTTTCCTGAAGCGTCAGCAGCAGCTTATTACAGTCCGAAGGTTTCAGCTCCAAGTCTTTTATCAAACGCTTTTGGTAGCCGGGCATACATTCTTTTTTTACCAATTTTTTCTCCGGAGCAAGGGGAAAACCGTTGTGATCTTCATGCAATTTTTCTGGATACTCAAGATCGACCGCAAGAATCCATCCATTCTCCGCTGTCTCTTCTTTTTCCAGAATCTCCTCCTCTGTGGGCAAAACACGTTTCCATTTGAAACCCCTTTTTGGCAAAGGCTTGCTCATTGCCCAGCCGTAAAGGTTGTTCGCGTCGAGGTACACGATGTATTTATTTGGTTTGCTGGGATCATAGTCCGGTACTAGTGGGTTGTTTGCCTTGGCGTACCTCCTGCTTACCAACGAAATTCCTCCCCGCATTCCCCTTTCCACAAAAAGATGCTTTCCAAAGTCTGTGAATAACTCAAGTTCTACCCCCGTCTTTTTCAAGAGCGCGTCCCAAGAAAGGCCTGGCGACGTATAATAATGTGCCGGATCTAAACCATACTGCTCTTGGCACAGTTTTCGAAAGTTTTCAAAAACATCTGCCAGCAGTGCAACGTCCGTTTTCACGTAAAGATCGTGGTAGTTGCCCAGAGTTTTGCATCCAAAAGCCTTCCAGGCGGTTTGCGCGTGCTCGTACTCTTCGTCTGTTATGTATTCATCATTCAGCTTGCTGTAAAACAATCGTTGATGTTATTTTTAATGCCTCTTTTGGCGTTGCGCTTACAAGTGAATCAAGGCTTCCTTGTAAAAAATTCAAACTGTCAATAAAACGCAGACCTCCGACCGAAAATGTTATGTATTTTTCCATGTTGTCTGCGATGCATTTCACCTCTTTATCCTGTTGCGACATTTTTTGCATTAAATGGTGCGCGTTGTAGCCTCTAAGATTGTGAAATACAACAGGTATGGGGGTTGTTTTGGGGTTAATACGAAGTTTCAAATTGCAATTGTTGTGCGCCGCACCGCAGTACTTTCCCGTTATGTGGCAATGGTCTTTCACTGCGTCTCTGAAGTTTTTCTGAAGTAAAGGGTTTCCACAAAACATACAATTTTCCTGTGTTTTTGCTTCCAGCTGGTCTTTTTTGTCTGTTAATCTTTTTAGCGTAAGAAGCCGCCATTTTTGCTGTTGATTATTTTGTGCTTTGTAAAAACATTTTTTGTGCCCTTGGCCCTTATAGCTGCATTTTTCACCTTCTTCTATTCTCCAAACCGGTAAAGAGTCTAAAAATTCATCTTTTATCAAACTTTTGTGACTAACGTGGCGATCTGTTGCTATTTTAAATTTAATCCAGTCTTCGGGCGCCATCACAATCGGCTCTCTTATTTTTACCTCTTCCTGCAGATTGTCTTCAAAAAAACGTTCCCACCGCGTTGATTCCCCTGTAAACTTTTGGTCCTGAAACTTGACCGTCACTTCCGTTTTCACGGTGTAGTTTTTCTATGTTTTTTCTTCCTCGGGCCCACAGGAAACATTTTTGATCAAAGCCTCAAAGTCTGCGTATATCACGAAAGGCGTCTTTATCTGTTTGTTATAATTTTGAAATTTGACCACTTTTCTTCCTCTTTTGGCATTTCAATCCTTGTCGGCCTGCATTTCAGGCCGTTACAATACTTTTTGTGGGTTTCTAACAAATCAGCTCTTGTAAAGCCTGCTAAGCACAACATGCAATAGTGCTTTGTGTTGTGGGCTTTGCTTTGATCGTAAAGCAGAGCGCTTAAACTTTTTTCACCCGACTCAATCAACATGAAATTTATCCGCAGCACGTTTTTTTTTCTTTTTTGCTTATCCTATGCACAATCACACAATTATTTTCCCAGCCAAACAGATTTATTGCGAGACCGCTATTTTGCGCCTCAAGCCTGTCTATCTGTTTTACTGGTGTGGGAAAAACAATGCCACTATAATCAATACCATCGTTCGCTGGGTAGCTGCTTGGTCTTAAAATATTTTTCCTTCTTTTGCGGGAAATAAGGCTGCTCTTATCGCCCACTTCAAACATTCGTTGTCCCTGTTTTGCACGTTAATTATCGCTTTCTTGTTTTTCAGCTTTTCCGGAAGTGGCAAATAAGACCCTCCTCGCAGTGGCTGAAAACGCGCAATATTAACGTACACAAGCTCAATTTTTTCTATTTCCCATCCTGATCTATTGTCTACCCATGCCTCGATTTTCCCATTTATTTTTTCAATAATGTTGTCAAAATAATCTTCTATCTGGGCTTCGTCGTCGTTTTCGTTAAAAACCTGCGGTTCTTTTTCTCGAAAATAATGCTCCATGTATTCCGTTTCTTCGTCCTGTTTTTTCTTTTTTGAACTTTACTTTTAATTCCAAACTTACTTTTAAGCTTTTTAACTCTTTGAGTTCTTTTTTATTTAAATTTGTAAACTTTTGTTTTGTTGATTGTAAAAAAGCATAAATATCTTTTTTGTTGGGGTTTCTTTCCGAAACAATCATTTTCCAAACACGAAGCCACTCGTTATAATTATTTTGTGATGTGAAAAACACATCTTCGATTTCAATAACACGCGGGTTTATTGTACGTTTCAATCTTCTGTTTTCCTCCACAGGTATTTTACCGTAAAACATTTGAAAAACATCGTTTTGATTTTTTGCAACAGACATTTTAACAGTGAAATGATACTGTTACTCTTTGTATATAACAAAGAAATATAAATCTTTAAATGAAAAATATTTTCTTTACAAAAGTAAACCTAAAATATTGGATTTTTTGGCCCACTCCCCAGAGCTCTGCTGCAGCCTCACGCAGCACAAAGTGGTCCTCAGGCAACACAAAAAGTGGTCCACAAAAATCCCGGCAAGCCTGATTTTTTCAGGCTTTCTTTTCGCAACTGCATAAGTTGCGTTAATAACTGCGAGGATCTTCTTTACATTTAAAAACAAGACTGTTGTTGCAAACAGCAACAATCTGCTCCAGAGGCTTATTTCCTTCGAAAACATTGTTTTTGCAAAACAAGAAGCAAAATAGACCACAAAAAGAAAGTTTTGCTCCAGAGGCTTATTTCCCTCGAAAACACTGTTTTTGCAAAACTGCTAACAAAATAGGGGCGTCAAAAAAGTGTAACAGAACTCCTATTTTCCTATACTGCTTTAGTTTTAAACATGGCTATTTTAGTTTTTGGGTGCACATTACAAGGCTTTGTAGTATACTACATTGAGCGGCAGTGAACGTTTATCTAGATCAACATTCAAAGCAAAAAAAAGTGTTGTAGTCATAGTTATTTTGAAGAACTTCACTTGGAAACATAATAACCCGAGATTTCACTGATTAGATATCCTTATTCTGGCTTTTCAGAGTTTCGTTGTTAAACCATGGGTGACAACAGCTAAGTAAAATTCCCATGAAACAAGCATCAAGAGCGGAACGTTTAACGACAAAAATATAAAGAAAAAATGCCACAGAAAAAATGAGGAAAACTAAAGAAAAAGACGCTAGAATGTGTCAGTTTATAGACTTTTGAGCTCTTCTTCCTTAACAAGCTCATCTCATCTGAAAAGTCATTTATTTATTTATTTATTTATTTATTTATACAATTAACTTATTATATATAAAAGTACTTAAACGATCTAATGAACCTACCTTGTTTTGTGGTTTTCATTTGGTCAAGTCAGACTTCTTCGAAAAATATTTTTTCTTTGGTCCGTATGATTTCATCGATTTGTTCGATTTGAGCTACACTAGCAGTACGCCCTTTTATGCTCTGGCCATCAGAATGCAGGTTGATAGCACAAAGAATTATGGTGTTGCCCCACGTTATTGACGGTGACAAATCTAAATATAACGTCACATCGTCACATTTTTTTCTCATGTACTTCCCCTGTTTATATGTTTTCCTTCCCCCTAGTCAAGCGTTCCTCAATCGGAACAAAAATCTGCCGTCACCAAATCCATGTGATTTGAGTCTCATTGTGCACTGTCAACATTTTTTCAGACGGTATTCGATCTGTAGCTGGGAACTTCTGGAACTTCTTTCCTGTGCGTCACGTACAATTCATGCAATTCTAAATACATGTAATATATAATTTATGCATTTCCCCCTGGTCACCTGGGCTTTAAAATGACATTCCTATTTACACGTTTTCATGACGACCAGCACAACTTTTGATGAGTGTGACAAGAGGACTCGTTTTGTTTTGTTTCATTCTGATAATCACGTCATGGCATTCAAAGATTTGTCTAAACTATACGCCCAGAAGTTCAAAAGATAAAAAAAACGAGAAATTCTATTAATACTATATGAATGGAAAATGACACCAGGGTCTAAATGTGCCTTTTTAGAGGACGGTCAGTACATAAACAGGTCGATGACTACACAACTAAGATTTTCTGTTTTTATGTCGCTTAGCTAACACAGTACTCCTGCGCAGACATCCATGTTCTTGACTTTTCTTGTATATTCTTAGAAAGTTACTATTTTTGTACTTCCCTTCCATGGGATGCAAATGTGACTCTAACATACATTTGTTCCTGTTATCCTGACAGTTCACTTTATCTATTTACCTTTAGAGAAAAACAGTTTATTAATGTCTTAAGCGTCATCATTGTAGGTAATTTTCAGGTTTATACGAGCCATTTTCGTATAATAACGTTGAACGTAAAACTACAATGTGGTATTTGATGCTTGACCAAGTTGCTGACTTCAGGTTCTTTTTTATTTTTTAAATCCTTAAGTTTAATTTGCCATCTTTGAAATCATATTCTAATCATCAGTTTTATTGTAATTTGACATCCCGGTATTTAATAAGATGTTATTTGAGTGTTGTGGGTTTTCATTTCACCTAGTTTTGTATTATCTTCACTGTGGAGCTCTTCAGTTTGAGAAATAGATAAGAAAAAAAAACAAATTGCTTTTTAATATTAATCCTTGTTAAGGCCCTAACAGTGTGAAAAATGAAATCAAGTTCTTACATTGTCACTAGTTGTTCAAACATTCAAATGATAAGAATGAAGAAGGTGATCACCGACGAGATGCCTTGATATTTAAACCAATTCTCCTAACTAGTTCCATAAGATATGTCTGGAGAAAATTAAGGAGAATAGGAATTCTTATATCAGGGCTTAAAGGGTTCAAGATCGAAACTGTTTGGCATCCGTTTGGTTAGTTATGTTTCTTGAACTCGTGTATCTGAAATCTATTTAAGGACGGAAGTGTGACAGAAAACAATTTAGAGCTCACTGGCAATTTTGTGCTCAACAAAACAGAATAATTCAGTAAATTGCATTTCTTGCAATAAACCGTTTAAGCAAGGAGAGGGCTCTTGAAGGCGAAAGCAAGCAAATCGTTTCAATAAGAACCCACATTTGCATATAATTATTCACTCTAACATTTATGTCGTTTCGAACGAGCAATATATGCACTGTCTTAAATACTTAAGTCTAGATAACCACATCAAAAATGACAGGACCAATACTTTCTCGGACTGAAAAATATTAATTGAATTAAGAGTTTTGTGTTTTGAATATCCAGTCAGTAGTACAGTATTCAAATTGCACTTTTGTATCAGTTATAGGGGGCATAGTGTTATTGATACTCGTACCCGAACATTCCATGCAAATGCACCCAAAACAAAAGTGTTCTGAGCTGGCAACAAATCTCATAAAAGATTTTTTGACCTCTAGAGAGCGCCATGAACCACTCACGGCCCTCGTTTTTGTCCAAAGGTTTTCCTTTGTGAGGCTTCTCTAACCAGATCTATTCGGCATTGCCAACTGCAGACAATGTCAGCTGTGATTCCAGTACAAGATTAAGCTCCGTCCATGATTGGTAACCCCTGTCTTCACATTTCCTTGTCAACGTGATCTGTTTACATGAGGCACCAGAAAGCAACAAAATGTTTTTTTTTAATACTTTATTTTTAATTTCATTTATTAATTCGTTTCTAAAACTACAAATATATTGTGTATGCCTTTGCCAAAAAATGGCATTTTTTACCCTTACGTTTCCACTGATGTACTGATTGCTATGCTAAAACTAACAAACTGCGGATTACAAACTAATCCAAAATCTCAATATAACGAGCATCGAGCTCTACGTTACCTGGTTCATTGATACAATGTACCAAACATTTGGCGATAATTCATGATCATGGCATTCATTCATCCCTAAAAATGGTTGTTTACATTTATCTAGACAAAGTTCTCCTTGTAAGCGCGCGTCACATTGTATTTCTTTAATTTTGTCTTCCGTAAGCATCTAAAGACGATTTCATTCAAGGGCACGTCTAATCAAGTATTTGTTATCTGCCGATAAAGTTCTCCCTGCACGGGTATCAGCCAGTATATTAACTCCTTCAGCACGCCCAGGTCCCACTCGTCCTGTTCCTTCTGAGTTGCGCCTGGCTTGAGGGTGGGCTGGGGAGAAGTGGTCAGCTTACGAGTGACGGGAAATCCCTGATATATTTCCTGCGTGAGCGAAAAATGTCAAATTGATAAATGTGAAATTGCTTGATAAACTCAACCGTCCTTAAAAATACGTTACAAAATTCGTTCTAGAAAACCGAAGAGCATACTTTGTCTACGGACACAAAAAGTATGAGGAACGCCATGATGCTCTACAGGGTAAGGCAAACATTAACCCCTAAGTAGATCAGATTTTCTACGTTTGTTACAAACACCAAACGTTTAAATCTTGCTGAATGGGTGATTCTAACACCAAAAGCCTAGTTTTTAACAGTTTTACTGTCTAGATTCTTCAAAATGACTTCTGGAACTCATTGTTGATCGCTGAAATGGAAGATTATATCTGAATAGTTTAAAAAGAGGGAAACTGGGACAAAAGATATAGGAATGAAAAAGATTGAAACGATTCAGTTAGTTTTTTAGCTCTACGTTTTGAAGAATTTAATGAAATGTTGAACCACTGAAGACTTCTCAATGCAATATTCTCATTTTATTAGATTTAGCTTTAATTTCCAGGGCTGGGAAAGGGACGTTGAAGGAAATTTTTTTGCAATTATCAGTTTTTAGTATTTACTCACCATCTGCTGAAAGTTGCTTATAAGATAGGTCAGGTCATCACTGATTTGTTGCAAATTTGTTACAAAATTGCTGCCTTTCTGAGTTTCGCGAGTTTTCATGTTGTTGATGAAATCTCTGAAGATGTAAAGCTGTTCCACTAACGCCTTTAGAAGCGTTTGCCCCTGTAAAAAAAAAGGCGTAAAAACATTCAAACATAAAAATAAAAATATATTGGCTGTTGTTCTGATTTACCGACTGAATTCCGGGAACCCTCCTATTTAAGATCTTTCAGTTCCAAGAAACCCTTTCTTTTTGACGTATTTACTTTTCAAGGTCGAATGCACCTCAAAAACCTTACGGTCCAATGTTAATTGGCATTTGTATGCACTAAAACAGGCAAACAAGAAGTCTGTCACACAATTATAAAACAGCATGACTTCGACGTATTATGAAAAGTAATAGAGGTTAGTTCACTGACCTATGTCACATTATAAATTTGCCAGGTATCCTATCTGCAGTGTGAATCATGCAGTCATCATAAAGTAGTCGATAACTATTCAACAAACGTCAGTAGAACGTTTTCAGTTGAAGAATAATGCAGTTTGGTTGCCGGGGTGGGATTCAGCGCACTTTGGCTGACGATTAAGCTTTCAGCATGCATGTTTATTGGACTTATCTTTAGTTTATACTTATTCAATACATTTGCTTTAACATCAACTTGTCAAATTTTGTCATTAAACAATTCTATATATATTAGAGTAACTTACTTGATGACTTACCGACATCTTATCTTGATGCCATATAGTCTTAGGTAGTCCAGGAATGCTGTGAACATATCCATCGAAGTTTTTGTCTCCTAGACGGACTTGGGCCTACAAAAGTACATCATATATTGAGGTATAAGTAGAAGAATAAATTAAATAGAAGAACAAGTTTTATGATATCATTTATAACGTAATATGATAACTTGTATGTTGTTATGCCACACTTTAGACAAAATTTCTTGGTGCCAGACAATAAATGTGGAATACGAAACTTTTGTGTAAACCTAGCTTTTCCAAATTAATTTCAAAATGAGCAATGGCGGATACAGATGGCAGTTTAATGACTTAGTACAGAACGTTTGCTTTAATTAATAAATATAACATAAAGATCATGAAATCAGAAACGAATAACTTGTGAAATACTGAAAGCAGTGTATTACATAAAAGGCACAAATGTACTGTTCAGTAGCGTCAGTATAATAATAATATAATAATAATAATAATAATAATAATTTAGAACTTATATAGCGCTTTGCAAGCAGGTGGAATTGGAATTTGGACATGTTGGTTTTTATGGAGGGAGGAAAACCGGAGAACCCGGAGAAAAACCCTCGGAGCAAGGACGAGAACCAACAACAATATATATCAATTACAACAAATTAGGATTTTATCCTCAAGGTAAAATAAAATTAACGATTTTGATTCTTAGAGTAAAAGCTAATCATCAGCTCTCTTTAATGTCTTAAATCTGTTTATTTCTTGGATATTCTGGAAAACTACAGGAAACAAGTCATCATAAAAAAAATGTAGAACAATCAGCTAAGAAAACCAGATTTAAAATTCCTTTACTTACAAAATCCATTTGCGTTTCGCCGACAATCTTTGAAAGCTGAATAGTAGTGGAATGAGTCCAGCTTTTCATGTTGAGTAGTGAAGGTGCATGGTTGATATGACCAACAC
>Ga0126336_10002594_pt1 | contig 10375 bp, 12 predicted proteins | sample SidCmetagenome_FD_92530 | JGI IMG/M metagenome (GOLD analysis project Ga0126336, IMG submission 92530) | Coral microbial communities from El Islote,Puerto Morelos, Mexico - Siderastrea C C metagenome | ecosystem: Host-associated > Invertebrates > Cnidaria > Coral | place: El Islote,Puerto...
AAGCCCACTGTTGTAAAACAAGTCTAAGGAACAAAATTATATTTATCTCACCAATCGAGTGACAAACGTTACATAAACGTTTACGAGAGTTAGGTAAAACAGGTCAAAAACTCGTAGCTTAGCTGTCAAAATGTTTGGATTTTAACAAACCTTGTAACTTTAAGGATACTTAAGGATACTGATGCTATAAATCTGGTGTAAGTTGCCAACTGTGTTGACAACAACTTTGTCCATGAAAAAGCAAACAGGAAGCAGCTTTTTGGCAAATTTTCAACGAACGATGTCCCCATAAAGGTGCCCTTTTTAACGAAATCGAATCAAACTGAGGCATTGTAAACAGTGTTAGTATCTATCCGACATGAATTTTCGTATGACTTGTGACCTAGATATTTGTTAACGTCTGGGGGGGGGGGGCTTTGCCTAGGCCAATTTGCTTGGCCCCCCCAGTTATTTCAGCCTTGCTACGGGCCTGGGAATCCACTGGGCTGCACAAGTAAAGACCTCAGTAACCCAAGCATCGCCACTGTGCTCATCATTCTACTAAACATGCCAGTGTACGCTTCAACAGGAGAGATCTGATTCAGCAGCGTGAGAAAAAGCGAAAACATACCACAGGCTTAATTACCATCCTCTGTTTGTGTGGTGGGCTGTGCATGAATAATGGCTGTGTCAGTTTATCAAACAAGCAAAACCAAAGCCGAAATTTAGGCCTTATAAAACTTACAAAAGCGAAATAAAAACTCAAAAAATGGTGCAGTCATGGTGTTTTGATTTGTGTTTCTGTGTTTGTTTTGACAATTTAATGGTCGCGAAAACGATGTTTTCTAAATAATGGTCGGACTCGCTCAAAAGAAGAAAATTTCTTTCGCTACTAACGTCTAAATTTCGGCTTTATTTTTGCTAGTTTGAAAAACTGATACAGCCATTATAAATGTACAGCCCAGCACACAAACAGAGGATGGTAAGCCTGCGAACATACGTGTGATCTACTATGATGACAGAGCGGCTGTTATGCAAGCGTACCCAAAGGTGCCTGTTGACCCCGAGAAGGTCGTCAGAGATTTCTGTACGAAGAAGCCAGGAAGGGCTGCATTTTAGTGAGAGATAGTAATAGTCAGTTCGTGATCTTGCTCAACGAAGCCCATTTAATGTTAACCCTCGAACGTACAAGCAAAGTCACACCCCACGGTGGTACAAGGGGGGCTGGTGGAACCCTCCCTTGCGTTTTCGTTATATTACAATATTTCAAAAACATTTCACCTTTAGTTGAAAGCCTGTGATGTGCTCTGCAAGATGAGGTACATATTATGGGTTGCTACGCTGCTGGGGGGGCCTGTGACGTCATCCAATATGGCTGCCATTTTGGGTGCCATCTTGGATTTTACCGAAAATTAGAAATTGTCAAAGAGCGTTCAAAATTAAAATTTTTTATACTTGACATAAAGAATATGACATAATTAAGCAGGTTTTTGTTGACATTTTTTGCTTTTTTCTCCTAAAAAGGGTAAAAATCACGCATTTTTCTTCAAAAATGGCTTGACCACCTACTACTTATGACATCATATCTCGACTATAGCAACCAATTCTCACCAAACTTGTGTCAAAACGTGTCTAAGGGATATGCGCACACCTACTGAAGACGGCAGGTCTAGATAATAATTCGTCTTGGAAAATTCATGAAAAACCTTATGGGGGTGGCATCCACCCCACTTCCCCCACTACCTTGTACGCCCGAGGGTAACTGTTATTAACAATTTCCATTAAAATTCAAAACCTCCGTCAATGAAAAGAGATCAGCTGTACTTTTTTCCACTGCAAAAGATCAGATTATCAGTGATCGTCCGCGGTGAAACTGGTATAGCCTGTCCCTAAGTTGAAACCTAACAGAACTTGATATACGCAATGTCCGCTTTACATCTTGGGCCAGGCTTAAAAGGAAAAAATGGCTGAGCAGTCAATTTGGAGCCAATCCGACGGAGATCTGTTGTTTACAAAGGAGAAGATCCCTCGCCCTAAAATGTTCGGCTGCTCTTCTAAGTCAAATTGCCAAAGGTCCAGAATATTTTCAGGTCACTTTTGTTAAGCGATCGGGCAGTGATAATGCGAAACATGCTTCATAAAAGTCAGCTAATTAGATAAACGCCTGACCTTTGCAAAACAATTCCAACACGGAGTGTCACGGAACGTCGAGAAATCACTTCCTTTCCCGAAAATGAAGCCTGAATCTTAATTTTAAAATATTTTAACAGGGCATCGTCATGTACACAAAATAAGCTGCCTTAATTTTTGGCCGAATTAGTGAACTGAATCAACTAGAGAAGGCAACCCTGAGGCAACCGTTGCTACAGGCTAGAGTCGGGTTTGAATAAAAGTTTTTTCAGATTCCAAATTTAATCCAAATTTCTTTGCCTCAGGCTGATTGGTTCATGTTTTGGTCGGGTGGCAAGGTGTTCTTGGTACCATTTTAAAGCTTATAGTTCACTGTTTCCGAATCTGCTTGTTGCCAACTGGATTAAGTGTCGTAAGGCAATGGTAACCTGGCCTAAAGTACCCACACTACTTTGCGCCAAAAGTAGAAACCAATTTTGTTTCTAAACCGCCGCGTTGTAGAAAGACACAAAGAACGATTTTTTTGCGTTTTGTATCAACAATCAGTGACTATTAAGGGCAAAACATGTAAAATTTAACAATCTCGTCAATCTTAACGTTAATTTGTGCAACTTTTCTGAACCAGCATTGTCTTTAGGCACTTGAAGACCAAACAAACTGTTTTATGTTGCAATTTTTATTTTTCCTACTTTAATTATCTCCATATTTTGATTCAGGAAGCCCTAGCCTGTCTTTGGATACAGAATTCATGCACTAAACCAAACTTTCTGTCGTAAATTGGAAAAAAAGCTAAACCGGAAGTGATCTAAATTATACTTCCGTTTATGGATTTTTCAGTTAAAAAGACGAGAATCGCTCATCTATCTCTCGTCGGGTAGCTAGACTAGTCTGAGAAGGAGAGCTTACTTTGGTCGTCTACCCGATATGGTATTTCCAATGTGCCGTCTTCAATTCAAAATTCCAAAAATAGCAAACTGTTTATTGACTTGAACAAAGATTAAAAAATAATTATTATTTTTATTACCTCACTCAAAAGTGAACGGGAGCCCCCGATCGACAAACATATTCAAAGGAAAAAGTAAAATTTATTTGCTGTTGTATTAGATGGGCAGGGATTCTTGCATAGGCCATTAGCGAGTTGTCTTGTGCCTATTTTTAAAAGCGAGGCCAAGTGCATAGCCTTTTATGTGAAAATGAGTGTTCTCTGCATGTGAATGAAAACTCATTTTCATATGAAAGGCTATGCACCAAGACTCGCCTTAAAAAAGAGGCACCAGACAACTCGGAAATGGCCTATTGCATTTAGTTGTACCTACAACAGTGTGAAGCGGTCTTATCCGAGATGGCGGGGACTACGTAGAAGCAACGTCCTGTTGATCACAAACACACCTGGAAGCACTGGAAGTACTTTATTTCCGCCCCCTTTTTGATGGTTTTCATTGAAATAATTGTTTCTTTTACGGCTTTTGCATAAGAGTTGAAGTGAAGGGTAATTTATATGTACATTAAGGGTAATTTACACATACAGATTTATTGGGCCGATTTGTCGGGGCAATAAATTTTCAAGTGAATAAAATCACTTCGAAATTGAAATTGAAAAATCCTCTTCCAAGGATTTTTTAATAGATTACTTTTTAAATAATGAAGTGCTTTGTTCATTTATTTTTTCTTTTTCACTCTATTATTTAAAGGTTTTCAAGGTTCTCTCAGGATATAACAGTCGTTTTTTAAATTTTATTTTAACATAAAACTTGACAAAACAGGATTCTGATCAGTGAACGCCTGCTTCAATAAATTGCAATTAATACTCAAACAAGCTTGCTTTAGGAAAAATATTAAAAAAGAAAGAAAAAATGCTGAAGCTACACTGAGCTCAATGCTGCCTGATATTAACATGCCTGAGGTTTTTCCATTTGTTTTTATTGTGGTAATCTTGATTACACTTTTCGTATAGGCAGGGACATTCCGTCCAGGCCTGTATTAAGGGTGAGGTGTATTTCAAGTCAAAAGATCACTTTTGATTAGCTTCTGCTTTTGATGTCCGCCGTCGCCAATTAAATCTGTTTCCCGATTTATCATGCCTGCAAATTAGTGCATGCTACTTTGCCTTAATATGGCGTAATACTGAGTCGAATTTACTCAAACACATCGATATAATATATATTTCCTTGGCTGTTTGGAAATTTGGAAACACTGGACCACTTATTAAATTTAGCTTAAACCTTAGACCTGTCAAAGGAGTGGCATCCAAGGAACCCTCACCCCCCCTTACTGATGTAACCTGGAAGACATTTAAAGACACAGATTTTCTGCGGAAAGATGCCATCTACGAAAACATGGAGGGCAAGTGGGATGCTGGTCCATTTGGTAGTTATCATTGTTCATGCTATCAAATGTATATCGCTAGAAGTCACATAGAGCGAATTTTAAGAAAACGAAGATTAGAGAAATATCCGATAATGAAGAGGATTCAGAGATGCAAAGAGAACTTCCACTGACGCAGTCTTCTCTTCAATCGACGACCATCGAGAGCTGCGTAATCTTTCAGGAAGAAAAGGCTGATCCAAAAGATAGAAGAAGAAAAGAGAGACTAACAACATGCCAGACACTAACTGCCAGGGAATCTCTTGTAAATGATGCAAAATTTAGGGGTGTTCAGAGACCCTTAGTAACTTTGGAGGGCCAAGACCTTATTCCAATAGGCGTTTTTTACCACAGATCGTGCTATCGCAGATACACCAACGTGAAGATTCCAGAGGAGAGCAAGAATCAGAACGATGAGGAACTCGGATCTATGACGAAGCATTTTAAGAACTTAAAAATGAAGTAGAAATTCAACTGCTTCAGTGTTCCCTTTGAGCAAAATACATGGAACTGCTCTCCCACAGAGCTGTAAACAATCCAGAATATCACTCTGAAAAGCTGAAGTCTCGTTTACGAAGATCGTTTGGTGAGAAGGTGAGATTTTGGCATCCAAGGCATCGTTCAGAGGCAGAGTTAGTATATTATGATGAGATACCTAAAGGGCAAGTTGTCAAAGGCGGATACAACCAAAGGTTTTGAAGAAGAGATGTGTCATGTTGAAGAAGCTAAGGAAGCTGGGAACCACATTTATCACTACGCAGAGATTGTCCGTGCTGCCTTTCTAAATTATGATGTCGTGATGCCATGGCCCCCCAGTGCAATCGCCCTCAAGCAAGTTAATTTCGTTCCCTCAACTGTGGTATACAATCTTCTTGCTTTTATCTTAACCGAAGATAAGGAGAACCAGCCGATAGAGAAAAGCAAGAGAGTAACTGTAAATGATTCCACTGCTCATCGCCTGATCCTCTCATTAGGCCAAGATCTCTTGTACAACATTTCCAAAGGCAGAACCAAAAACGCCAAAACACGTAGCATTGCCAATAATTGTCAAGAATAGTACCAGTTGTAAGGAGGAAATAATTTTGCTCAATCGATTTGGGCATGAGATACCTAAGACGGGACTGGCTGAGGAGTAAGGGGTGATACTGCCAAGCAATATTCAGCCTAATGTGTTCAGTATGTTCTGCTGAGACAACATTGACCTCTTCGAGAAAACCCTTTCTGGGAAGGGAACGTCCCATTGTACAACTGGCATAATAGTACAGCGGCAGGTCGCTTGGTGTGAACCGCCACCCTCACAAGCGCCACCCTCATCCAAAACATACAGGGACGTTCAGATGTTCACTATTCTGCAAAGCTTAAAGATTTCGTATGGTTCCTTTCGAGGCGTCTTCAAGGCGTCCTCTTAATGAAGGTGATTATCTGATAGACGTAATGTCAGAGATTCCGCAGTCTGACCCGGGATGGAGTGGATTCAACACAGCAGCCAAGAGAAATGAAGTCCCTGGAAAGAGTGCTGTTGGCTATTGTCAGCTCATAGATGCCTCCCCAAGCGAGCTTTTCACTTTGTACACAAAGTGGTCTGTAACCATGCCAAACGGTCTTGGTCTTGAGGATACAGTGATTAAGTTTGATCAAGCCATCTAAGCAAAAGCATTGGAAGTTATATGGAAGCAACAACAACAGTTTAAGAGCGTGGTGCTTATGTTTGGGGACTTCCATGTTGCCTGTGTGTTCCTTGCAGTCCTAGGAAAACGCCTCGGGGACGCTGGGTTAAGAGATCCTATGATAGAGTCCAGGGTTATTGAAAGTGGTTCACTGAATGACATGTTAGAAGGGAGACATTACAACCGGCACTTCGCACGCACAAGATAATCCTTGAGGCAGTCACCCAAGCCTGCTACGAGATGGCTGGATCTGCCGGTGTGAGTGAAGGCGATGAAGGAGTAGTAAAGGAGATGGGTAAAGCCTGGCTGTCGAAAGATGAAAAAGATGTACGTAAAGTCCAGTCGACCCTAAACAACTGGATCAACCCTTTTTGTCAGTCAGAATCAGACGAGATATGCCAATCGGTATTTGGGGTGACAGCTGATGAGCATGTCGAACGAGATCTTTTAACTGCTCACGACAGAGGAAAGGAAGCCCTGATGGCATACACCCAGAAACGCCCTGTCAGCAATGAAGTGGGTTTCTATGACGCAATACCCAAGTTAAGGATGGAAAATTTCAGCTCTGTTGCCAAGGCCGTCAAGATTTCTAGTAGAGATGTAACGCTTAAAGCAGACAGGGTCCTGTTCACCCGTCTTCTAGTCATCGCAAAGACGAGAGACATGAATCTGCGAAAAGTATTTAAACACTCCCTTGGTCCCCTACCTTGGTCATTTGCTTCCTTGGACGGAACAGTTGGAAAAACGGACAAGTCTAAACTGCTGTAGCCGTTGACTAATCAAGTTGAGCCTGCTAAAAATGTGCCTCCAACAGCAGCCTGAATAGTGGACGGAATGGCCATTCTACAGTTACTATCTAGATTCCATCTACCTTTGAAGACCTGGCTATGACGATCTTTGACTCAATTGCAACTCCATCAATGACGGCGAGACGAATCAACTTTGTAACTGACAGGTACATGGAAACGTCAATCAAAAACGCCAGACGAGGCAAGTCATGGATCTCTTAACGTCGGGGCAGAAATGTCTCAAGCAGTGGAAGAAATTTCTTAGCAATAAAGAGAACAAGACAAGTCTCGCAGAATTTCTTCTCCAGCAGTGGTCTGGAAATAGCTACGCACATAGCATCGGTAGACGCATCATATTCTTTGAAGCTGGAGATCTCTGTGTAACGCTGTTTGTTTACAGTTGCAAGGTTATGTCTGAGCAAGTAGAGGAGTTGAGATGCATCCATGAGGAAGCAGATAACAGATCCTTCCCCCAGCAAAGCACGAAGCTGACCATGGCGAACACACCAAAATCTCCAAGTCAGCTGACAGTGATGTCATCATGCTGGCCTGCCATTTCCAGAATCAAATTCCCTCACGTTTACGTGTCCCTAGGACGTTGAAGACACGCATCATCTTCTTAGACATCCTTGCTATGGTGCAGAAGACTGGAGTTGAGTTATGTGAAACACTCCCGGGACTACATTCATTTACTGGCTGCGACATGACAAAGGTCCCCTCAAGCTGTGTACGAATGACAGAGAGTGTCGCCAAGCCATGTCAATGTTAGGAAGAGTTTTTACCCTGGATGCAACCACTTTCAAGAGAAGTGAGATGTTTGTATGCAGAACGCATGGCTTTTCAGATGACCACGATGACGGTAACGAGTGCACATTCTTACTGTTTTATTCCAAGAATCAGCAATCTCAAAACCCTCTACCCTGCCAAGATGCTCTGGAAAAGCACACTCAGCGTGGAGACTACCAAGCTGCAACCTGTCGCCGTGCTCTCGAGGCAGACCCAAGAGTACCAAGTCCTGACGGCTACGGATGGACGACCACGGATGATGGCATTTGCACTGACTGGATGTCTCTGCCCCCAGCCCCTGAGGCCTTACTAGACATGATCGTTTGTGGATGCACTGGATTCTGCACCACTGACCACTGCTCGAGCAACAGGAATATTCTCTCTTGTACGGTTGCTTGTCAATGTGGGGACAATTGCAACAACCCTCACAACATGTGGGAAACTAAAGACTTAGTGGACAGCGATAGTGATGTAGAATAACTTTAGAGTACACTCATATGAAGTCATAATTTTGAGTGACATCATCATTAGGTCCTGCGTTATCTTCGGTAAATTCTGTTTCTAAACAGTTAATAGAACGTTTTGGTTGTTATTTCTTCAACTCTAGTAATTTGATGCGAAATATATATATTTTTCGTCCTATTTGAAACAGAAATATCTGTAAAACCTGAAGTTCAATTTCGGTTTTGGCTTCGTTTCTTTTCTAGATTTTGACAGAAATTCTCTACTGGGCATTTAGAAAAACTGTTTGCTTGGTAATGGTTCTACTTTGTGGGTAGCTGACTAGAGATATAATTGATTCTTGTCTTTTTGAGCAAACATCCGTAAACCAGATGCAATCTGTAAACTTTATGCAATTTTTTGCTTTGGTATGTATCCAGGAATAAACGAGGGCTTCCTCAACCAAAATATAGAGAAAATTTAAGAGGCGCTGCCTGTAAGGATCAAGCAAAGTTGGAAATCGGCCCAAAAATCAAAAGTTTGAAACTTTGTCAGAATAAAGCCTATTACATGCCTGATTCATTGGCATAATTTGTTTTCTCCAAAACTCGAAAATTTTGTTTTGGGACGCATTCATTTTATGGGGGCATTTTGTGCTGTGAAAACCGAAAAAATGCATAATTTGAAAAATCAGTGAAAAAATTACCAAAAACTTTGAAGCCAATAAAACTTAATCCAGCTGTTAAGGGTAATCTATAGATGTCAGTCATATTTATTTCATCTGGATCAATAATGTTCTTATCGAAGAAAAGTATGCTCAAAGATGGCTCCTTTTTCCTAATACTCATACAGTCAGGGACTATGCTTCATTTCCCTGGGTATATCTCGAGTAGTAGACAGACTTTGGATAATTTGTTTACACCTTTTGAAAGGACTTATATTGGCCAAAATTCGACTTTTCTTGAGACGCCTACTTAAGCGACACGGTCTGGGGGGCTGGTAACGAAAATACAAGCACTGGTAATAAGCTATATAGTATGACAAAAACTGCTTTGTTTATTTTTATTTGACTGTGTCTCTGTTTTATTGCCAACATTTTTTTAGTTCTGCTAGTCTGATGAGCCTTACAGATATACACGTGGCGTTCCTCCCTACGCTGTGTAGCTAAACCTTCGCACGCCGAGAAACATACGAGCAACGCTTCTTCAATCCATTAAACCTGTTGATGGACTTTTTTGTTCATTGATAATGAATCGCCTGTAGTTGTTCTACTATGAAGGATGGTGCCGCTCGAAATTTTTGGCTTCCCGGTAAGTCCTCTTGGAAAATTCACTAGAAAATTCTATATGGGAAAACGGTATTTGCATAAGAAGTATATACACGAAACTTCACTTGACACATCTTAATCGAGAAGAAAATCTTTCAACGATGCGTAAAGACCAGGACTTTCGAACAAAGAAGCTGAGTAAAAGGGTTGCTGGAAATTTGTTTACTTGCAATTTGCATGCGTGGGAAAGTACCAAAGTTTATTGTTATAATTCAAATAAAGCATGCGTCGTGCTTGATTTGTTACAGGTGCTAAAAACATCCAGATCCTACAGTACTTCTACTTGTTCTACACTTCCCCGGAAAACACGTTATCGGAATTCACAAAGCCTGACTATTTTAAAATATAATGTTATTTCACAATCGTTGTTTTCTTGGAGGATAGTTCAAAATTCAAGACATTATATTCACTGGAAAAACCTCGCCTGTCGACCTGTCAATCACTTGCAAAACAATTCTGCTCGATAGACGTGCACGAATGCTCGAAGCGCCTCCAAACCCCAGAACTTGAAGCATGTGAATTGTGTAGCAGGAAAATTTGTTCGTAAAAGTGCCAAAAATGGATAAATGCGGTATTGGAAAGCTTTCCGGGACGGAGTGAGGTTCAGCTACTGAGAAAGGTACAGAGATCACTGAATATCAAACGCTAAGTGATTGTCAGCGCGACATAACAGGACACTTAGATATGTTGAAAATGCGTGGAGAGGACATGTCTGAGAAAGAGCTGATTTTGATGAGGGCAGGTGAGGACATCTTCATGCTCCTCTCTTTAGCATCTTTCCCTGTAGAGTGTGATTTGTTCACGGTCTCTTTTTCTATGTATTAGGAGTATTTGAGGGGATCGCTGCCGTAAACTTTCGCGTGTGTTCAAAGCACCGAGATTCCTTTGGTATC
>Ga0126336_10002595_pt1 | contig 10374 bp, 9 predicted proteins | sample SidCmetagenome_FD_92530 | JGI IMG/M metagenome (GOLD analysis project Ga0126336, IMG submission 92530) | Coral microbial communities from El Islote,Puerto Morelos, Mexico - Siderastrea C C metagenome | ecosystem: Host-associated > Invertebrates > Cnidaria > Coral | place: El Islote,Puerto...
AATATCGCACTCCTACTAGCCTGCCTCTCAACCTCGTGGAAACCACACGGTACATGCAGCTTCGTGCCACGGTGTGGAGACTTTTGAACGACAGATAATTTGTTTCAAATTTCAAAGCTTTTAAACGAATTGACACTGCAGTGTGTAATAAGGGACCGGTCATTATTTATACTACACCACAACTGTAATGACAACAACTACAACCAGAGCTCATCCTACTGCAGCGCCCATAATTACCCATGTAATCACCTAAAACATTTACCAATGTGAGGGTCCTTAAGTTTGTAAAGTCTTTGGGCAAGAAATCGTGGCTCTTCTCCCGTTTTAAACCATAAAATGTTTACCCTCCCCAAAAATGAGTGTAAAAAGTTTTGACCCAACCCCCTTGTGGAAGTTTTAAAACTGGTCGTGATCCGTCCAGTAAGTCTAACGATAAAACTATTTCTGAGCATTTCCTTTCAAACCCCTAACTCACAGCCACACAAAACTTACTGGTCATGAAAAGGAAGCTCTCTTAGGTCGACCTCCTGGCTGTCAAAAGAATTCAGAATAGAAAAACTAAACGAAAAAACAAAACACAAAAATAAATTTAGAATTAAAAACCTCTCAGCAAAAGAGAAGGCCAGGCGTCCTGTCCAGGGAGCAGCGAAGACTATTTAAGAGAACTGCTCCTTCTGGACCAGGGGAGGGCTCTCTGTGAGAAAACCGACCTGTCAACAATAGAATTTTTTTTAAGTTCCAAACAAAAAGGAAGAGAAGATGGACGAAAATCTCTCTAGACTAAAACCAACCCGACAGCACAGCTGTGACGCCAAGAGGTAACGCTGCTTGCAGTGCGCAAAATGTGGAAGAACGTGAAAAGAGCGATACAGAAATAGCACCGTGAATGGGTACCATGACAATAATGTTTCCAATGGCCCCAGCGGATATTCCAGTGGGAGGGATCAATGTAGAATTCTACAGAGAAATCAGAAGAAGAGGAAAGACCATATACAGTCTTAAGCATCCTTCTCATACTGGGTTTTACTTATTTGATTAATTTGTTTTCTTCCCATTCTTTGTAAAGCGCCTTAGAACTTATTTTTAAATTGGAGTTACATTCAGATGGGTACATGATACGATGAATAAAATCGTTACTCTGGTTAAAAATAATGAAAAATGTTTCTTAAAACCCGACGTTTCGGCTATAACCCTAGCTTTCTTTAGTGGAAGTGCTAAAGAATTTTTCTGTAACTAGCATGTTTTTATGAAGGAAACAAAAATGGAAATTAAAAAAGCTAATCAAGTTTTTTTCTTGTAGAGTTCAATTCAAATACTCAGGCGGCAAATGAATGCCATCATCCCGATTGAGCGCATTCTTTCAAATGCTTATTTCCCAGGACTCTCAAAAGCGTCTGCTATGCCAGTTTCCCCTCGTGCGTGAGATCATATATGACCCCCAGGCGATAGAATGGCCCGAGCGTAAACAATGCTGTTCTAGCACTGACTTCTGTGGTTGCTTCTGATTGACTGCTTTTTGATGTTCATTTAGTCGAGAAGCAAATTTGCGCTTCGTTGAACCAATGTTTCTTGTCGCAAATAAGGAACAGAAAAAACTCCACTACCGACGCGTTTTTTTCAGGAAGGGCTCCTTCGGTTTAGGAGACAAACTGCCGATGGTTTGGTAAGGTTTGAAAACAACTTTTATGCCACAATTGCTCAAAATTAAATCCGCTTGATCGGCCCAGATGTAACCTTGATGTATGGCAAAACGCAGAGGTTTTTCTCCGCGGTTTCCGTTACGGCTGCTGTCGGTTGGCGATGATCGTTGTGGTTTGCTGGCATCATGAATAAGCCGTTTTGGTTACTATTTGCCTCCAGTGTGGAAGTTACAACTTGATGATGATGGAATGTTTTAGCGTGGTCTGTCAAAGCTTTGACAACAGCCTTCTTATGCCTGATCGGGTGATGGGACTCTCTGTATGACCTGGGTGGGTTTGCGAAGTTGGCCATTGTCTTGACGACAAATATTAAAGACAAGAAATAATATCTCCCGGTTTGCTTCCCTTTCAGCTCTGGACTGAATTAATTTGTTTATCGAGATTCTAAAGCGGTCTTTGCGCTTCCCCCAACCCACCCACCCTTTTTTGTATGATGCGGTACGAATGAGCCCCTGTCCACATCTCTGGACGATTACTTTTCCCCTCATCCATATTTGATATTATATTTGCATCTCATTTTATATTTGCATGTATTGAAATGCAGTACTACCAGTTCACCAGCCATGGTCTTCGGGTGGTGGGAACTTTGTTGGTTAGAATGTGAGAAACCCGTGAAGTGCCCGAGATCGGTGAGACAGAGTGACAGAGTGGCTTCAAACTTTGTTGTCACTATTGCATTCGCCAACTAACTTTCCACACACTCTTGTAATCTATGATTGCTTACTAATATTAAGAACTGTATTATGGTTTTTCTCACTATGGAGTCACTTGAGATGGAGATCATTGTATGTTTCGTCTGCTAATTGCTGGGGTACGACAGGTGATGAGGTCAGCTGGTTATGCGTCACTATTTGTACCACAATGATCACTCTGTGATCAAAGGATTTCGATCCTAATTATTCCCACAAGAAGCTGTGTCCTCAATAGAACGCTGTTGTACTGGTCTTTGCAGTGTTTCTTGAGCGAGGCCATCCTTGTGTCAGAAATTTCGACTCCATTTTCTCTATTGATGTTTGTAGCCAAAGATTGTGTTACGCGGTACGTTGATAATTTCTTTGACCTTGTAGCGGTACTAGTGCGGTACCGATCAATATGCAGACGTACTTTTCTTCTTTCCAAAGTTAATAGCAGTTGGTCTCTTGGGCGTAATCGAAAGCGGCGGTGGTCCAGGTTCCTGAGAGTCTACAACGAACCTAGAAAATATGACCTCGCTCGCCGCGAGTCTCCCAGTAACTCAGTAGTTAGAGCACCCGACCGGTGTACGGGAGGTCATGTTTTAGATTCCCATCACTGTCTTTCTTCTTGATTCTCTTCTGCACAGATCTTCCTATCTCGCCAATACAAACTTTCGCCACACATGCAGGTTATCCTGTAGAGTACGCCATCTTCTTTAGCCGAATCTGCAGCGTCTTTCAGTGGCACTAAGTGAGACGTATTAAAGTGTCGTGTTGGACTGGAAAACGGTGTGACTGCCTAGTTATTTTCAATCCCTTGGCATAGGGTAAAGAGCAAAACGGCACTCATTTTTTAAACCGTCACACGCTCTCTCGAGGGGGGAGTGGGAGACGCTGATCCTCTTCACCAAGCACGAGGCGCAACCGTTAGAAAGAAGGATAAATGGCAGTTATTCCTTTTTCTTAGAGATAGTTTGTGCTTTTGCCACCAGACATCTTTTCCCGGTTGTACATGCAGATACTTAACAACACTGCGTCTTTTGATACATGGTGGGAAATCATACGCTAAGTACGATTCAGGATGTGTTGGCTTCCTACAGTCGCTGCTTGGTATAACGGCTGGTTCTCATAAGTCTGGTGTGTCGAGAAGGGCAGTTTTGGTTTTGTTCTGGGTCTACATACAGAAACGAATGGACGGCCCTCCTGTCGTTCGTAAATTGGTCAATTTTACTAAAGTACCGTAAAAACTCTAATAAGCTTACAGGGACGGATGTTTAATATCTCAGGCCTCAAGGAAGGGGGAAGGGGGTACAAGGAAGTTGGGCTTAGTAAAGGTAATAAATTTGAGAGAAAACTTCTTGCCGTTTGTATCGTACTATTTACTAAATTAATGGGAACGAGTTCGGCCGTCCATCCGTCCGTGTGACCGTTCGACCACTCGTTCGTCCTGTATTTCGGTCAGTCGGTCGGTCCGTTCGTTACCTCCTTCATTACATTTTTCACAGCGCACAGGCTAAGTTGTGTTTTGGTTTTCTTTATGGAAAGTCACAGATTACCCACAGTTTAATTCAACAAATAACATGAGCGTTTTTGGAAACCCATAACTGGGCGTAATGTTAGTTTATACAAATTCTCTCGGTTTTATAATAAATCAGGTAAGCTGGAAACGTGCTCGGCTCAGTTCTCATCGTGTTGGACCTGCAGAAATAACAACCGAAGATAGCTGATAAATACACTGTAACACTGAAATGTACAACCTCACTAGAAATGCGTGATAAAGTTGCGACCTGGCAAAAGGGATGCAAATGCAACGACACGCGCAGCCACAGTTTTGGGAAAAAATCGTGGCCAAATAGAAGAGGCAACCGCTTAACAAAAAGATAATGCTAATTAATGTAAGGATCTTTTGTTGTTGAATCACTTGGCTGTACATTCTTCAGTTTTCTAAAACCAGAGCGGGTGACGCGCTCTCAAGCTTGAAATTATACGTTGACAGTTTCTACTATTATCAACAACACCAATTTGGCTTCCCATTATACTTTTCATCATGCAGCAACTTAACAATGTAACTATAATCTCAATGGGGACTTTGTATTTAATTTGTTTCAGTTTTGTCCTTCACAGGATTTTCTGAGAAGTTCTAGTTGTAAGTTGTCACTATAGATTTTTGATTTTGGCAATAAATTAGTACAATCTGTTGATAAGTAACGAAGCGAGTATAAAGTTACACTTTACTTTTAGGGTTATTTTTTGTAACAACTCGTGACTTATGAAGTTCAGTTAATGCAGTAAAGGTGATTTTAGGGTAAATTCAAGGTAGTTTGTGTCTTAGGTTTAAAAGGCTTGCGCTACTGGAACATTTGCCACGACTGTTTAATCCAAACAAATATTGTGAAAATGTCAGTTTACTTATTTTTGTTTCAGTTCATCTAAATGGTTAAAACATTGGAGCCTTGCCTTCAAAACGAGATTCATTTAATAATCTGAGTTGCGTTCAAAATTTCCTTCGATCATTCCCGTCACTCTCTTTATATTAAAGCCCTCACTGGGGATGTAAGTAATTAACTACCCTTCATGTACTAAGTACATCTGCCCCCGCCATGTAAGGTTTTAAAATGTTGGTTTTCTGCGATATCAAAAAACGGGAGCCGCTCAGAGACTGAATTGACTGCACCCCTTTATTCGTTGTTGCGGCCAATCCATTTCGGGTCACATGGTCAGAGGAAAAACTAGGCCATTCAATGATTCCGGATAGGTCAACAAAATGAATTGGCCGAGGGGGCCTTCCAAAAAAACCGTACAAAAATATTAGTAGTGAATTCAAGTTAGCCTCAGGAAAAGCTAACAGTAGTTGCAGGCTGTAAACATCTTTTATCATTGGTATAAAAATGGATTATGTAAATTCGAACAAAGTCTCTCGGTTATACCATTGAATCTTGCGTTTGCTCGTCCTAAAAAGCTTGTCCTAAAAAGAAGACACGTTGCAGACAATTCTCCATTGTCATCAGCAGTTGCATTTGCGATAATCAGTACATTACGTCAATAGAAACAGCTAGATGGGAATCTGCTGAACAAAACAACGGATGCTACCCCTGACAAGGAGATTATCAGAGCAGAGTTGGACAAGATAATTCCAATATCTTGGGCGAATAGTCAAATCCTAAGGTTGAGTGGGGTCGTATAGGTGAGTGTAGTCCTTAAAAGGACTGTTGTCGTTGATAGTGACTGACGTCTTGACGACTTTGCAGTAATCGTCATCGGCGTCAAAGTAAACTGTTGTATTGTGAATTGATGGTATCTAGTTGTCAGTTAAGCCGTGGTATTGCCTGAGACTCCAAAGAGTAATGAATGCGTTTCGATTTCATCTTTTCTTATTGTAAGATGTGTAACTGTTGGCATTGGCTCAGTGGCAATCTAGAGCAAGTTGCTGGTAGTAGTCCATGCAGAAGCTAAAACTTTCGCCAGAGTTCCTGTAAATTTGGTAGCTAATTTGGAAATGTTGCTTGGTAATGTGTTCATTGGTATCGCCTTTTCTAGGCACTCGTTTTATATTAATTTGTTCAGTCAGGCGTGTGTTCAAATTTCTGCCGGTCTTGTCATTGTAAACGGCCTGGTAGTCGCAGCGTTTGTTATCCTGTGCTATTCCCTTTCTATCTCGGTTTGTCCTTTTCGTTAGTGTTCGTTAGAAGCTGTTGTGAACTGGTGACAAGTTTGGGGAGAACAAGAATGTTGCAAGGTTGTACGATCCTTGCAATGGTTTCAAAAGTAGTAAGTATAGAGAGTGGGAGTTCTGTTACACTTTTTTAATCTATCTACACAGCATTATTTTAATGTTTTAAGCCTTTATCACCCACCTCCTTTCGCCTATCTGTACAGCATTATTTTTGTGATTTAAGCCTTCTTTACCTATCTCCTTTTTTGCCCTTTTCATATCGTTGCGTTAGTTCTGCTAATGAAGGCATCGTTAATGACAAGTTAGTAGTATCACCAAAGTTCAAACCAAACTTTTTGCCAAAACCGAAATCAAAACCAGAAAAAAAACCAAGATTTTAATTTATGGGTTAATTTGCGATTGGTTAAAGAACGAGATAATTATATCACGATTATTTTTATGCATGAAGTGGTCCGTGCACGGTTCGGCCAATTCAATTTTTCATTTTCTTCACTGAAACAGAAGAATCAAATTCTGTTTATTTTAACTGTTTGATGTTTATTTCAAAATAGCGAAAAATATGTAACATGAATTAAAGCACGAAATTTTTTAATTTTTTCAATTTTAGATTAATTTAAAGTATTGAAAAAATAAGGTTATACAAAAAAGCAACGTTTTGATATTTTTTAAGTTTTCTGTTTTTTGACACAAATTGGAAAAATGAAACAATGAGGTAACATCAGTTGATTAATAATCCGTGTACCTTCGTGCCAATCGATTTTTTATTTCAAATTGAAAATACAAAATCAGAATTTTTGTACTTTCCGATTTTCAAATACAAATTGAAAATTGAAAATCAACCATTTTTTTCTGACTTTCGATTTTTCAGCTTTCTTTTCGTTACGGAAAATGTAACATTGACAATTAACTTTTTTAACACTTTAGCCCGAGAACAGAGGGAAAAAGAGGGAAAAAACAAGAAAAGCACTCCCTGGGGAGGGCGAATTGGTCGAGTTCCCCCCACCCGCAAACCTCTGCTGTGTTTAATGTTTTGATGTAGTGTTTTGAGATTAAAAAAAGTGGAATCAATACGAAATTTGACTTTCTAAATTGAAATCAAAGTTCAAACATCTTCATTTTTCTAGTTTCAATCGGTACAAGAGAAATGAGAAAAGGACAATTGAAAATAAAAATTTTCTGAAAATAGTCAACTTTCAATATTACATTTTCCGTAACGAAAAGAAAGCTGAAAAATCGAAAATCAGAAGAAGTTTCAATTTGCAATTTCAATTTGCTAGCGTCATTTAGTCAAGAAAAGTCCAACAAAATAATAACGAAAAATATTAAGGGCATATGCCTGCTGGAACAAAGTTTTTTTAGCGCTAAACTTGCAAAATGTTTTGGCCATCGCGCGCCGCTCACTCAGATAGAATGACTAAACAAGCAAACAATATTTTTGCGTGCAGGGTCACGGAAATATTGTATACGACAAGTAATTAAATGAATTCAACCATAGCGTTTAACAATGTTTCAACTTGTTTGCGTTGTATATGATCAAGCGTGAAAGCGCATATCAATTCGTGATATCTTTTTTTGTAAATAATACTCTGGTTGTGGGAGCCTTTTGAGAAGTAGCCTGCGAGCAAGCTTTCGTTGGGGTGTTACGTGTAGTTTTTGTTTTCTTTCACATGATGGCAAATCGGACACATATTCAGTGTCATAAGATGTAATTTTCATAAGTACACGGCAGTCTTGGCAAAAATAGATTTCTGGTTTTATACGATAGTCGACAGTTTCCGTGAAGTGTTGTCATTTAAAGCAAAAATTTCGTTCGGTTTTTATTTCGTGAAAGAGTTGCGTGGTTTGGGATTCACAGCGCTGACAAAATTCTGACTTGAACGGGCCTATTGAAGCGCTTGTACCAGCGCTCGAGATGTCTTGAGCTTCCCTCAGCCATTCAGGAGTTAGTAGTTAGTTTATAAAGGATGCAATGAAGAAAACGCTCGCAAGCATTTCTGTAAATTTTCTATCTGTTTAATAGCCTTTACACATTTTAAACAAAAAGAAATCTTAGTGACAATAAAATAACAGACAGTGAATTAAAACTTATAGTTTGAGAAGTAGAAAAGTATCACCAGTTAACATGTGCATGTGTAATTATGTATGCAAGCTTGGCTCTCGAAAGTTCTTGGGAAAAACCCCTCAGAAATAGCTGTCATCAGGCCATTGTTCCATGCTAAATATCACGAACCTATTCATTTTTTTTAAGTAAAGAACAATAGTTTTGCACGTGATAAACAATAGATTTCATACCTTTGCGCCACAGGTAAAGTGCATTCCTTTGCGCCGTAAAAAAATTTTTTCAAGATTCAAAGTTGTTCTCAAGGCCGTATTTTTTTACGGGGCAAAGGAATGCATTTTTACTGTGGTTACTGAGGCATTTCATTGACGTCATTACTATAACAAACTTCACAAATGAATAAGCGTTTCATGAAAAATTCACAATTGTGAAGTTAAAAAGTTAACTTTTTGATTGGTTGCAAAAATCACGTGACTATCGATGCCTCATTTCCTCGTAAAACCAACGATTTGCATCTGTTGATATCAAATTTTTTTTTATAAAATCGTAATCGAAAGAGAAGTCGTCTTGTGTTTTTTCAACTGAGAAAGTTATTCTGCGGTTAAAATCTTTTTTTGAAGCTCTTCGCGAACTTCGTTTCGAATCTTTTGTTTTTCCATTTTTCAAGGTCGTGTAGCTGTTCTTTGGCTGGCCTGTGGCTTTCATTTGTGCTGACGCTTTCTTTGAGCTTGAAATATTCTTCAAGCTCAGAGTTCACAAGTTGAAATTCGCAATCTGTAATTGTCTTTCAAAGCCTTGGAAACAAGAGCCTGAATTGAAGAGTTTGGACGTTTTGTGACCTAGTTTTTGGCTTGTTTCCGCGAGAGTGGCAGAGGCAGCCCCAAAAAGGGCTGCTATTCCTCCGAGAGGAACTCCTATAATGACTCCCGGTCCTGTGAGGCTTGTGGCCACACCAGAGACTGACAGTGCAGTAGCAACAGAGCCTAAACCGACTGCAGTATAATGCATTGCGGTTTGGGCCTTTTTGTAACTGTCCTGTAGTGTTCAGCCTCGTTGAAAATATGTTTTTCGATTTCAGTGATTCGAGTTAAACGAACGTTGTCAGCACCCGGCAACTCTGGGTAGAGTTCAGGTGCACTTACCGGCGCACTTGGGAGCACGTTTGAAATAGACATGGTCCTATATTAAGTGTTTTCTAAAACAAACTCTAATGGAAATTGACCGAAGTCGATTAAAGTATTGTTTTGATCTACAACGGAGAGTGTTATGCTGTTCAAATGCCAACTTTTTGTTGCCTTACAAAACAGATTCTGAGGCATTTCATAACAAAGTTTTTCAAAAGGCTTTTCTTTTACATCGATTTTGGCTAAAAGGGTTGAAGGCCGGCCATTAAGCAAGTTATTCTGTTTATCAATAATATCGCAGTGAATGAACAAAGATCTGGGGATTTTGAATCTTTTTAACACCATATCAGGAATATATTTTTTATTTATATCGATATCAAATAACTCGTGTAGCTTTAGGTCTAACTATATTGCGTATTCGTTAGGGTTTAAGATGACCATTTTCCCACGAGATGTATTGGTTTCTATCGAGAGGTCGATATCGTTCTTGTTCAATAGTGTAGTCAGCTTGTTTCCCATTGATTCTAGAGTGTAGTTTACACCTTTTTGTTCGCTGTCTTTGGCGATTATTGTTATTTCCGCCGCGCTTTTAAAAACATTCCATGAGTTGTAAAAAGAAGCTGAAATCAGCCTGATATGTGAAGGCTGTGGAATTGGCTCGTCGAAATTTACTGTATGCTCATTGTTATGAGCGACAGTTGTAACCAAAGTCATTTTGTATATGTATATTTTAGAAAAACCATATGATACATATGGATTCAACGTGGAAGTGGCTTTCTTCAAAAGCAGGACAAAAAACCGCACAAGATGCAAAAGATAAGGCCTGGGCAGAGTTCAAACGTCGCTATCCTCGAGCAGATTTGACAAAGTTCACAACAGAAGTGAGCATTGACGATTCTCACAATGTGACAGCAGATGCAATGTTTGAAGCAGGCCCGGGTGGTTTGATGCAGAGTGTGTCTGGCTCAGACCCTAAATACCGGAGTCAAACCATGAAAGACGCTTTGGGTCTCGTAAAGGATGGTTTTCCATTTCAGCTAACTTTAAACAAAAACCCAGAAAGGCCGATTCCAGCGGTTGATTTTTCTGCAAGTGCACAAAGAGTCGGCAATGTTTTCAACAAGGAACAAAAAATCTACGCCAC
>Ga0126336_10002596_pt1 | contig 10374 bp, 3 predicted proteins | sample SidCmetagenome_FD_92530 | JGI IMG/M metagenome (GOLD analysis project Ga0126336, IMG submission 92530) | Coral microbial communities from El Islote,Puerto Morelos, Mexico - Siderastrea C C metagenome | ecosystem: Host-associated > Invertebrates > Cnidaria > Coral | place: El Islote,Puerto...
GGATCCAGGAACTATCCATACCCTCCCGTGCACCCCAAGAATGGTTTTTGGTCTGAATCCTCCCCACCCCCCTGGGAAATCTTGGTTCACTTTAATGTTTTTGTGAGTGAAAACCCCCGGGTCAGAAAAAAAAGCCTTTTGAAAAATTTAATATTGTGGTTGTTTATTTTTAAAAATTTTAAAAGGGTTTTTTTTTTTTTTTTTTTTTACAAGGTGGAAAGAGGAGTGAAAGGGAATGACAGTAAAACCGTCTTGACACTTAACAACAATATTGACTTAGATCTCGAAAACGCAGCGATTCTGACTGTCCGGTTGCAATGAGTACTCAGAAAAACTCAAAATACATTTTTTGGCTTGTAAACATTTGCGTTTATAGCGACCCAAATATTTAACAAATCCTCCGCCTCAAGCATTGAGTCGAAACTTCTAATTGAATTGTGAAAACGAAAGAGGAAAAAAACAAATTCACTTATCGGCTTCTGGTTTATTTTCCCACGGTATATTCGATCCATATTGACATTTGTTCAATAAGGAAAAAATCCGAGCTATTGAGTCTAAATTGAGCCTAAGTGATTGATTGCCCCTGTGTTGTGATCTGTTTGCTGCTGTTTTAGGAAAGTGGTAAACTAAAACAGGCAACTGATCAAACAAACAGCCTAATCTATTTCTAGACAGAAATCGTCTTATAGCTTAAGGAACGACTTAGAAAAATCTATTATAATACATGGCTAAGAACAGCGACGAAACGACCGAAATAGTTCATATAGCACGGGTCACTGAGAGCCGGTTGAGGCCTAGGCTAGTCAAAATTTTCCAAGTAGCCCCCCATTTTTGCACTTTAAAAAATGTCAATATTGACTAAAACGTTGAGTAATGCTATTGGGAGGAGGTGTCTGTGGGAACTTTTAGGTGTAATTTTCCCACGGTGGGTGAATAGAGAGTTCGCGTTTTCAACATTACGACCTCTTTAGTCTTGTAAGTTTGTTATGTAGAACTGACCATCGGCAAACAAGTGGCCTGTTAATTAATTGTACAGAAAGCAAAAAGGTCAGTTTATGCTACGGTAAAAATAATCCGTGTACAAACTACAAGCATCCGACTCGGTTGTGTTTATGCAGTCTTATGAGTAGCTTTTAAAGGATGTTGTGTTGTGTGGAAGCCGATCGATAATGCCTGATATTCTTGCGTGCATTAACAAAAGCTCTTTCGCGTGGTTTCGTGCGTTTTAGAATCAGGACGTGACTTAGGAAGTTGGAACTTCTGGTTGCTCTGGAGATCAAAATATTTTAGATTGCTATGCTTTGTTCGGGAAACGTTCCAATATAAAACAAGGGCTTACTGTGCGATTTGCTGATAATGCCATTCGCCTACGTGATCAGTTATGCCATGTGTACAAAGTGACTTTTTTTTACTAGTGCCACAGAATATCGTGACCATGTAGTCATCCGCTATTTATAGATTATACCAATCAGGAAATTCAAAAGAAGTATTTAGGGTTATCCTTCGCTAGTTAATATATTTCCTATTAATGAATCATTTTTTCAAGAGTTTGTTACGAAATAAAAACGATGTGATAGTACAACTGTTCAAAGCGACTTGTCTAATCGAAATTGTAATTTGCGTGCAGTCGTTCGCCTAGTCAGGTCTTGATCTTCTTCTCTCCACACCTGCAAAGAAACCACGAGAAAAGTATGCGCAACTTCCCTCAGTTTATGAGATTTAAATAAACACTGGCAGTAATAATCTCTTAGACTGTCGAATACCGGCTTTTCAGTGACTTTTCACACTCCATTTCCCGGCTCAAGATCAGCTATTTTTAGGCAAGGTATGTGTTCGAGACCGTCAAATGTAAGACAAAAGAAGATTGAGATAGCTCAGTGTTCAGCGATCAAGAAAGCTGGATGTTCGTCAAGGAAGGATTACCGAACTGAGCTGTGTGTCCCTGAGACAGCTTTACTCGTGATCTTCTGGAATTCGAGACAGATTTCATTTGGTCTCGCATTCCTCTCGGTCACGGCTGTCTTTACTTCGCTAGCTCAATGCACTGCGACTGAAGTTATTTAGAGAATCGGGGTGAGATTAGTTTTGCTGGTGTTTTTTTTTTATGTTACCCTAACTGAAATTCTTGGAGTGTTTCTCCATTATAGCTCTTACAGTACTTCTACTACCTCACCACCATTTTTCAGGATGGAAAGGATCCTTGTTCCACTCCTTATTTTCAAAAACGTTTTCTTCAGTCATCGCATTTCTGTGTAAAAGTGTAACAATGTGGCACAAGGCCAATAAGTATTCATTTCTTTCCTGTGTTACAGAACTTGCACGGACGTAGCACTTCCAGTAACACACCTTTAATCCTTGTATTTGTAACGGGTAAAGTCTTAAACTGAAAACATTGCAGTGAATGATACCAACTCGAAAGTATCTGAACAATGCGGGCAACGTGTTGTGGAGGTTTTAAAGAAAATCAGTGATATTTAACAGCTGAAACTAAACCAGGGCTCTACGCGATAGCTTATCTGTTCGTTTAATACAATAACACGTCAGGAAAAGCTGTTCTTTTGTACTGTGAAAAGCGCTTTCATTCTCTTCATATCACCCCAGCAACTGCTAGCCAGGTGTTAAACGGAAAAACTCGATCGTCGGAAGGAAACTTTTACTTATACAAATAGTCAAAACAGGCTACATTCCCCACCACAGCTCTTGACCCCCAGACCTTTCTTTTGTCTAGTGCTAACACGTTTGATAATTGCTATGCTAGTAGCGTTCCGTGCTCTGTCAAAATGCCTCATTGTTGCGGCATGATACTGATACTAATGCCCCATTTGATGACATGCTAACCCGGCTGAACCTACGCAGGCACTGACGCAAAACCCTTTTCAACCTTGGGCAAAATTGCTAAACACCCTCCGTGGACATTTTACGAACATTTTTCTCGCTAGAAATATTTTTCATACTCTCCTTCGCTGTTTCAGTCGACAATTACAGACTCTTTGCCTTTTTCTAAGCGCATATGGCTTCTGTCAGCCAAGGATTTAGCATTAAGGGGATGAAAGGATGCTATTTTCGGTGTCCCACGTATTTTTAGCTCAGACCAACCTTTGCTCGGACCCTTACAAGTGCAAAGGACTATTTTTTTTAATTACGCACTCTGTAGTTTTCTCACATGTGCTAAAAGTTCACTGAAAAAGAGCGCTTGGACCTTTTGCAAATAACGTTTTTTGGCAAAAACAAGTTATTCGCTGGGTTTCTTATTAGGAAAACTCGCGGAGTTAACTTTTTTTCACAAGGCTCCAGAAATCCAACGCGCTGAAAAACACAAACGGGGTGATACGAATCTGACAAGCCATCCATAAGTCAATCAGCGAAACGTGAGTGCTGACTGGGAGTTATGCTAATCTACTATTCATTATCGCGGCAGATAAGCTTCGGTCAGTCACGCCTACTGACAGTATGTCAAAAAACCGCCGAATCATGCCTCACAGATCCTCAGCTCGTATTGTGCCCTGCGTCAGATAGTCTCATAAGTCCTGATTATTTTCAGTCCATATCAAAAGCCGATTTTGTGATGAGTCTATTAAATTCCCGGGTGCCCAATAATCTGCTGTCTGCCCGATTCTCAATTTTCTAGTTCTAATTGCGTGGTGTGACACTTGTGAATCCTTGATTTGTCACCTTTGTTTTCTTTCGCATCAAGCGACAATAATAGTTAAGTTCTTGTTTTTTCAGGGTTTCCCCTGTAAATTCATCCTTTTGGAGACGATTTCTACCCTCAGACAGGGATCAGTTATGGATTTTAAAGACTGATGTACCCCTCATGTTACGGGTATTCACTTCTTTCCTTGTCAGATTTCCAGATGGTTCCCTGTTGTCCCTTTTTACTTTGAATCTAACCAAACAAAAAACACCAGCTTCCCTAAAACCCGATTTGCGGTGTGAACCCTTGTAAATCATAGTCTGGACTGAACGCGCTAGCTTTCGAAACACACGTATGGTTTTGCGCTTTGAGAGTGTACTCCGTTACAGGCAATTAGTGCTTTCCTTGTGGCATGTCGCCCCCGCGCGCTTTCTGGCAGCAACACCTATCGTAAGCTGAACAATTGCCACTTGTTGAAATGGTGTTGACAGCAGAAATAATGCAATTGGTTGGAAACGTAAAAATGAAATGGCCGCTCTGTTCGGCTAATGGAGCGGGTGACTGTGTGTGGCCTTGAGATAGGGTCGCTCGCTCCGATTGGCTGGCGTGCCAAAATTGCACAACAGACAAGATATATAACTGGTGTAATTCGATCAAGAGGTGACAAACGAATTTACATCTTATTACACTGTGTCTATCTAGCGCGTGACTCGTGCAAAGAGCCAGATATCAATCAAAGTGCATGCAACGACGCTTTTATCAAATCATTTACGTCCAGGTTCAAAGCGGGCATCTTCGGAGTGAATTACAAGAGCAGTAATGTCCATGTACCCTTATCCTACTAACTCGGCTGCCGCTAACAACAACATGATCGCCCCGATGTACGGAAATCAAGGCTACGAATTTTACCGAGCCGGTGCGTCCCCTTATTCTTCGGTTCATTTTCCTGTTTATCCCGCACACGGACAGTATCAAGCGAGGCAAGATCGTCTTTATCCACCTATTCCGCGCACTCAACATGTGCCGCATCAGAGACACGAGATGGTGAAGCCGCCGTACTCGTACATTGCACTCATTGCCATGGCTATACAGAGCGCGCCAGAGAAGAAAATAACACTCAGCGGAATATATCAATTCATCATGGACAGATTTCCGTACTATAGGGAGAATAAACAAGGCTGGCAGAACTCGATTCGGCATAATCTCTCCCTCAATGAGTGCTTCGTAAAAGTGCCAAGAGACGATAAGAAGCCTGGCAAAGGAAGCTTCTGGAGTCTGGATCCCGACAGTTTGAACATGTTCGAGAACGGGAGCTATCTGCGAAGAAGAAAGCGTTTTAGGAAGAAGGACAAGACGCTATCAGAGAGCAGCAACAATGCCGAGAACCAAGACAAAAAGGAACATAACGCTTCCGCCGACACAAGGACAACAAGCCCTGAAAGCCCAACAACAACTTCCGCTCCACAAGAAAATGGTAAAGAGCGTGAAACGCTATCAGCCGGCACGCAAACCGCACGCTCAGAATCTTTAGAGTCTTCAAAATCGGAGAGCAAAGTGCCAGCCTCAAAGGCCAGCCCACCTTCCTGCAAGCGAGAGTGCATGGTTAGCTCTGAAGACAGTGAGATGCCATCTAGTAATTCACCAGGTGAAATTAGCGACCATCAAGGCGCTTCTACACCACCATCCTTTCCCACGGTTCCACCGTGTACCATTTACGAGAACGCTTATACGATGAATTACCCCTCCTATCCGCAAAACGGGCAACAAGGCAGTGGCAGCTACTCGGGGACCCCATACGCAGTTTGTCATTCACCCACCTACACCAGCACCAACACGCCCAATGGCCGGGCTTATGTCCACCGTTACGAACCTCAGATGAGTTCAGAGCACCCGCCTATGGTACCTGGCCGATACTCTCCCCATCTGAGCCACTACAATCAGCAAACCACTCAGGGCCCGCACGTAGAAGAAGTTCCCGTGCACCGCCAGCATCACACGCAATACACAGCCGAGTACGAACCCGCAGCCGCTAGACCCGGACAGTGGTACTCTTCTTCAAGCTACTCTGGCAGCGAGCCACCAGTTACCAGCACTCATGGAAACTGCTTCCCGAATGTTCGCGAGATGTTTGAATCACAGCGACTGATCGCTCCCGGTGGACAAGCTGCTGCTGTACCGGCCATGCAAGCCAGTCAAGGTCAGTTTGGGAGTGCTAGTGCCTCTTATCACGCAGCTGCGGCGTCCGCAGTGCCTCAGTACACTCTCTGATCTTAGAACACAGCTAAGAGTAGTTACACAGGACACTGAGGTTTAATTCACCTGTGTCAGGGACGGAAACTTACAAAGCTACTTAGTATTTCTGTACATTTTCAAAGTTAGAAAAGAACACTTAAGACAGATGTGTACAAAAAGAAAGATTATTTGTAGGGGAAATGTTATTTAGAACTGTGATAACCGAGAAAATAGTATCAAAATTTAAAAGAATTAAGACGGCATACTAAGCGCCGGCCTTTTCCTCAGTAATTTCCAAATTTCGTTTTTAGCGCCAAGTAGTTTGACAGTTGATTCGTGTACCGGTGAAGTTTGTTTTTAGTGAGGCTTAAGGGCAACAACCATTGTTTTCTTTCAACTCGCCCATCACAAGTGTTTCGCTGTGTGTCACCCACGGTGCTCGCAGTATGAGAGAATAACCATTCGTATCCAGCTAAATAGCTCGTCATCAAACCCGCTTTTACAAACCGCAATCATTCATGCACCCAGTCGGGAAAACCAGCACGTAATTCGTGGTTTTCATTTATCCTTGTTTTGAATTTTGTCCCAAAAAGGTTGATTAAAAACCACTGGAAAGCAGTCGGTTAGTACGAGTTGAGGGTGTGTTCCCCGTTCCAAAGAAAGCTTTGTTTTGTAATCAAACTTAAACCAGCAATTATGTTTGTGATTACAAGTGAGAGCCAAAGTAGGATAGGCCATGTAAATAAGCGCTTAGGAATAAGTCTACATACAGTTCAAAGATTTTTCATATTTAATGAATAGATGTAGAGCTATATTTTTTCGATCTGATTTATTCTTGCTATAAAATCCCAAGAAAAAGCAAAGAAACACAAAATGTACATTGTGTACACTTATGTTTTTATTCACACGTTTTTCACACCACTTAGCGTTCTAGTTGTGCATGATTTACGTGAGGTTTATACACAATAAAATTGAAAGATTCGATTTACTTCGTGTGGAGTTTGTTAGGTTTCACCAAGAAGTGCATGAACTCGTTGGATTAGCAAATCAATCACGCACCAATTTAGGTCAGATTTAGACTTGTGCCCTTATCGCCCCATGTTTTGCAGCACTGGAAACGTAAACTCCATAAGAGCTATTGAGGGTTCGTTTAAAAGCTTTAGCCACCGCAGAGAATCTTGGCGCGAGGAACGATGTAGGGAACCGATAGGGAAATCGTGAGAATTTCCACAAGTCCCCAACAACGGAATTAAAAGCTTAATGTCGCAGTTAGATCTCTTTATTGGTTTCACCTCTTATGTAATCCTATAGTTGGTGTCTCTCCGTTGCAACTAAGCAACAGGAAGGGGCAGGTTTTTAATTTTTGGCTCGAAAACATTCACGCAAGAAACAGCAGTGATAGCCGGAGAAACCGTTCTTTAGATGTGTAATGATTATGGCGGTGCGGTGCGCTCGGTGTGGTCGAAATGGGACGCGTGCCGAAACCCACTTGCTGAAGTCTTGATAACGCGGCCAAACTTTTCATCAGCAATATCTTGCGGCAAACCCACTTAGTTGATTGCTTTCATATTGAAACACTACAGTCCTTTTAGAAAACCTTCCTTTGAAAATGATAGATTTCTTTTTCAGTTTTCTTCTTGCCACGATATCGGCCTAGTGTCTTCACAGCAGGGCGGGCAGAGATCAGAAGATAGATATCTTAGACTAACTTTGACTTGTTAAATGAATATCATACACAAAACAACTGGTCCCAGTGTCCTAGACAATAGTTTCTCACTTCTACCACAATACCACTTGCTTTATTAGCTTCAACCTCGCAAATCGAATTCATCGGAAGTTGAATTGTGCTAAACCTCAACGTTTGTTTAGTATCGGCGCAACTTGAGTGCTTGTTTTGCTGATGAGAAATCCATTCCGCCAAATCTAAATTTAAGGGAAATGTCAACTTTCTTTTTGTGAAATACCGAAAAAGCACAATAGATAATAACTACTAAAGAGCTTTCATTTGGAGGTCACTAAATTGTTAGAACCGTACGGAACTCAAGGTTTAGCCTTGGGAGTGGCAGGGTTAAAGCTCCATTTTCCCTTCCACTGAATTCAGGGACAGCTTGCGCGTGTGTTTCACGCTGCGTACCGCGTGCTTTTGAGTTGTCTTTTTCAGAACTGCAAAAGAAATCTTGCCAGGGAAGGAAGTGGTCACAACGTTTACATTTTTGCAGTTAATGAACGGATATGTCCTCTCCGATCTCTGCTCTCAGATCGTATTTATTCGTTATCAGTCTTTGAGTGGAGGAAACATCAAACCTTTTGGGTGTTCCTTGCTGTATTTTAGGTGTACTCGTAGCTTGAATTCAAGCTTGGGAAAACTCACTTGAGGTCGAGGAGGTAACTGTAAAAGTCCTCACGAAAGAAAGATTAAAGAGAACTAAGCATTTTTCGAGTGGAACATTGAAGCGCGAATAGAACACGCATCTGAGCCGGCGAAAGTGCTACAACTGGATTTACTTTGTTCATTCAATTAAGTGAGAAAGATGCAGATTGTAATAATCAAAGAGTTTACATTTTATTATCATCGTCGTGTACCATTTAGCCCCTTCATTGCTAGGGTCAAACCCTCAGCCATAATTTGGTTTTGATGTTTCAGTCTGTGGTTGAAATCCTATAGTATGACCAGTTAACATAAAGCTGATGAGTAGCACTTGTCCGTGGTGCTGTTTGTTTTGGTATATTTTGCAAAATACAACTTTGATTTGTGTGGGTATGCGTTCAGGTTTGCACTTGGTAATTCTTGTCAATAAAAATACTGGAGTGATTCCTGTTTTGTGCATGTTCGTGCCACTCCCAGTGCTCGCATTCACATCAATCTTGGTCGTCTGTGAGTTTCTGTAATCCTTCGTCGCGACCTAAAATCCTGCTTAACGGTTTTGCTCCATCTTAACTTGTTTGAAACGAGACCCGATACTTCCAGAAATTCAGACTATGACGCTGAATTCCACAACAGTCGCTCACTGTATCAGCTGAAAATGAAGCGGTTCCTCTACACATGAAATTTTATTTACATACAAAGGCCACACACTTCATTCGTCAGTAAATAAACGTAAATTTGGTTTGATGCGTTCTTCCATTGACTATTATTCTGCAAGCTCCTAAGCCTCCCAAAGAAGCTCAATCAGCTCAAAGTATTCTAATTTTTTTTACTTGATTCTCAAAGGAAATAATGCATATTGGATTTCGTGTGATTTATCTATTTATACATTGCAAGAAGGAACTACAATCCTTCGCTTAACTGACGCGATGATATCTGAAAATGATGGTTGTTTTCAGGTTTTGAAGTCAGCGTAGCGCCAATAATATTAAATAACCTGAATAGAGTTTTCTGTGTGATAAAAAAAGTTGTTGATGAACTTTTATCTCGTTGATGTTGTTTTTCTACCGCAGGACGTGGTAAAATATTTTTATTTCCTTCAGAACTCGAGATAGTTCAATACGTACGTCAAATCTATCTAGTCTGCTGACGTCCCCTGCCACAATGGACGCTGTCCCAGGCCGCTCTCCCTAATTTATTTTGGTGTAGTTATTATCTGAGTTAAAAACTACAACGTGGGACAAGACGAGCTCAGTAATCGAGAACAGACAACCTTTGAGTTTCACTGAAGTTGTTCTTTAGCGTGTTCTTTGCTAGGCCTACGGCTTATCTGTGATTCTCTTTTCAGTTTTTCAATCCTTTGCATTGTCAGGGTGTCTTAAAACAAACGACACTAAAGTAAAGTGTAACTCAATGGCCTTAAATTGAATCATGCACTTAGTATTTCACGATCGAAGCATATCACACGACTAAAGGTTTAAGTGTTAACTGAGTTCTCCTAGTAAGCTCACTGAAGTTCGAAACTATAACCAAATCCAATATGTAATTTTTCAAAATACTGAGAAACGGCCAGCGCCATATGAACGTGCTGAATAGCTTTTACGGACACACTTAAGAACTTCCTCTGCAGACTCAAAAGTTAGATCCACCGGACGACCAGTTGTACAGCATGCATAAGAGTGCTACTCATTTAATAGCTTTCATAGACTCAGAAGTTAGAACCACTCTATATAGTGTAATGAGCGCTGCTCAATTCATGATGGTTTTTATTTGAATGGTGACGCTTAGGGTCTCATCTATAGATTCAAAAGCTAGAAGCACCTTGTACAACATAACGATGGCTACTAGTACTAACTAGCTTTTATTTGAATGGTCACACTTCAAGATTTCATCTAAAAAGCCAGAAGTTAGAACCACGTTGTAAAGCAAAATAAACAGAACCACCGGAAAGTACTGTTTAATAGTTTTCAGTTGAACTGGACATACTTTCAGAAATTCACAAACGGCCGATTCGAGAACCAATTACATGTGACTCAAGCTTATAAGCTCTAGGAGCCCTAGTGAAATAGTTAAAGCACTCCGGTTCTTCCCACGCAGAAGTTAATAAATATATTTCTTCCTAGAGTAGGCTCTATGGTTTTAC
>Ga0126336_10002597_pt1 | contig 10369 bp, 5 predicted proteins | sample SidCmetagenome_FD_92530 | JGI IMG/M metagenome (GOLD analysis project Ga0126336, IMG submission 92530) | Coral microbial communities from El Islote,Puerto Morelos, Mexico - Siderastrea C C metagenome | ecosystem: Host-associated > Invertebrates > Cnidaria > Coral | place: El Islote,Puerto...
AAAAAAAATTTTTTTTTTGTGGTTGTATTGAAGAATATGACAAAAGGCGCGTCATAAAAAAAAAAGAAGGAATGAAAAAAGGGGGGGGGGGCGGGGGGGTTGAAAGTGTAATTTGTGGGGGGGGGGGGGGGGGGCTTTAAAGATGCCTATACTGATTAATCGTACGGACGTGGTTACTTTATTAAAATTTTATCGGCGATTTATTAAGATGCGTCTGTTTTGAGAGTTGTGACCGCTTTTTTGTTCGTGGTTTTGAGGAAGACTGACCAAAGGACAGCGAAAAATGATCATGAGTGAAGAATGGGGTTGTGAGTGTAGTCTGCGGAGCTATGTTTGGTGAGGAGAGGGTGAATAATTCGGTTGACCTCCTTTCCAGGGGGTTAGTTTCTAAAGAAACTGTGGTGCTGCGTCGGTGGGACGTGAAACACAACTGGGGTATTGGTTGCCTTTTCAGTTGGTGAAAGTTCAGCGTTGGTTGCTTTAATTCTTTTAAGGTGGCCCGATACTATTTATTTGAGTGAGGGGCAACTGTTTTCAAGTCAATTTTTTAGCTGCTCAACAGCATTCGATTGCTGAGATATTTTAGACGCTGAAAAAGGAAAGCTTGAAGTTTATCAAAAGCGTGTTTTTATTGAGATCGATACGAATATACGAAAATTTTCAGCAATTTTCTTGAATGTGGTTTTCAAAGAAAATGCGTATTATCGGGAAAATGAAAAGACTTTTTCCTTCATGTTACTCTGAACAGGTACTGGAACCTCAAAGATTTTAGGGACCAAGTTTCAGATAAATCTGCTCCACACAACCTTTATAACAAACGGTGATTAAAATAGTTATTAGAATATTATGTACATACCGGCAAGTCTAAGAGAAGACTTTGTTCACGACTACCACACTAGCACGGGAACCAGAGGGCACGGATATGCAGTCCTCAGGACTACTTGCTCTTTTCATGAAACATACAATTACACACTTTTGCTGCAACTTGCTGTTACGGCCCTTGAATGTTATCACGCACGCCTCGGTTGCTTTGTTTTCGAGACAAACCAACACTTCGTCGGTTCTGCACGCATTGCAGGCCTATGTTTACCTTTTCGCGTTCATATGCGTACAATTTTTATCCTGCAAGCAGAGGTTTCTTGGTCACCCTATGTTCTGGCGGGCGAATAAGTAACCACTGCGAAAAACCGTCCGTTTTGCGCAGAGGTTACTTAGTCGCCCGCTGGAGCATAGGGCAACCAAGAAAGCTCTGCTTGTAGGGTATACAATTTTTTGTAGGTTTTCTCCTACCAACCACACCTAGAACGATAGAAACGTCATCATGCATGGCAATTGATCTAGTTTCTGTGAAAAAAAAAGGTTTTGCTTTAACGATTTTTATTTCAAAATAGTTAGATCTTGCCTAAAACCAATATTTTACGTCATTTTTTCAGTCTTTAACGCGGCCTCTCTATTGCAGCGAAAGTCAGCACTGATCCTTTGTAGCTCCAATAAACAACACAACTGAAAGGTGCAGTCGCACATTGACCGCCAGTACCCACAAAGTCGGTGTTTAGCTCCGGTTTCTGCAACAAGAAGCAACTAGGAGTATTACTACTGAACGGGATGCTAGTCCATCTGATCGCACGATTACCCGAGCTTTTTTTTCATTGGTACCCATTTATACACCTGGATAGAGACTTGTGAAAACAGCCTCCAAGGAAGATTTGACTCAAAAAATTGGCTTCAGCGTATGCATGGGGCTTTACACATGTTTGGCCACCCTGTTGAACGATGTTGGATGATTATGACCGATATTAAGGACGTTCGCGCGAAAAACTTCTACAACACATTTTTTTCATACTTTGGCTACAGTCAGGTAATGAGTTACCTATGTCAGAAATGCAAAAAAATTGGGGGCTCACCGACTTCATTTTCGAAATAAAGCGCGTGGAAAACTACCCCAATTTTGACACATCGGTTCTCGTAACTCGACATCGCTTCAGTGCTTGTTAGTTGAAAAATATTAAAAATGGTTCGCTGTAGACCCACTTTCTTAGTCACATTTTATTTAAGTGGGTCTGTCAAGTAAATAATTTGAACCGGTGTCATCCTTTTAGTTAAACTCAACCTCTAAGATGGACTTTTGCGAACAATGTGCAGCTACAATAATAGCAGAATTCGATGATGCAAGGGCAGAAAAGTTGAAAAAAACCAAACTTCCACAACACAGATTTTCTTTAATTTTTCACAAAACGTAGATAATCGACAAAGAATGTGATCTATCAAAAGAAAATATGGGGTCACCGAACCTTTAAGAGAGTTAAACCCGTGCATAGATATTCAAGTGCCCACTAGCGCTATATATCTCCACATTTCTTCAACAGCGCGCGCGCCCAATGCATGACGTGGCATGACATCGCGGAGTGACTTGCGTGCGCAGTAAGGATGCGTAGAAACAATTAGCGCGAACGTCCTTAAAGTGAATTTGATTGCCATCCAACTTCTGATCTAACACCGTTCAACAATTCAGGTTCAAATTGCGATGTTAAATTTGTTGGGCCGCAGGTGCAACAATGTTGAGCACATGCACGTGCAGTAAACATTAATTAACTTAATTGAAGTTAATAATGTTGAGCGATGTTGTATCCGGGGCGATGTGGAATTCGTTTGGCCACCTCGCTGGCAATATCGCAAAGATGTATTCAACAATGTTCGATGACATTGCATCTGGGGCCTTAGTCCTCGGCCAAACGGATTCAGCATCATCCAACTTTGTTGAACACAAATTTGTTGTACGTATGATTGATGACAAATCGTTGAATTTTTTCCCACACCATTCAGCATCATTCAACATTCTTCACATTAATTTAACATCCTTCAACACACTTCTCAAAAGCGTTCAACTTGCCGAATGCAACAATGTAGAACGGTGTTGAATGGAAATGACATATCTGTCTGGCCAGAGCCTTATCCTGATCTGCAGTTTTTAAACAGTTTGAACCTTTTGGAACTCCAAACTAAGTACTTCTGATACATTAGCAGGAACAATAAACATAGGCACGCATAGCGTGCACGAGCTAGTGTAAAGGATGTGGGATTCAATTTGCTTGGGTAAATTTTGCTTAGAGCGATATCAATGAAAGATGTTTTTATATTGGAGGAAGAAAATTTTGTAAAACAAAGAGGTTAACTGTCCATAGCTTGGTAGGCTAATCCGTTTCATGTTCTGCAATCTTCACAAAGAAGTAATTCAATCTCTGAAAGAGCAGAAATAAAAAACCTCAAATACTCCTTCTTTTAATTACAGATTGGACATGGACAACAACGAAACATGGCAGATGTCCTCAAATACGTCTGGAAACGATTCACCATATAACCAGACAGACCCAATTAGTTTGATCTACGTCTTTACGCCAGCTGATGAAACCGCAAAACGCCTCCTCACTGCAATCTTATCAATTGTTGGTGGAATGGGGTTCTTGGGCAACTGTTTCATCTTCTACTTCCTTTGGAAGAAGCCAATAGGAAATCCCGTCCAATCCAGTCCTTTCATGAGGAATCTCAGATTGTATGTGAGAAGTTTGTCTCTGTCAGACTTCCTTTCTTGTACAGTGTCTCTCCCTCTTTTATGCATTCAAATGTCGTTCGACGCTTTCCAAAGTGGATGGGCGTGCAAGATAGTGCGATATTTCCACTTCGTTTTTCCTGTTGTTACAATGAACAATCTCGTCGTGATCAGCCTCGAGAAGTATTTGTCAACTCGCACAGTTCCACGCACGTTCAGTATCTCAACAGTCCGTAATATGATTATTTGCGCTTGCTTACTGGGAACTGTCGTAGCGTTTTTACCCGCAGCACCATACGATGGAATAAGAGTAGACCTAAACAACACCCATCACACTGTCATCTGTTTCTACAAACAGAATTTCTATCCCTTCAGACTGTCACTCATCCTATTCCCACTTCAGTACGTTCTTCCGAGTGTATTTATAACTTATATCAACATATGTTTGATTAAAACTGTGTGGGTCAGAAGCAGAAGACAAATTGGCGGCAATGCAGCCAACAATGCATTCAGAGCCAACATGAGAGCAACGAGTATCAAGGGGACGACTCTTCTCGTCGCTCTTACGTTTTCTTTCATTGTTCCTTACTTTTTCTACTTAAGCAATATAACGTACACACAGATAGCTAAGCCAAAACGTGGCTTTGCAACCGCCTATATGGTGCGTTATAGCACGGGCGGCATTGCATATGTTAGCGGTTTTCTGAACTTTATAATTCACTTCGCTCAAATGAAGGACTTTCGTGAATTTCTTAGGAAACTGTTGTGTACAAGAAGCCGAGAAACGGGAAGAACCATGCAGGACTTAAATATCGAAAGGCAAAACGCAGCAAAAAGGCATGCACAAATCCCTACAATAGAGCTTTAATCCTCACATCTCAAGAGTTCCTCCAGTTGTAGGAAAAACGATCATTTCAAAGATCATAATGCACTAAATATAAAAAGAGACAAACTCATTGGAAGTTAATGTCCAGAAGCTGTGCTGAGTTACTCAAAAGGTAGAGCCACCTTGTACAGCATTAGAAGAACACCGCAGCTAGGGTTCTGATCAAAAACTCTCATTTTTAAATGGTCAAAGTTTAGAACTGCAGCCTCGGAGTGACACATTAGTCGATATTGCACTGAGAACTGAGGTATAGAAATCTTATTACAAACAACCGCAAACGTTAGACTGAGTCAGAGTAATTTACCTTTTGCCGAGAAAAAAGTTAATTCCACTGTTCTAGACATTCGATTGTGCTTCCTTCCTTCCATAATTTGAATGCCTGGAAGAAGGGCTCAACGGACACACGACAAGACATTGTGCCCAACATCATTTTAATGTGTGTCGATCACAGAAAGACTTCCTTAGTAGAACGTTAGAGTAGTACAAGGATGGACACACAATAAAACTTCAATGTAATGCAATCTCGCACTGGTTAAATCCTTATTTACAAAAACACGATAGAATTCTTTGGACGGCTAACTTGTCTGATTTATCTGTCTGTCTAACTGGATTTTGAGGTCGAATGCTCCACCTTAAACAAATAACTCGTCCTAAACACGTCAATACAGACCAAACGGATATCTGTGCGCATTTCAGAATGAAAACAGACCAAAGAAGTCTAGAACGTTCAAATTGACGACGGCTTGTGGGATACATAACGTAAGCAAAATGGCGTTGGAATAGGCTCACGTGCGATACATATATAAGACCGGGGGAAATGGTGAAATCGCCAGATTGAGTCGCCTCCTGACAGCTCAGCTTAACTGGCCATTGCTAATACCATCGGCACAGCTACCAGCCATGCAGTAAACACTCGGAACCATCCAGGGTGGCCTGCGATGATTCGAGACAGCTAGAAGACCTGGCCAGCTGCATACAGACTGCAAAGTGTAGCGCTTCGGGGATTGAACTCGGGTCAAGAAGGTCTCACCCCTGCATGAACACAACGGAACCCAAGCACATCAAAACCATACTATCGAGCTATTTGGTGTAAACAATGTTCTGCTTATAATAACAAAAGCATCGGACAGGCCGGACGGTTGTTGACTTCTACTGGTTTCCCAAGGTACATCGGAAGTTCACTGGGTAGCTGTAATGAATGAATATTTCGAATCTGAAGAGCATTGTCAAGGAAATGCCGAGATTTGAAAACAAGGCCTTCAACTCAAAGTATTTTCCAGAGAAATAAACGAAGCCAATCAGATGTTTTTCGAAGAATTACATTACGGAGATTATCTTTCGAATCAAAGATGTAACAATATATTCCATTTACAACATTCTACTAATGAGAGCTTTGGTCCAAGATAGAAATAATCGGGATGGTAATGTCTACTTACCATCACAAGGACGATCCCCATGAGTAAAGAGACAGCGGGCAGCAACTAAGTGAAAACAAAACAGTTACGGTAAGAACGAGCACAATCCAACGAATTGATAGACGCCCGGCACTTCCAGTTTCTTTTCACCACACGAAAACGTTTCTATATCCTTCTGCATATGTAAACCGAATTATCAGCTGTATCATATTCACACATTAGATGCAAGCAGTTGCACACCTAAATTTGACAGGGGTTTAAAACCGAAAGAAATATTCAAACATGATGAAAACAGATAAAATGTTAAATAATAGCCAAATAATATATTTGTCTATCATTTTTAAGTATTTGGTCAGAGTTTGCATCCAGAATCATTGTATTAAGTATATTCTATTTTGGATTTCAGATCGAGTCAATGACCTGATAAAAGATAAAGGACCTGTCTTTGAATGAATTGTAAATACTTTCACCGACTCTCAAATTTTGGTTCATGTTGTTGAGACCGTTTAATTTGAGACTATGAATGAAACCCTGACGTGAAAACTACCGGGAAGCACTTTCCTGTGATGCTGTTTACTGTTCTATGTAACCATAGTTAATAAAGGAATCTGGTGATGAACCTCAGCAAAGTCCTTTGTTTTATGTTTTTGTTACCGTTTTTAGCCTTGACGGTGCAAAAACAACAATAGGTTTTGAATTTTGCATGAGCAACTAACCAATAAAAATGTCACTGTTAAGTTATTCAGCCATAGTGTGCGATCGTAAAACAAAAGATTGTGCACTTTCGTAGAAAGTTCAACATAAATTGCAGCACCTTTGTTATGGCCTTTGAAACTTGCAAGGTTTCATTACCAGTCCCTCGAGTAACTATGATGTAACCTAAAACTGTGACGTATGGGTCGTGGGTGAAATCCTTAGCTGTGAATTTTCCTCAGTTTTTTTCGAAGAAATTTGGAAAAACTCGCACGAAATCCAGAACATTCCCTGGAGGCAAATAGCAGATATTCTCTCGAGTTTGGGAAGCCAATGAGAGCGCGCGAAAAACACTATCCACTGGTTTGCTACATACTAATAGAGGTGGTAATTTTTCTTATTGTCAGCAGTGCAATCTGAATTTTACTCGAAATTTTCTTGTATTGAACGTGGCGCTCTTGGAATGAAGGTGCGTCTCTTTACACTGACAGGTTCCAAACCCAGTCTTGTGTGTGTTTAGTACTAAGCACTTCATTAGCTTTCATTGCCAAGACTGGTAAATAAGTTTTAATTAGCTATTCCTTATACCAAACAGCCACTGGAGAATTACTTTTGCTTTGTTAACTTTGCCAAGAGAAAAGAATTAATTGTTCCGGAAGAGGTCAGTGTTGATTCCGTCCGCTCTATAAAGACAACAAGTGTCAAAGCTTTTGTGAGTTTTGTAAAGAGTTAGCTTTGTTTGATGTTAAAAGCAAACTAGCTATTATTTCGTACCCATTGTGCAAAACTAAACATTACAGAAGGACTGTCGCTTTGCATAAAAAGACCGTGGATTAATAACATTATGGCGCCAAAAACCAGTCCACTTTTATCCGCCTTCACTAAAAAGTTTTTGACAAAGATCCTATGAACTTTTTGCTGAATTTCTTAACAGTTTGTGAGTGCTATTTGGGGACAGGTGTTAAGCTTCCAGGTACAAGTAAAAGACCCTGTGTTTTTTGGTGTGAGGCATACGTAAATACCACCCTGAATGTTTTTGAGTGAGTGAAACTGCTTTATAATGAAATAAGCCGATAAAAAAATCTTTTAATGGGAGTTTTTCAGTTGAAAAGGAAGTGCCAGCCTTAACTACGTTCGTTTTATTTCTTTTGTTGTTGACATTGGCTACTGGCTATCTTGATTTAAAAAAACGTGTAGCAAGAAAGAACGATCCACGACGACTTATTATTCAGGATTTAATTAACGCTTCTATAAATTAAGTTCCGCTTAAAAAATGACAGCGCATAAAGAGAAAAAAGTTCTCTTTCCCTTTCGCTGAGAAAAGAACCAAATGTTTCGCGCCGTGATAAACTCTGTATTCCAAAACAAGCCAGGGATTGAAATATATTGGATTTTGCCCTTTTCCCGTTGGTACACGTTTTGGCATTTTATTTCTACATCTGTCAGTGTTACACGGGGACAATAAGACAAATTTATAAGCCCGAATTATTTATGTTATCGTAAACGAAACACCTTCAATTGTAAAATTTCACTGTGAGAAACCAAGCCGTTGAAGTAAAGCTATTGGCGCCATATACTACATTGAGATAAAGAAGCGGTCATTTTGACACAAGAGACTATTTATCGATTTAAAACTAAGGCAGAAAGAAAACTCTTAAGTACGGCCGAGTTCCTACCGTTGGTGTAATACGGTCTAGAAGAATTTTAAGGTATAATAAGTCGTTTTTTAACAAAGCGTTTTCAAATTACGCGCTTACCTGATTCAGGGAAAAGTATGACTGTAGCCAGACCAGTTAACATGGGAAAAGAAAGCGAAGGACTTTTCCTAGACACCATTTTTACGTCCGTTCAGTAAACCAAGAGGATGCGATTTCAGTACCGCTACTTAGTTGTTTCTGACTCGGGATATACAAAACCGTTAAACGGTTTTAATTTGCAAAAACTCAGGTGCGATTTAATTTATTCAGCTTATAAGTTGTGTGATTGGCTGAAAGATGTAACAGAGTTATTTGAACAGTGTTTGAGTTTATCTACTAACTGACAGGCTTAATTCCTTTTGAAGGAAAGGCGAGTATTTCTTTGTAAACTTTTTTCTATTCATTCTGGCAATAAAATAAGGAATCAACGGACATTCCAACAGGCTGCTGCTGTGTCCCATCCAACTAAGGGAAACAAATGTTTGCGCGCCTGCGTGACGTAATGTTATTCAGGTCGTAATGTAGTGAGACTGCAATCCGTAGTCGACAATCAGCCGCCCAGATTTTAATTTGGTGATCTTGCGAGGCTGCCGGCTCAGTTTTTGGTTCGTTTTTGCTGCTCTTCGGTACAAACGCTTTGAACCATCTACTCACAGTAGCAAGGATTGTTAAACACGGGTCTTTCGACAACCACGCGGGGGAATGAATTTTACTACTTGCTCGAGCTTCCCGATCGATGTTGCCTGCGAATACAGCTTAGAAGGACCATGCTGGAGAAGTGATATTTCTATCCAAATTTTAATAATTTGCATTCAGCGCAATTCCCAAAACAGAGCCTCTGTTTTTGGAATTGCGCTGAGTGCAACGAGACAAGGTGAGTAATGATATTTTCGGACAACGCTGCCTCGTTCACCCATGTCCCTCCTTGTTCTATGGCGGTGCGCGTGAAGTTGTGGGAGGGAAACGATTCGTGTTTAGCATCTTTCCCGTCCTGTCTCGTTATACCGGTTCTTGAGGGCGAGGCAGCGCGCTACGCCATTTACAACTTTTAAACATTTTGCTAAACTGAGAATGCCAAAATGAAGCAGTTTTCCTACAATGTGTAGTATGGCGAATAGAAGATATTTGCTTGTGCAATTTTTTCTTCCTCACGGAAAACCTGGAGTTAAGGGCAACAGTTTGTTTGACTTAGTAAAAAGCGGATGTTAGGGACACGCCCCATGAGAAAACCCCTTATTCACCTTGCTGTCTCTAAAGTATGGTTTTTCCTGCTTCCCTTATTTTCTTTCTCCTTTTCGTTTTTGCTCCTAAACATCAAAATTTTGACAAAAGAAGTAGTTGTGAGGAGAGATCTCGGAATCCGAGACAGCTCGGTCAACCAGGCTCATGTCAAGAGGCCCTTATATAAAAATTCGAAGGTGATTATTTTATTCCTTTCCCTCTATGGGCGAAATTGCTCTGACACCGCCGATTGACCGAAATAACCCTGACCGGGTTTGCAACAAAACAGCAACCAAATCGAAAATATGCTTTACTAAACTAAATAACACTGAGAGCCTTGTTGACAAGAAGGTTGTACTCTGGTCTTCATGAGTATGCCAGTATACAGTATTTAAAGAAACTCACGGATAAAAATACATAAATGGTAGCGCTTTGTCATCAGAATTATACTTGCATCACCAGGCCGATAAAAAATAAGTTATAGCAAACAAATGTGCGTTTTTTTAACTGTGAAACTAGTTTTTTCGGGCAATACGAGCGGCTTTTAATTAAACGCGTACGGCGAATTCAAATCAGATCAAGCTTTCTGTAGAATATTTTGTAAAATGGCAAAGACGCATCTTTTGTCTTTCTGAAACTCAGCAGGTGATTGTAGTTTTTTCAGGATGCCTGTGACTGAAAAAAAATGCGCCAAATAATAAGTAATAAGTAATAATAATAAGTCTTTATTTCATAAGATAAACACACATATCCTATGTTACAAAAATTGATGGTAAAAAGCAGGCTGCATTACATGAACTAACACTATTATTCTAATGAAATAAATCAGCTAACTTGTATTTAAAAGTAAGGCGGTTAATAAAAGAGCTCATGAAGCGCTTCGTGTTTATTTTAGGTTTCACGGCCGACT
>Ga0126336_10002598_pt1 | contig 10369 bp, 11 predicted proteins | sample SidCmetagenome_FD_92530 | JGI IMG/M metagenome (GOLD analysis project Ga0126336, IMG submission 92530) | Coral microbial communities from El Islote,Puerto Morelos, Mexico - Siderastrea C C metagenome | ecosystem: Host-associated > Invertebrates > Cnidaria > Coral | place: El Islote,Puerto...
CGAGCTCCGTAAAGCATAAAGCCGACGGCTCTCCTTGTTGTAAATTTGTTATGTTGTGACTCGTGCCGGCTTCCGTTGACTATGGCGATGGTTAGCGACAGTGTTTTGAAATTCAGAGACTTGCAAACGTGTTTTTCTGAGTCGAAAATAACATGGACCGCTTCGATGTTGAACGTTCGTATGTAATGAAGAAATACTTGTCTATAAAAGAAGTTCTTATCACCACAAATATTCCCGAAAAAGCTTACATCACCTCCGGTACTTTCCACCATTCTGACACTAGTGACAACAATCTTACACTTTGCTACCCCTCCTCTATAGCACATTCTTGTTAGCACCCAGATTTTGGGTGCCACGTGACCAGCCGAAACCAGGGTACTTTCTCGAGGGAGGAAGAGAGAGGACCCTGGGTACGAGGTTGCACCACCATGCACATACGGACAGGCTCAACAAATCATGGAAGCGTTCCACTATTTCTCCTCTAATTTCAGTTCTCTTGCTTCGCCCATAACACTGGGTGGCAAAGGTCCAGCTTTGATGGTCTGGTCTGTTGCAGAATTAGGTGTGGATGATGGCAGTGTATCGCTGCTGTGATCAGTTTGAGTTGATGCATCTTGCAGTACTGACACTAAAGGACCATCACTCTTGGGGTGTTCTGCGGTCACTCCTTGCAAAGCATCAGAAACTGCTCTTTGGTTTTTAAGAACAAGAAAGGAAAATACAATTTGTGGTATAACAAAGGCAACAAAATTGACAATGTAACATGTCTAAGTCAAATAGATTGAATACTAGTGTGGACAACAAATACGTTATTTTGAACTATCTGGGAAAAACGCAGTCAGGCAGACTAGTATTTATAAGCTTGTACTTATCACACAAGATCCCACAATACCAACATGCAAGGGGTTCACCTTACCTCTAACTTATCGCATTTCGTTTCCAACTGGATGCGACTCCTACAAGACGTGCAAATTTTCCTCTTCTGACCTTTTTGTCGACCATCCTTGTTTACTGCACAGAACTTAGCCTCAAAGTCCATGGCGATCCTGAGATTGGTGGCATCCGAATGTCCCCACGTGTTGTGATGCGGGTAACAACACAAAGCGTTTTGAGGCATTTTTCAACTTAAGTAACGGGTCTCATTCCACAAACGATATATATATAACTTTTTTAAGTGTAAACTGAAAAAACATGCCTGAAATTAACCAACAATTGCGATAGTAATGACAGAACGTCAGGGAAAGATCTCGATCCAATATAGTGGCCGATGTGAGAAAGCTTCGTTCTTCGATTAGAGCCAGTTCTTCATTTCCCATGGTAACGAAACTCGACATACATAATGCAGATGCTGCTGGGACCGAATTTAGCGCTAGAAATAGTCCAAAAAATCCTCTAACGTCCATTTTTGGCCCAATTTTGACCTTTCAGCCAATCAAAGGCCAAGATTTTAATTCAATTAATTAATTAGTTGTTGACAGCTTTGGATTCCAGATGCCTACCTCTTGCGTGAATCATTACTTAATGACTCAGGTTGATAGGGAGGGATAGGTCCATTGGACTTGAGCCGTACCAAACCGTTTTAGGTTTTCTATCTTAACAGAAAGTAATTGGTCAGTAGTTGCATTATCACATCCTCTGGTTTGGTTTGCTTTGTCTTTGTTCTGCTAGTTGTGTTGAAGTTTACGCTCGTGAGTTGTCTTATACAGTGTTAAATGTAATAATAATAACACATATCTAATAATAATATAGATTCCACGAGGTGGCTCTTCGTCTATTGAATCTATCTAAAAAAAAGAGATAAATAAAATAAAATAGAAAATGATAAAAATTGAGAACGTCTTTAAAAAAAGGAAAAAAAACGTCTTGAAAAATTATATAAAATCAATGTATCGCTTCTTTAGAGCATCTTTTACCACTGAACAAAATTGACTGCAATTTGACATTGCTTTAATGTTGTTGGGTAAGGTATAAAAAAATCTCCTGAATTTGATGTAGATATTGCTTGATTATACAAAAGTGATACATGAACTATCCGGTATTTAATTTTATTTCTTTTTAAATAACTAGTTCCTTGAAATTGTAGATTAACAAATAAATGTTAAAAGATTACTGTCACCTTCAAATAGTTTCTTTTTTTAAAATTTAAGGTGCAGAGCCATCTCTACTTAGCTGGACTGCAGAAAGCCACTCCAACTGTCTCCAGAGACAGTTGGAGTGGCTGCATCGGCATTGGCAGTTGGAGCTTGCTCACTATTACCCTCTGATCATACATCAGCTGATAGTTTGTTTTCGCAGTGCGATCAACATGCTGCTGAAGTGGAGTGCGAGCCCCCTCAAACAGGTCCTGATGCTGTTCTCGAGCTGGAAAGAAAAATTGCATTACTTGAAACCCAGCTAGCTGACTGCCAAGAGAAGCTAAGTGAAGCGAAAAAAGAAAATGTGGTCCTATTGGAATTTTCCCTTGACAAAATAAAAGATGACAGCGCTGCTGTATTATTTTACACTGGCTTCCCAAGTTATGAGACATTAATCAGTTTCTACAATTACATCAAACTGTAGCTCTTGTACATTGATGTATAACCCCTGAGATTCAATATAATAATTTATTATGGTATTAAAAAATTGTTCACTTTATTTCTCTAAAAATAAAAATTACATATACGTTTTGTATTGTGCATTCTTAAAGGCAAGGATTTTTTTAATGACAAGTTTTCCCCTTAATTTATCTATTCTTTGCCTTATTTTTCCCTCTGAAGACGTAATTTTAAACCATTTCTTGAGCATGATTATTGTCCATATGGCAGCCAGCCACCACATAGATAGGGTACCTTTCCTCTCTAAACTCATTTGGTCAGCATCTCAGGATAAAAAGCCCTTTGATAAAAATAATCAATCTTTGGTAATAAGTCATCAAACCTCTCTCCTCCACAGAGGCCTCCTACAGTCGCGCCTTGGGAAAAATATACCCGCGGCGCGCGGAGGCTGGGAAGAGGAAAAATTAAAGCGCGTAGGGAACGCTCCAGCGCTCCTGCTCCCGTTTCTTTTTCTGGTGTTTACAAACTGGAGCCTCTGTGGAGGAGAGAGTCATCAAACCATCTGCTGTTTTCAAAGTGGATCTTTTCAATAAACAGTGGCATGTTATCTCCAAAGTACACCACAAAACAATTCCTTTAAGGGGCATAATGGAACAGTATAGCTGACCTTGAATGTGACAAAAGTAACCGTGGTTCCGTTTGAGTTTACAGACCCATCAGCCAGTTTCTCCAAAAAAAGTTCTTTGTTTTACAAGCTTCATCAACAGTCATGCCAGCTTTGCTGAAAGGGGATTTTATTTCCATACCCATTTTTCAGTAATGTCAGTTATAGTTCCTGTTCTGTCTGTGCTGGCTCCTATGAGGGGTCAACTCTGCCAAAATGCAACCCCAAATTCTGTTATGCAAATCCTGTAGCTGTTATTAATTTTCATCAACTTATTTCCAAAAGAAATTGAAGCAACAGAATAGAATTTAGGGAATCCGAACAGATTTTGAAGCAACAAAACATAATTTAAAACATCGTAACACAACAGAACAGAAATTGAAGCAACGGAACAGACATTGACAATGTGCCATTAAATTGGAAACAATCAATTAGTATTTAGGACGTCTGAACGGATTGTGGACCAACAGAGCATCATTTTAAACATCGTAACACACCAGAACAGAAATTGAAGCATCCAAAAGAAAATTAAAGATGTTGCAATTTCCATTCTGTCTCCCAACCAACCGAGTGCAACCTGGGAATGAATTAGTTGCACATTATGATTTATGTAGCATCTTCCCACTCAAAGGAAATTTATTCCATTGTCAACATGGCTGCTCGAAGACAAGGAGCTTCAGCAAGTGAAGACCTCTCATGAAGGTGTCTTTCCCTGCTTGACGAGGTCAAAGAGCTCATCGAGGCCCACAAAAGCGGGCAAAGCGGCAGGAACTCTGTTAGAGAAGCCCATCTGTTGTTTTTGCTGGAGGCAAGTACAACTGTAAACCAGCAGCAACAGGTCATGCAAAATTTTTGCTCATTGTTCGCCCCTTATTCCGCCAGTGCCTCATTGTCGTCAAGGCCCCCACCGGCAAAGAAATCACGCACCTTTTACCAGGTGAAGGAGACGTGGACTTTTTTTGTCTCATGTCCTTATCAGCTGATAACATGCTGAGACGTGCTGAGAAGTTAGCGTTGCAGAGTGGTGGTCTGGGATGCAGGAAGATGGCTTTTCCCTGTAAAGGGTCTTTTATGGATGTTAAAGCAAAGTTGGAGAGTGTTTATCCGGAGTTAAAGGATGGTGGTGGGTTCGAACTGCTGAGAATTGGCTCACCAAGCTCAAAGCTTGCTTTGATCGTTCCTCCTGCTAAAGTATATTCAGTTCCCTTCCTAGGACGGCACTGGACTTGGTCAGGCACTGGCCTGTATTAAACCCCTCCAGATGGACATGGACACAGCAACGGTTCAAAGTGCTGAGTACGTACGTGTTTCTACTTAATTGATAGTGTAACTATATGATGTCCTTCTTCATTTCTCTCTCTTATGATTACCACTAAGCTTATATCCGAAATGACATGAAGGAAATAACAAGAAAATTACAAATTCGAAGTAGAAATACCAAACCCCACTGCCTAGGCTGGGTTTGCAACCAGCCCCCAAAATGAAAATAATCTAACAATAACCTGAACCATTAAAATTGCTGGTTGCTGTGTATTAGGCAGTGAGTGTTAGATCCATCCATGTAAACCATGGTGAATAACCTTTATGCTCATGCCAGGAGGCACTTCCTCTTGACATTTACTGGGGGCAGGGTTTAAAGTTTTTGGAGTTTGCTTACCACTGCTTCTGTTGAAAGGCTGAAGTTGGAAATGTGCCTACTGTGACTGTGAAGTGCATGGATTGTCAGTAGGATGTCTCAATGGCCAAATTTTGGCAGCACAAGGCACACTGTAATATTAGGAGGTAAGTTGTTCTAACTGGTCCTGCTAAGCTTTTTCTGTTTTGATTTTATTTTTGTAAATAAAAATAATATGTTAAGGTTGCTGTAAACCTTCGCGGGTGTCTTCCGGCAAATCTTCTCTGTGTGCGTTGTTTTTAAATAAATCCTAGTAAACTATATATCACTGTAAAGCTTATTTAATGCACAATTCGAAATAGTACTTTTTTAAGACCTTTTTTGTTTATGTAAGAGCACGCAAGCCGTCAAATGCAAAACTGACTGAGTTCGCCAAAATTACGTGCCTTCGAGTTATCGCCGACATCAAAATAAACTGTACTATGTCAATCAGGATATGATAGGCTAACAAAGTGTGTGAAGCTTTTTTGTTACTTTTATTGGTTCCTGAGAAAACCTATTGTAAAGTTAGACAATTGAAATATTTTTGATGGTCGTCATGCACCCGGATATACAAGAAAAATATTGGGAATTTCATAAAAGCCTCGCACACTTCAGCGCTTTAATGTGTGTCGAACACTTGGGCCAAGTTTCGTGGAAATCCGATAAATTTAGATACCCCAGTAATTTTTTTGAATTGAAGGAATACACGAAAAACAAAACTCGTGTTCTAGGCACGGAAAGATTTCGACATTTTTCGTGCCTCAGTAAAGCAGTTGTCAGCATGGTCATGCCACTGACCAATAGAACACAACGTAGGAACCCCATAATGAGTGTCTCGACAAAGCCGTCTGTGAAATTCGCGGGAAAAGGAAAGCCAGAGCACAATATGTATTTTATTTTTGGACTCGGTTTTTTAATCATAACACTAAATCACCAGAATCCTGGTCTCTTGGATCAGCAAGAAAAGGAAGCATAAAAGCGAGCATAATCAAGAGCATCGCATAATAGCACTAATTAAAATCTTCAATGCGTCAAGCGATTTATAGACTGAATTCGCTGGGTGAATCGAACAAGGTTCTTCAATGCACACTTCTATAAATGACTTTGATGTGAATTACCGCAAATGTTAGGTTAAAAGAAACACCGCTTTCTACTTTGGTTAAGAGACAGTTTCCATAGCTTGACAGTATATCAACATTTTGGCACCAAAAAAGCCTGCTTAACGTGCGCTAACAATTATAATGGCAATTAACCAGCATAAAATACATTAACACATTTGTTGAGAGAGACACCAGGGCTTAAAAGTTGGGGGTTATTTCGGTTTCATGTAAAGCACGAACACATCCTTCCACAACACTTCATTGTCTGCAGCAGACCCACTACAAGTGCATGTTACCGACCACTGCAGTCTGCGTATTATACCAAGCGCTGTAGAAAAAGAAATGTGATCACGATGGACCCGTTAGACAAATTCCATTTTTTTATTTCACCATATCGTCATTTCTACGTTTTCGCCATTTCGCCAAACTACTGGGAATGCGACGTAAACAAAATATGCACTTATGCAAATTTTCCATAATTCGAGGCTTGAATGTGTTTCGAAAGCCAAATGGCGCATCAAACAGAGTAATTTTCCAACAGGCGATGTCAGTTTTAATGCCAATAGTTATCAAAGCTACTATTACAAAAGGTCTAGATTTCCTCGCACGTGTACAATGACGCAATCACAAATCATGTCTCAGGTTACAGTCAACCCCTATAGTGACATCTTCCCTTCGATTAAAAAAACAAATAAAATAAAATAAGGTAAAATAATAATCATGGTGATAGCAAAATGAAACAATAACATAAGCGATAAAGGAAACGAGTCCGTAATGTTCTCTCTTTCGGTATTCAGATGTTCAACAATTAAGCTTGTATATACATCAGCAGCCGGATCTGCTCTGCTTATTTATACATCACATAGTCATTGAATCTGGTAGGCCTTGCTCACACGCATCCCCTACGGGTTTGGTAACCTTTGTCTTCATGGACTGGTGAGATTTCTGGTGACGGCTGCTTGCCTTCTGGGGAAACAGCTTCTTGACCATCAGTTGTTTGAGGTGCTTGTTCCACGGTGTCCAAGGCAGGGGATGCTTGCATGCTAATTTGCGGGACAGGCGGCTCTGCGGCTGGCTCAACGTCCTCGTTTGGCTCATATTTTCGCAGATGTCTGCGGTTCCAGATGTAGACTTTGCCACCTGTCTGAACCTCGTATAAACGTGGCCGAATTTTCTTTACTACTTGTCCATCAACCCACTCTCTCTGACCAGGAGTAAATGGTTGTAGTTTCACTCTGTCACCCTGACGTAGTTGCTCTAGAGATTTTACCCCCTGTTGTAGTAATGCCGTTGCTTTGCCTGATTTCTTCAAATGCTTTGCATTGTATTCTCGGGTACACGGGCTTTCAGGAGGCTAGTGGACACTGGGAGAGTCATCCTTGTGCGCCTGTTCATCATTCTTTGGGCTGGGCTCGAGTGGAATCCTTCCTGTGGTGTGTTACGGACATCTAAGAGGGTTAGATAGAAATCATTACCGTTCACTCTGGACATTCGTAGGGTCTTCTTAGCTTGCTTTACAGCGGATTCAACTTTCCCATTGGATTGATGGTGTTGTGGACTGGAACATGTATGTCTGAAACCGTATGATTGAGCGAAAGCGCCAAATTCCTCAGAGACAAACTGTGGTCCGTTGTCCGAGACAAATTCATCCGGTATGCCATATCTAGCGAAGTGACCCTTAAGCTTCTTTATTACTGTCTCTGACGTTGTGCTGTACATTTGATTTATTTCGAAGAAACTTGAAAAATAGTCAACACTTACAAGGTAGTCTTTGTTCCTGAGCTGGAAAAGGTCTATAGCGACCTTCGCCCGGTATCTCATGGGACATTAATGGTTCCTTCTGCTGGCGAGGGGCATAGGTGAGACAAATGTCGCATCTTGAAATGTAATCTTTAACTTCGTTGTTCATGTTAGGTCAGTAGACACTTTCTCAGGCTCTCCTCAGAGTGGATTCTATTCCTTAGTGCGTTGCATGCAGATCCTTAATGATTTCTTTCCTGAGAGATCTTGGGATAATGACTCGGTCCCCACGAGGAACAAGTCCGTCCTGTACCACTAACTCGTCTCGGAACTGGAAATAAGGAGTTATGTTCGTAGGCATGCTGTCCTTGTTCTCACGCCACTCTCTTCGAATGTTCTCCTTTAAGGCTTGTAAGGTTTTATCTTTGTCGGTTTGACCCTCAGCCTAGACATCTCTTCTGATGCTACTATCTGGTTGATTTCTTCAATCTGTGGTACTTTTTCTATCTCTTCTTCGAAATGGGACCTGATCAGCTGTACCTTATCTCCACTGAAGTGTTTCCTGAGTGTGTCAGCCAGGTACATTTCGGACCCTCTCTTATACTGGATTTCGATATCATAGCGCTGGAGACGCAGAAACATTTTCTGGGGGCGTCTAGGTGCTGAAACGAGGTTTGCCAAATATCGTCTCCAGGGGCTTGTGATCTGATTCCACAACTACTTTTCTACCATACGTGTATTGGTGGAAACGCTCCACGCCAAACACAATGGCTAAGAGTTCTTTTTCAATCTGCGTGTAGTTTGTTTCGGTAGGTGTTAGTGCTCTACTTGCGTAGGCAATTGGTTTCTCGTCTTGCATGAGACCAAGTAAAATCGTGCTCCTTTCTTGTCAGCTGTCGCAATGGTTGCGAGACATCTGATAGCTTTGGGAGGAATTGGGACACCTTGCACGTCGGCTGGCCTGGGCATATTGACAATCGTATCCACCTTGGAGAGATCGGCCATTACCCCGTCTGCAGTTAGCAAATGGCCAATGTATGGCATGGATGTTTTCTTGAACTCAATCTTTGCTTTGTTTAGCTTGATTCCCCGCTCCCGACATCATCTAAGCAAAGCTTCTAACTTAACGTCGTGGTCGTTCACTGCTTCTGTCAATGACTCCCCATTTCCGACGATGAGGAGATCATCTGCCACTGTTCTAACACCAGCAAGTCCCCTATGGCTTGGTCCAGGCGGCACTGAAAAATTTATCCCGCAGAAGAAATTCTGAAAGGCATTCTGTTTCACTTGTAACGGCCAAAGGGAGTGTTGAAGGTGGTCACGACTGACGAGTCATGGTCAAGCGGAACCTGCCAGTAACCATTTTTCCAGTCTAGCTTGGTAAACACCTTGGCATTAGCCAGATCTGGGAGCACTTCTTCAATCGTCGGGATCGGGTAATGGCATCGCTTTAAAGCCTTGTTCAGTGGCTGTGGGTCAAAACAAAGTCTAATCTTGCCGTTACTCTTCTTGTTGACTACTATGGCACTCACCCAGTCAGTGGCTTGCATGACCTTCTCAATGACCCCTTGCTGCTTGAACTCTGGCAGGTGATACTTCAAGGGTCCCCTAAGGGCTTCTGGTATTCCTCTGGGTGGTATCTGAACTGGTTTGACCATTTCGTCTACTTCTAATCTTAGGGGTTCACCAAACTCTCCTAATCCTTGAAATACATCAGTGTACTTGTTTAGAATCTCTTGTTTGGACAATCCAACTCGTCTGGAGTATGCACCACATGGACTTCAGTTGTCACTGCCTGGGGATCTAGTTTTCATGGTTAACTAGAATGAGGTTCATTTGCTGTGCTGCTCTACTCCCGAGAAGATTGACGTCAGCGTCAGTGTCCTTTACTACAATGAAGTCTACCTTGTATTTTCGACCATTTTGGGGATTTGTCAACTGGATACGGCATTTCCCGACGGCCTTTAGTGGTGATGAGTTGTACATCTTTAGTACTTGAGTTGTACTTGCTACGCGTTTTTCATACTTTGTGCCACACAATTCACCAGACCGGATCATGTAACAAGTCACCCGATGTCCACTTGGAAAATCGTCTCATAACCACCCTTGATTTTCATTGTTGCGTAGATTTTGGATCTAAGTTGTTGGCTTTGGAAGGCCGGGACCTCTTCTTCAGGCTGTGGGAACAGGTCTAGGGTCATGATGGAGTCTGCTGAGTCATCGTCCGAAGCGTTTGAATTTAGAGATTGCGTTACAAGATTTGCTGATGCATATCGTTGGCTTGAATTACCTTGCAAACAGACTTGGGAGAAATGGTTCTGTCAGCCACAGTTTTTGAAGGTTTGTCCATACGCTGGGCAGGCCCCATGTCTGTGACTTCCACAATACCGACAGAGGCGATTAGTTTCCCTTACCCCTCGTTGCCTTTGGTTTCCTGCCTTCTTGGTTTTAATTGCATTAATTTCATCTGATCTGGTCGACGATGGTTTCTTGATCTCTTGAAGACGAAGATTGGTAGTCTCGCTGCTTCTCCCTATATCGATGGCACGCAAAAGGTTAAGCTTCTTCTCTTGTAATAATTTCTTCCGAATCGATTCATCCCTGATTCCTAAAACCAGACGATCTCTGATGAGCGAATCGTGAAGGCAACTGCAAAAATTGCATGTCTGTGCGA
>Ga0126336_10002599_pt1 | contig 10368 bp, 3 predicted proteins | sample SidCmetagenome_FD_92530 | JGI IMG/M metagenome (GOLD analysis project Ga0126336, IMG submission 92530) | Coral microbial communities from El Islote,Puerto Morelos, Mexico - Siderastrea C C metagenome | ecosystem: Host-associated > Invertebrates > Cnidaria > Coral | place: El Islote,Puerto...
CAGCCAATCACAACAAACACAAATTACCCAATGAACCAATCAGAACTCGAAGCAAATACATGTAACCAGCGCCAAGCGCGGGAAAACGCGCGCGAGCAAGTGGCGATTGGTTTGAGTTTTGCTCCTGATTGGTCGGGAAAGTGGCGCGAGATTTTTTAACCAATCACAGAGCGAAGTAAAGCAAAACCAAAGCAAAACGCGAATTACTTTCGACACTCAATTGAAAACCGCTCTAATGAAAATAATTAATTGGTCGATTGATTGATTGATTGATTGATTGATTGATTGATTGATTGATGGATGGATTGATTAGCTTAAAATAGTCAGCGAAGCTAAACAAGCAACCTTTAAAGCTTTTGGTGATTTTACCCTTACTACACAGGCTTACAACATGTCCTTTCCTTGTCCTTTGGTTTTGTTTTGGGCGAATGTTCATTAGCTGTCAAGACAAGGGGAAAATGTGGTAATATTTGCGCGAAGACTGTGGTAACGGGTTTTAACTGCGAAGCATCATGGGCATTAATTAGCTCTGCACTGCAATTAAGAAAAAAAAACTGATAAACAAAACGACATCAGTGCAGGTGCGTTGTGCGGGTGCTAAGCAAGGCATTTTTAAATTGTTCACCATTTTATAAGGCCTTACCGTTGCAAAAACAAAGGTAAATTTAGTTAGAGCAAATTTTCGTTCTGTATGTATGAGTCCTAAACTCAAGGCCAACTTGTCTCTATGCTTCTACTTATCTTGAAAAATTTGAGAAAAGTCTGGTCATCATTCAAATTAAATACCGTAAACGTTCTTCCTACTCTAAGATACAGAGGGGGAGGGGAGAGGAAGAAGGCATAAGTAGCGAATTGAACTGAAATATTTGACTAAGTGGTAGGAGAAAAAAACAACAATATAAAAACAAAACGAAATAACCAAATGAAAAAACAAACAAACAAACAAAAGAGCACCAACAACGACCAAAAAAGAAAAAAAAGACACAAACAAACTTTACCTAAATACAGCTAAGTAAAAATTTTATTGCCAGAATATTTAAACTGGAATTATGTCGTGCTCATGCATTATCTGACGTCTGAGCATATTGTAAAGAAACATACGTGGTCATAATTGTTTATAGGTACCATTAAAGGAAGCTTTTTGGAGTTAACGGTTATTATTTTTACGTTGGCTGTGCAAAAAACAATTAAAGTTTTCAGTGTTTTCCCAAAAAATAATGCCCAAGAGCATTTACGTTAAGAAACAACAACTTGGCTGGAAGTTATTGGAGTTAATTGACCGGTGGATCCACTTCTTCAATGATGATCCTGTTGCCCTGGTTCCAGCTGGTCCAAGCGTTACCAGTGTTGTAACTACCGCCGCAATTACCAACGTTGAATCCGACTCGTACTTTCACTGCAGGCATAGCACCACAGTATCCTTCTATGTTGGCAGGCCTATAGATGTTCAAGTTGATGCTCTGGTAAACGGATCCGTCAATAGCAGCTGGGTGTTGACACTCTGTGTTATTGAAAGTGAAGTACCATCTCTTGCAGCAACCCGAGCAGCCTGTTATGCGAAGGTCGCCCATGTAAACAACACGGAGGTAGGAATCATCTCTCAACTTCACAAAATTGCATTCCTGAAAACGTACAAGAACGAATGAGACAAACCAAAAGTAATTTTAGCTGATCAAAGTGTGCGAATATCTTGCAAAAATGGCTCTAATGTAAATCCATCGTTTTGGTTGAAGGTCATGAACTCAACAAACCGCACTTCAATCCAAAAGCTACAGTAACACCATGATTTGCAAGTGTGATTATCAAGACCTCTAAAAACCCTCCATCGTATCTTTGATACAATGTGTACTTATCCAGGGCTTTTCCAACCCTTCCCCATTTTTCCTTCAGGATGAGTGGAACAGCGGTCGTAATGAACCCAATTCCGTCCTCTACACTGTAAGGGCATCATCATTTCAAAGTTATTTTGGTTTCATAATATTTTTCATTATCTTTTAGTGCAATCTACGGTTTCGCTAAGCCAGGGTTTACATTGCAGGATAATGTTAACGTTATGAATCCTATCCATGTTTCCACAATGACTTAACTATTTTTCCTAGGAATACAATTTTTATATGCTGGCTGTCCAGAACATGATGTCTATAATCAAGGTTAACGCTGTAATGGCTGTTTTCTGGTTATTTAAACAATGGTGGCTATTAATACCAAAAGACAACTTAATGTTTCAAAATGTTGTTTTTTTTTTCTTGTCGCTAACATGTACTAGACCATTGTCCTTGTCATCCTTGCGTGTATCGTACGTCCAGGCACACTGTTTCCACCGACGTGGGGATTCGGCACATCCGGATGCTCCCGGTGCTCCAGGGGTCCCTGGAGTTCCCAGTGTACCGGGGGTTCCTGGAGTCCCAGCCTGACCTGTTGGACCCTGAAGGCAGCAATGCTGTGGGGTATAAGAAATGAAAAATAATAAAGCAAATTTGCAACAGATTAAGCCGAGTGCAAGCAAATGGACAAGTCTCTGTTCTCTGTGCAACAGTCCGGTTCGAGTTGTCAAGGATGTTGAAAGTCTCAATTCAATCTGAAGTAAGATATTCGCAGTCTTGAAGTAGAGCAAAACCAGTGATTTGTTATCTTAAAAGATCTTTCAACTGAAAAGAGAAAGTGTTAAGTTTTATCTTTCTTGAAATATTGGAGAAAATTGCAGTAATAACCAAAATCAGCCCGTAAAAAATGAATTATGATTTACTTGAAAATGGTCTTATAGATTTTTCCCTAATTTGGCATACAAGTTCTGTAGGTTGAGTAGTTCAAATGCTTTAAGTTTCGTCATAAAGTATCTGACTAGACGTCAAGATATTCGACATTATTTAATGAAAAAAATTGACTTTGGTCATACGTTGAAAAGGTTGTTGTAGTATAAAGGCAATCGAAGTTTGTCTTCTATGCGAAATTTTGATTTCAAAAGATACACTCCAAGGCCAAAAAAACTGTTGCAAGCCTCCTTTTAAGAACTTTTTTCTAACAAACAAGTCTCTGTGGACTCGAAATTTGAAATATCGATGCAATCCACTATTTTTAGCGTTCTCTAAAATAAATAAAATTTAGAGACCATTAATTCGATGGTAAAAGACCACGAACAGAGCTAAGATATCTCCTTCCAACTTGTCCCTTTGAACGAAAGACTATCAGATGAGTGCCCAAAAACATGCTACGGTAAAATACCGAACAAAGCAGCTAGTATCTGCTTAGCGAGTATTGACACTTTAAGCTACATCGCAGTAAGGTATGGAGTAACTGGTAATTTGTACCAATTGCCGCTTGCTCTAACGAATACCATTATGAAACAGCAGCGTACCTGAAACCCGCTCCCTCCACAGACGATGGCCAAAAGTAACATCGCCAAACGCAGTTCCATGACTATCAACTTTCAAAAAGGAACACTATCCATTAGCTGCATTTTATCTGCTTGATAGCAATTTACCCAGAGGATACCGTTATACGGCCTTTAAACAACTGAGGCCTGGTTGGAGTGACTATTGGAAGTAGACGTGTTTGCCGAAGGGAACAACACGTACGCGTTGCGGAAAGCAAGACTCGATTCAGCACCCCTTAGTTCAAAAGTTAAACCTACTGGAAACTACACCGTCGCAGATCTAAAATGTGAGCGAGAAGATAACTGAAACTAAACAGAGAGTAAGAAGAAGAATAACAAAGTGCTAAAAATATCAACTGATCCAAATACGGGTTAGCTAGCACATATTTCCACAGTGCAATATATTGATCCACTGGAGGCTTGTTGATGCCAGACACACCATAAATATTCACAGCATCAAAAGCTTTGTAAGGGAGGTGTTAGGTTCTCACGAACATGTTTAATTAATGTAAATAATGGGCATTTAAACCTTAACTTTAATTAATTAGTCAGACCGCCGAAATTGTAAGAAGAATATGGAACATTTTAAATTTTCTTCTTCGGCTATAATTTTATGCCGTCGATTTCTTGGTGCCTTATTCAAAATTTTTGTGTTAACTCAATTAAAGGAAGGAAGAGGTTCCCTTACGTCGCCCTGTGGATCAGCACCCGCTCAGAAAAATCATAGTTTATCATCACTGATATATGGAATCCCTAGCGTAACTTACCAAATATTTTCCTCTCCACTTTCGTTTGCACAAAGATCGAAATAATTGTAAAGAGCTGACTTCACCACCCGCACATTATCAGTTACAGTTTTATTGAACAATATCATGGCAGTAACCTGGACAAATCCTATTGGATAGCTTGCCCTCCTGTGGAGTGTCATTAACTTCAACACAAAAAATTGTCACTGAGTGTTGTAATTCTGATTATGTGAATTTTGCTTTTGTTTTTTTAGGGCTTTTACTCCATCAGATCTTGCGTAATAAGCAAATCCCACCTTTTCAGGACAAGTGAATGAAACAAAGGCTTATAAAATCAGGTACTATGTACTCCCGAAAGAAAAAAATTGACCTGTCGAAAAACAAACATGACGTGATCACTTGCAGTGGCTCCAAACTTCAATGATAACTTTTTAATGATAACATAACTTGATTGACTTGGTTGACATGACGACAACTTGTTGACATGGCGAAAGGAAACCAACTTTGAACCAACTAGATAATAAAGGTTGATAGACTATATTGTCTGAACATTTGTTACTTCGACAGACTTAAACTATGCGAGCTATTGCTGGATTTCTAATTGTATAAAAGTCGTTTTAATCGTCACCCACAAGTAGAATTTTCAATAACAGAGAAGTCAATAAATAATCTATGCTTATCTTGCAAACCCTTGAATTGAGCGTTTAATCACTTAGTTAACGTTTTCGGTGCCCATTTTTACAGCTGGGTGGAGTGAGGCAATGTGATGTAGACATCTTTGCAAAAGGGAACAACACGTTGTAGAGAACAAGACTCAATTCAGCGACCCTTAGTTCAAAAGGTAAACTTACTGTCAACTACACCATTGCAGGTCTACAATGTAAGTGAGAAGATAACTGAAACTAGCCAGCAATTGAGAACAATAATAACAAAGTGGTAAAAATATCAACTGATCCAAATACGTGTTTGGTAGCACATAACTCCTCAGTGCAATATATTGATCCACTGGAGGCTTGTTGATGGCAATCACACCATAAACATTTGGCATACAAAACTTTGTAAGAGAGGTTTTATTCAGAATTTTTGTGTTAGCTCTATCACAGGACGGAAGAGGTTGCTTTTTCGTCGCCCTAATGATCAGCACCACGGAAAAATCATAGTTATGTCACAGGAACTACCTGTAATGGCAAAACTGAGTGTGGAAACCTTAGCGTAACTTACAAAATACTTCAGTTCCTCCTCACCTTCGTTTGCTCATAGCTCGAAATAATTGTAAAAGAACACCTCAACACCTGTACTTTATCAGTTTACAGTTTCATTGACCAATTCCATGGCAGCAACATCGACAAATCCCATTATTGGATAGTCTTCCCCAATCACCCGCCTTTCGTTGTGATTAAAATTCCTTAAACTAAGCTATTGAGATTAATTGACCATATGTGGTGCAAAGGGTGCCAAACGATTCTGGCAAATCCACGAACAAAATTAGCCTTTCTACGCTTCCGATACCATATTTGGAACATCTTTAAACAAAAGACAGCGGCTACGCCTCGAGCAACTCTTACGCATCTTTCGTGCTCTCCAACTTCCCGCGTGCTTCATATCTCGATGAAGCACGCTGTCGTATGAACCAATTGTTAATTAAAAACTACAGTTCTTAGGCTAGCCACAGGTAAGACCGAAAAAAAGGTTTATTTATTTAAGTTTAATTTACTTCTTTTAATAATATTTCCTTTTTATATTTTAAAGCAGGTGTTTTTTGCAATTCACACTTAAAACCTTAACGTGCTTCATATTCAAAGGACATTTGGTAAAGTTTCCGCACAGCCCCATCCATTAACCCTATTCAGACCGGGCGGGGGGTGAGGGGGATTCTGCCCGCACTGACAGTTTGAACGTTTATAACTTTTTTAATAAGCAAGCTAAAGCCACCAAACCTGGTGACTATTCCTAAAATTTATCTAGGAACAATTTGGTATAGCAAGTCCTTGTCTATTAAGTTTGACGTTACCATGGCAACCACTTTTTGACAAGCGTTTTTTCAGAATTACCCTCTTTTTAATAAAAAAAATAATAATTACTTTTTTGAAGCAAATTTTACATGTTTAGATCGTATCCGAGTTAATTTATTGATTTTGATTATTCCTTGATCGATTTTGGCGGTTTTTGAAGGCTTTGGAAAATTCAAGAAATCGAAGATGGCGGATCCAAGATGGCCGCCGTTTGAGATCAAAACGTTGTAATTCTGACGTCATATGACGTCATCAGCTGATGCTGTGGACCTCGATGGAAACATTTTTTGACGTAATATCTGTCCTTTAAGTTTCGTTGTCATAGCTTTAATATTCTCGGAGTTAAGAGGTGGGGGCGGAATCCCCCTAAAAACAGACCAAGACCAAAAAAACCCGGTCTGAATAGGGTTAATTATGCATTCAAAAAGCAAATGTAAGCATAATTAACATATGGAGCTGTGCGGGAATTTTACCAGGAAGTTTTCTCTATAAAGAGCAGATGTAAACACCCAAGATACTAACTTTGTAAAGCATGTGAGCACTATCGAAATTACCTTCACTTTATTACAGGTGTACGTTAAGTTTGAAAACAGACACTGAATAACAGGAACAAACCAAACTGGCAAGCAATAAACTAAATCAATGAAGACTAATTTCGTAACCACTAATCAATAATTCAGTGGTTGATAATTAATCTACTTCGAGAATTTGACGGGATCGTATTTTTCGAGAATTTGACTGGTTCGTATTTCTTGAAGCTTTAATTTCCCGATTTCTGAGAAAAAAAAGGGCTTTGTTGTGCCTTTCTTTCTTTCATCGCAAAAATTAACTCTTACGATCAAAAAGGTAGACCACAAAACACAGCTACATTCTGCTAACTTATTTTTCTCCTAATTAGAACACTAAATAATCCGCCTGAGTAAATCCATATCATGCGAAGTAAGTCAAATGTAGGACAACAAATAAAAATTGTGGCATTGTAACAACAACTACAACAACAACAGAATGCTTTGGGATTTTTTTTTCCATTTTATTTGAAGGATACCATACATAAAACTAGTAAATTACCTCAGCAAGAATATTCACTCTTATTTACAATACAAAAAATATTTAATATGTAACAATTTATTGGTCAGAATGGCCAAAAATTAGTCTACCGCCCCCAAAAATTCCATTCCCATTTATTATACTACATAACATTCTTCCACAACTGTTTGAATATAAAATTGAAAATTAGAAATATCATAGCATACGGGTGCTCAGACTCCCCTTTTATTTTATTTTATTTCTTTACATTTCGAAACCAGTTTCGAAGCGAACGTTGCGATTCGAGTATGGCCTGGGAATATTTGCACTTGTATGTCGTCTTCGCACACGTGACTTTGGGAAACGCAGCATTAGAAGGGTTTCCTCCATCGCCGTCGCCTGGACATGAGTCTGCTTAACATCCGGTTGGGCCACTAACACATAGCGACTACAATGAAAAAAAAATTAGTTAAATAATGAATATAATAACAATAACCTTATCACTTAGGGGTTCATTCATAAACACAAAATCACCTCATACGGCACAATAAAGAGAACGACAGGAAAGCATCCCTAAACACTCGTAAGAATTTACTGAAAAACGTGTGCCAAATATGTGGTCAAAGTAGCTAACAGAATCCCTCCACAACAAATCTTAACTTACCTGCATTTGCTAGGGATGGAAGCTGACGGAGGGGGTTTGGGTAAGACATTAGCAACGTCAGACAGGTGATGATCACATGCCTTCAGGTTCATCAAGTTTCGCGCTGTTGAGTTCAGCCCCAGACCTCCGGATTGTGGGTTCAGTCTCAGGCGGTATGGCTGCTCACTGGTGAACTCTTGTTCCTTAAATGTCCGGCTTTGAAGCTGATCCTGAAGGGGAAGGGGTGTGGCATTACGTACTGTGGAGGTGGGGGCTGGTGTGATGAATTCAATTACGCTTTCAGACTTGGTCACTGGTTCTGGGAAATGAAACATCACACCGATTAAAAATAACAAACAGGTAACACACTGCAAGTCAGTAGACACCGGAGGTGTCAGGCCAGCTAAAACGTGGTCAGGCCTCGACTACATAATCTAAACTGAAAACTCATGTGTTTCGCATCGCGTGCTTTTAACCTCCTGTGGACTTTGTCATTGCACTTTGTTAAGCGATATTATTTTCTGATGATAGCTTTTTAATTATTGTCACGACAAGATTTATCGATTTCTAGCACAGTTTTTTGCGCTTTAGAGCCTTAGTATCAAGCGCTCCAGAAATAACAAATTAGTTTTAGTATTAGTATTAACCTTTTGCTCTGTACATTAAGGAGGCGGAAGTTAATTTACAACCACGCACAGAAATGAAAACCGTGTTACATTAAGAAGGGGGAGGGAGGGAGTACGTTAATAATGCGCGACTGTTTTAGTGACCATGTTGAAAAGCGCAATCCATTGCTGAGGTTGTTGAGTGGCGCTTAGATATGATCTCTGAACTGCATATCAATCGCATGGAAATCACATGTAAAACTTTACCTTGTGCACATTCAAAGTGATTTAAATTTTTCCATCTTTCCCTTTGCTTGCTTTCAAGTGTTTGTCTTCTCTCTGCGGCAGTTTTCTGTCGTTCCAATCGTTGTTGCTTTAATCGATTGGCCCTACAGATATATAAAAAGGACACTTTGTTCAGGATCAGAAGAAAGGAACAAATTGTCAACGGGAATACTTTTAAGTAAACTGATATAATATCATAATACCAGTTTAGACACACAACAATTTCACAGCGATCGGGTTATTCGCACTTTATCCGCTCAAACACCATGAGTTAAGATCGTGAGCTGCTGCTACTACAACTTTTCACTTGTTTGCAAAGGTGTAAGGCCACAGGGCGTCCAGCTCACTCATGAAGAAGTCGGGCTGACCACCACAGTAAAAAAGTCTAGACAACCGAAAGGTTCCGATGATACAGGTTCGTATGAAAGTACCAACTACAAAATTGTCATGTCTGTAGACTGCACTTGTCTTCAAAACAGCTGTACGTCCTTTTACCTCTCTAACACCTTGATTTGCCAATTGCCGCCATAGTCGCTTGCGTCTAACACTGGAATATTTCGCGGATCAGATGACCTAAAAACAAACAAACAAACAAAAAAACAAAAGAAAAAAGAAAAACATTTTATTATCAAAGTACTTCAACACAAACAACAAATACTGTACAGTAAGCTTCGCACCTCTCATTTCCAGCTGATTCTCTCCACATGATGTCTTTCATATAGTCCTGGAATGAAAAAGAAAATGGCCTTAGGGAGGATAATAAACAAATAGGTGAAATTCACCTTTCCTCTCAGCATTAAGGATTCACAGCTCAGTTGGTGCAGAGCATTGCACCGGCAACCGGTGGTAATGGGTTCACATCCCGTGGAAGCGATGCTGTTGTTGTTTTAGATGTTATTGGAACTGTACTAAAACTACGGTTCCCGTATAATAAGAAACGCATTGCTTTTCTGGTTTTGTTTGGGTTTGAAGTCAACTCGCTCTTGACATACACCATCTGTTTTGATGAAGGTACGTACAGCCTTGGTCCCTGCGTTAACTCAGTTATTTCCTCTACTCCTTTGCGAATAGCAGGAGCTCTCCCTAGTCCCCAGCTCATCCGTCTTATGGGCAATTGACGGTACAGCGGTTGAGCTGAATCACCAAAACACATAGTCTTGCTTGTCGACGTTATTAATCTTGCTTACCTCGTCCGATTCATGTAAACCAATACTAGAGCGCATGGCACGGTAAGCATCCATAAAATCCTCTGAAAGAAAATGCATTAAAGAACCGTGACGCAACTGCATGTGTAACTGCAAATTGCATCAGTTACCATTGGTTAACCGAATACTAACGTAACCGAATGCACGTGGGAGATTTAAACCACAACAAAAACGCTTAGAAAAACTCGGAGGGCAGCCGAGCGCCCCTCACGCTTCACGAGGTCTACCTAAATTTCAAATTGTTTGCGTATATAAGTAAATAACCCAGAACTGCCCTGCACTCGGAGCGAGTGCGCTATTCTTTCACAAAATGTGCCAGCATTCGCTTGTGACATATACCATAAGCGTTATAAATAGCTATAGAGAGAGCGTGCACGTAACACAGTTCATGCATTGTAGTGACATGGTGTTCTCGATCTTCCGTCCTTCCCTTAATGCACCGCGAACTCATTAAATCCTACCCATAAACCACA
>Ga0126336_10002600_pt1 | contig 10368 bp, 6 predicted proteins | sample SidCmetagenome_FD_92530 | JGI IMG/M metagenome (GOLD analysis project Ga0126336, IMG submission 92530) | Coral microbial communities from El Islote,Puerto Morelos, Mexico - Siderastrea C C metagenome | ecosystem: Host-associated > Invertebrates > Cnidaria > Coral | place: El Islote,Puerto...
TACAAGATGGTTCTAACTTTTGAGTCTGTGGATGAAATCCTACAGTGTGACCATTCAAATGAAAGCTACTGAGCAGTACTTTCCTGTGGTGCTGTTTATTATGCTGTACAAGGTGGTTCTAACTTTTAAGTCTGTGGATGGAACCCACAATGTGACCAATAAAAAAAACCATAGAACAATGCTTTCTATTTTTATTATTGATAAGTATTACAGGGTGCATACCCTTTTAAGATATAAAAATTCCAGGATTTTCCAGGACCTTTCCAATGATCTTTTTACGTTTTGTTTGACCTAAATTTGGCCTGCTGTTTTCAAAATTGTGAACTAGATCTATTTTATGACCCACTAACTTTCCCTCATTGACTTTCCATTCACGGAAAAAAAACAAAAAACAAAACAAAAAACAACTGCTAAATATATTTAGTACAATGACCATCATTTTCCATGACTTTCAATGACAAACACTTAATTTCCATGACTTTCCAGGCCTGGAAAATGAAATTCTAAAATTCCATGCCTTTCCAGGTTTTCCATGAACCTATATGAACCCTGTTATTAAGCTGTTATAGGTGGCTATATCTTTTTAGTGTGAATGATACCCTCAAATGTGACCACTCACACTTAAGCATTAGTTTAAATATCAACATACTTTAGAGTATTCTGAACAAGAAATCCTGCCACTATGCCCATAGTTGTAGGAAGAGATGCTGCGCAGACGCCCTCTCTCTTGAGTGTTCTCTCGTCAATATTAGAAGCCACAACAAGAGGTGGAGCACACTAGCGTAAAAAGGGACATTGGTCAAATGATGAATCAGAGGCTTCACTTACACGTGCAGATCCAGAAAACATCCATACCCATCCATTGAATGGTCACTGAAATTCCAGAGGGAGTGGGGTGTGTAAAGCCAAAATTTTTAAAGGCAAGTATAAAGCTAAACTGGATTTTCTGGAGGGGTGGGGATTGGGGTCAAAGAAAAAAAACCATCTGAAGGGGGAGGGGCATAGGATATTTTCTGGAATCACACAATGAAGACAGACAGAAAGATAAACAGAAGTTGCAAAGAAAACAAATTTACAATTACCAATTTACAAGACTTTAAGCACAATAATTTTTGTTCAGGATGCTTAAAATTCTGGAAGGTTCTGGAACTCTCATGTTTCAAACAATGATGCTAACACTGATAATGCTACATACATAACTTTGCTTTAAGTTATGTACTAAAAAAATTCATTCATTTGCTTTTAAGAGGGCTTGGAAAACTGTACAGTCAGTCAGTCCTGTCATTTAGTAACAGCTATAACACCGTGCCTGATAAATTTATTGTTATTATAATTATTATTGTTTTATTAACATGGATCTTAACCCTTTAAACCCTAACAGTGACGAAAATGAGATTTCTCTTAACATCAACACTACTTGTTCAAATATTCAAGTGATGAGAATAAAGGAAGTGATCACCAAGGATAAGATGTTTTGATATTTAGACAAATTCTCCTTACTAGTTCCATAAGAAATGTATGGGAAACAGTAAGGAGATTATTAATTTTTATATCAGGGCTTAAAGGGTTAAACCAAGAGTGCACTGATGTGCTGGATATCTCATTTGCAACCAGAAGACATGTATATGTTTTTTGGCATAATTTTGCTGCTCACACGTGGATAGGAGAACACTTTGGTATTTTGATGCCTGTGTCTTGACCTGATGAGGTCATAATGTATCCAAAGGGAAACATAGGACTTCTGGTAGTCTCCAATGAGTCTCCAATGTTTTCCAGGGCATCCACAAAACAAATTTGTGCTGCCTAATTAGGTCCTCAATGTCAAAACAATTATTTATACAAGCCCTAGGGTCTCAAATAGAGTAAAAACAGTCATACCGCAAAACAAGCTGTTTTTCCAGGAACAACAAACTGAATATGACCTGACACTGCATTTTCACTAACACCAGACTCTATCCATGGCTGGTTTAATTCATTACACGCCTGAAGAGAAAGCATTGAGCAGTACAAATTTAGATATAATAATCATAATCAACATGGGATGTGGAATTATCACATTCAATTTTAAAGTAATCAGAATCTGTCTTGAGCAACAGTGTTGACCAAGGTTGTAGCTCACGACACATCTTCCCATAGCTTGGTGGCTTGAGCATCTGACCAGTGTTCAGAAGGTCATGGGACCTAACATCTTTTCAGAGATTTGAAATGCTTCTTGAGTTTCCATGCTCATAATTATCAGACTTTACATCATTACTGAATGTGTAACTAAAAACTTAAAGGGGTTTTATCACAAGGATTTTGCTATTTTAGGTCAATTCTGTGCTAAAATCATAACCTAGTGCCTTTACTCATACACAAAATGCTCCCGTAAAACTACGAGGAAGACATCAAATGAATTTTATCAGGGAGACCTAACTATAATAATTTTTTTGGTGATTTTTGAGGTCATAGCCCAACTGGCCAATTTTTTCAAGTTTCAATCCATTTCCATCCTTGCCATCAGTAGCAACAGACGACAGGAAACAGTTTCAGTGCTGTAAAATGGTCTTTGATAATGAACCTAGACCATTAGTTTTGGAATTCAATTGATGCCAAGACACTTTTTAGCTTTCTAAAAAGATACTAAAATAGTGTGACACAGCCCCTTTAAGGTGATCAAATATTATTTAAAATAAAAAAGAGTCCTCTTACTGTATTTATTGCCATTCTTGCTTCAAAGTTATCCACGCAACTTAAAACGAGATCCACAGGTTTATCACCTTTTCCACCATGGCTAAAACATAATATTTTAAGTACAAACAAATTTAGGGTTTTGGCCAGAAGGGCATTTGAGTACCATAGATGTCCAATTTTCAAAGAAATTCAGAGAAAATACAGCTCATCTATTAGTGATGTATTTAACATACAGATGAAATGATGACGATGAAGAAAAAGTCAGGTAACATGTCATCTTCAATGCCAAATTCAGTCAATTATAACTAAATAACTCACCTTATTCTACATAAGAAGTGCTTAAAATTTTCCAGTAATGTTATGTTGTAGTTATAAGCTTCAAATTCAACATCGGGGTTTATATCTCTGCAGGATAAGTTAAAAAAAAGTGAAAACGTTAAAATTATAGTCCTTTGTCATAATATGAAATGTGTGGAAGGACTGGGAAAGGTAACACCGAAGAACAAATTTTGAGGAGAAACACCCTAAACACCGGCATATAAGCCATACTCACAGATAAGCAGCACCTCAAAGCTTGGAAGTGTGGAAAAAAAGTTTGCCAGAAAAATTAAAATTCAAGCAGTTTGAGCTTGTATAAACTTTCCTCCAATGAACGTAGGGTCGAAGCTCTCGTAAGCAACCACCCTGGGAATTCAGAAAAGTGGTCGCAACTAGAGCTGGTCGCTTACGAGAATGGGCTCTCGTAAGTGACCACATGATGAAACAAGAGAGGGTGGTTGCTTATACATGTAAGAGTTTTCACAGTTTTGTAGTAATACGTGTAATATTAAATACTTTGTTATTGCATATCACAGAGTAGGTTCGCAAATGTACAGATCAACGAACCATTTGCACTATGCAGTTTAAATTTGATCAAGAAGTACTAAAGTGTTGACTGAGTGGTCGCTGAAGATAAATTAAAAAACAAAGGACAAGACGTAGTTGGTAATTCACTAATTAAAAGTGGTCGCAGTCATTTACAGAAGTGGTCACTTACGAGAACTTTCAATTTCAGAGTTTAAGTGACAGTTCAAATGGGTTTTCGCAGTGCTGGTGGTACCTAGAACTCGTTGCTTATGAGAGTGGTCAGAAGGAGAGCTTCAACTGTACACACAAAAACTGTATTCAGTTTGACAGTTAATGACACTTAATTGAAAATTTGGGCAACGCCTTTCATGGAGTTTTAGGTCTGAGGGGAAGGTAGACACACACTACTTAAAAAGAACATCCAGGCTTTGTACCTACATTTCTTTCTTTAAATTGTTTCTTCCGTTGAAGTTTGCTTAACTGTACATCTGTACTTTTTCTCAAAACAGTCATTCCACACAAATTTATTATGATTTTCTAAAATATTCCCTCAGGTAAGTCGAACCGCACTCCCGTTTTGACTAAGATTTTTGGAAAGTCAAAAATAAGTGCAGCTTTATACATGCTCCTGTTTACAGTATTCTGTTGCCTCTTGTAGCCATCTGTTACAGCCAGCCTGTTTCTTACCAATGAACTCCTGTCATACAAACAGCTTGCAACTATATGTAAATTCCACCCTCAACTCCTATACACTGTAAAATGTAGACAATTCCTCAAGTCCTCACCTTAATGTGTTTACCGCGGCTTCAACTTTACTCATGCCAGATTGATCAGGACGGAAAAATAACCTATAACAAGTACAATATCATTTTGAATGGTTCACCTGACTTACTGGAAATTATTCTGACTAGTTATTTGAATCTTTGGACAGTTTGACAATGTTATTGTTTATTTCTTTACAACAAGCACATTCTACTACTTGTTTATTTACAAACCTTATTTACAGCTCAAATGTAGCTGTCTAGTCAATAATACATGTACGTAAATGTATTATACACTGGTATTTTAAAAACAAATACCCCTAGTAAACACTTCGCTGCTTTTTTTAACACCAAAAAGGCACAAGTCACGTGAAAATAATCACCCTCTCATATGCCTGCCAACTTTTTCTACGTCAAATTTGTCACATTTTCATGACTGGAATGCAGGAAAATATTCTGTCCCTTTAAGTACTCAAAAAACAATGGACAAAAATTAAATCCTAAAAACACCAAAACCACAAATTTTACCCCACCCCTCCAAGAAAAAAATCTTTGCACCTCTCATTACTTTGGAACCCTAGCAGTAACACCCTGCAACTACACTGTACAGTCATGTAAGTGACTCTCTTAAATTAACTGCATTAAAATTCATCATTCATCATCTATTTTAACCAACCTTAAAGCCGACCATTATTACCTGTTCATGTTGGCAAGCTCCACTTTGTCATAATCAAATAGTAAGAGCTGTGAAAGAGTTATTAAGAGAGTAATAATAATATTACATAATATATCAAACACAAGAAAGAGTGTTTCATCAGGATATCCAAACACCGAGAAGTAGGTTGAAAAAAAAAAGGCGCAGCTGAGTTTTTCTTTTTACCAACTTCAAGGTGATTGGATACCTGATGAAACATTCTTTCGAGTTTTTGATATGGATTCTCAAACCATTCATAAATCTTGGAGAAATTCAAAGCAAAAGTTCGCAAAATTTTATGCTAATTAAGATTCGGTGCCAAACCCACCGTCAGGGTGGTGATTTCCTTTGTTTTCTCTTTATGAATTGTTAATGAGAAAGTAATTTCTCATCACTAGAGGTTGTTATTCACCCTAACATTGCCTTTCAGTCACAAAGTACGAATGCAGAATGTTGATCCGTCTCGTAATTAGCAATTTTTAACTTCTTCTGAAAAACACCATACATCTCGGTAAAAGAGACAGCGTGAAGGAAAGTTTCTTGTCAAATAAGAAAAAAGAGAGAGCAATGCAGAGACCACACCTCGAGCCACCAACCCTATGGTGACCTCAGACATGCTACCTACTCTTGAGTATGTGCCTTGCAACAAGAGTTTCAAAATAAAAGAGTAGACAATAAATTAAAAATAAATATTGATATGTTTTTATTTAAAAAAACATAACTTACTAAATAATGAAAAGTTTATCACCCAATCTCTTGATAGATTATCAAATGAAGTATCATTATTTTGAATGTTTAATTTTTGCCCCCTTTCTCAAGCCTGTACCATCTTAACTACATTAACACATTGATCCCTGAACCGCCCGTAACCACCCTTGCTTAACCCATTGACGTCCGTGCCGGCCTGAGCCGGCATTGATTTTGTACATGTTTGCTTTTGGCCCTAGCCTCCCCTAGAAGGGCTTTTTTGGTCCCCTTTTGTCCTAGTTGTCTTTGGGAAGGTTGAACCAATCAGAATCCACCAACTGCACATATATTTGAAGGCTTGAGGGGGTCCTAGAAGGGAAGACTTCTTGTCACTCTGTGAGAAGATCACATTTCATTCAAAATGGCTGCCGTGCCCTCCACGCATGAATTTTCAAGATGGCAATCTCACTCTCGGAAGGAAGGATTACCTTTTGAAACTTAAAAATCGAAAGAAGAAGCTCTAAGGAACACTGGACAAGTTAAGCCATGGAATTTAGAATTTTAAGGGGGAAGAAAACATCTTTCGAGGACGAACTGCCGTTTTGTCAAAGCAAAGGACAATCTACCATCTCCAAAGATTTTTCAAGATGCGGACTTTCTGGGAAATGTTCTAGCACTTCTACGAGTCTACGGTAGAGTAAATTTCACATTTGATTGTAAATTTAGTATTAGAATTAATAATTAGTATTCCTTAAAGTTTTCATAAAAGTTTTGAAAAATGTGCACAGTTCGCATCAGTAAATGCTCTTCAAAATAACTTGCACATCGAGCAAAATCGCTTGCACGTACTTTCCCTCGAAGAAAGAATTGAACGTGTGTGGTTTTCAGAAACTAATAAAGGCGTGTATTTATTTAATAAATGTATTATTTAGAAAAGCTTACTGTCTCCTCTTCTGTGAATCTTCATTCAAGAAATTTCGAAAAATAGTAATCTGGCCTACACAAACAGAAATCCTCTGTTGTGGTTTGATTCCACGTGCGAGACAACATGTGAAAGCTCTTGTGTAAATTTTCAAAATTTTGACTTTGAGATTGTATTTTTGGCTAATTCTTTATTGACAACTGGTGTATTTTATTCAAAAGTTAATTGTTAACTATTCGAGATCAAGTGAGTGTTGTTTTTTCGAGCCTATAAATTGTCCTTTCGTACTGCACAAGGGGTTGTTTATTACCAACTGCTAAATAGGCAGTGCGACGTGCCTAGGCACGTCCGGCCGACTCATAAAATGCAACGTGCATTCCTAAATTCGTGGTAGTCAGTTCACTTAGTCTCCGCACGGCCTCTAAACAATCAGGCTCATTAGATTAAAAGCTAATCTCTCAAATACTGGACAATTTGCTTGTGACATTACCTTTTTTCCATCTATAGCTATGACATAACCAGATAGAAAAAAGTAACCGTAGAAAGGAGCGTAATTTTGTTGTTTTGAGTTTCGCAGCGTATTGAAGATAAGTAAAGGTAAACGTTGAAATGTTTACTTCTCAGGGTAGTATTGACAAAACACATTAGAATTGCTGCAGACGTGTTTATAAAACGTGTTTTTAAAGGAATACGGTGACAGATCATGACAGTGCGCCATATCGGACGTCCCGTAATATAATATGTTTACATACATTTAATTCCTTACATACCGAAGTGCAATTTGTCCATAACAGGTCACCGGAAACCACGAACTACTACTGTAATATGACCTTTACTGAAGATCTTTGAGTCGAATTTAATTTTCCATCTTTGATCGCAGACAACTTCAGGGAAGCATTGACAAAGTACATTAGAATCGCTGCAGACGTGTTTATAAAACAACTGTTTTCAAAGGGAATAAGGTGACAGATCGTGACAGTGCACCATATCGGACGTTAAGCACGCAGATTGTAGGATCAGGAGAATACAAATGTAAACAATTGCTATTGTTTTCATGATCGTTTAACAAAACCGTATTATATCAAGTTGCCTGTCACCAACTTGTCATCGATAGCGTTGCGTGGTCTTAGCTGATACACTCTATTTTTTTAATTTATATCTCTTATGTTATTGATACTAACTAAAGTTAGCTGCCAGATGATGAATTCATTATATACAGGAACTGCTAATTGTGCAAAGCAGATCAGCAAAGGCCAATATTAAAAGTCTGTTTTACTTTTCTCTTTGAAGAAGTGCTGGTTAGGAAAAAATGAACCATAGAAAGGAGTTTAAATTCCTCTTTTTGAGTTTTGCGGCATATAGAACTTATGTAAAGGTAAGCGTTGAAATGTTTATTTCGCTGTTACAAAGCTTAGTGATTACTTGGGAATTGTCAGCGTTCGTCAGTATTGGCGCACTAAAATAGTTTTATATCTGGCATTGTTTTCACTGCTGGATAGGGGGAAGGGAAGGTGAGAGACTCTGTGCCACCTGTAAATTCTTCAGAATTTCTTGTTTAATGAAGCGATCAAAAAACACGCAGCCGTCAATGGGTTAACCATGTCCCTTGTACCACTTGTGATGTCGTCAGTTTTAACGGTCCTAGACAACTTTGACAACTTACTTGTGCAGGGAGATGAGATCTTTGAAGCCATACCCAAATGAGCGCGATTCAGTCAAACAGACCAGAGAAAGACGCCAATAAAAACATGTAACTTTGACCAGAAAATTCCTATGAAAATCTTGTCTCACTACCCACTTGTTCTTCCTTCACAAAAAATCACGATCCTCAAACTTTTTGCAAAACCTTTTCCCACCGAAAGGAAGCCTAGTAAATGCCCAACAAAAGGAAAAAAATGGGGAAAGAAAAGCAAAGAAGCAGGGAGGAGAGAAAGCAAAAAGGTAAAAGACGAGGGGGCAGAGAAACTCTCCTTTCTGTGCATGCCCGAATTTCAAAAGCTGTAATTTGGCATCAGGAATGAAAGCTAGTCTAGTGCTTGACTTGCAATCAACGTTTTGGACAGCTTTGATTCCTTTTGGCTAGACAGCGACCTAAAAATGGCTTGACTCACTTCAAAGGCATTTTTTGGCAAAATTTCCAGGAGTCAATGGGTTAAATTAACTTAATATACAATGTAGAATACACTCAGTCAATATTTAACAGATTTGTCACCTTGCCAATTCCACATCTTGTTAGCATCTCTGCAGTGACACTCCCAACTCCACCAACACCGACAATCACTACAGTATAATCACGGATACTCTGTACATTGAAAAATGATGCAAATTCTTTTTATAACAATATTACTACTAATTTAAAACAATACCCAACATACATGTAACAGCTTTTTCAAATTTTAAAACACAGCAACTTAATACTTTTGACGGGCTGTCAAAAGTGAATGGTGAAAATGAAGTACACAAAGCAGTAGAGTGTATAGAGCTGCACTCAATCCATGGGTAGCCAACACAGACAGAGCTAACAACCTGCAGTTTATCAAGCACAAAGCAACTAGGAGTATTACTACCCCTCTCTACATCCCTGGTTCACAGCCCTGTCAAAATGATTTGTCGTAGCAGGCAACATAACAGAAGAAATAGGAGGTACAATGTACCTTGGTCTGCTAGGAGGTACGTCGGAATCTCCAGTGTGAAGCAAGCGGCAAACAATTGCCTGTAGATGGCAAACTTGCTGGCTACGGGCACATTTTGACAGGGCTGCTGAAATGGCATGCTGGTCCAGGAGTTATTCCCCAGTCCCTCACAATACAGTGAGTTACTTGCCGTGGTTACTTGTTTATACAGCTTGGTGAAGGCTAGTGACATACTGGTTGATGTTAAACCCTCACTGTGGTGAAAATGATTACCAGCGATCATTGGTAATTTTCATAGGAGTGAGCACACTGGGCGATTGCCAGCAAAATATGTCAAATTCATTAAATTTGCCTATACCTGACATGCCAGATATCAGCAAGTTTGATCACTTTTTTGTGGCAATCAAAATTGCTGGTGAAAATTGCAGTCGCAGTGGTGGACAAACGTGGCGATTTTCACCGATTGCCTCACTTATACGACACTGGTAGTCACATTAAGTCGACCGCCACAGCCTGACCTTTATTGCTAATTAAATCAAAAACTTCTCAAATCTGCCATATAACTAGGAAGTTACCAAAAAGTACAAGGTTTGAGTGCTACACTCACACAGCATACAAAACTGAAAACCAGTGATGGTTGGGTGGTTAGTAATGGCAGACATAACTAAAACAATTCCCTGCCTTAACGTCACACGACCTTTACCTAGGCCCCAGTGGTGAATGAGAAAACCTTTTCCACTTATTTCATTTCACTCAGCCAGTAGAAATTACTCATTGTATTGTGTCACTGGCTCAAGTAAACGACACAGTGTCAGAGGCCAGGCTCAAACCATTGACCCTGAAAGCCTCACAAATGCCTTTCCATGTGGTAAAGATAAACAATGTTGAGAGCCCTGAGTTATGCATGTTTTTTGTCAAGTCTAAAAAAAGTCCTGCCGAAATCTTTCTACCCAAGAAAAGGCCATCAGAAGATTGCTAATCCCCCAAAAGGCCCAGGTCACTCATTTCAACCCAGAAGAGGTCTTCGCACCTTTCCATCACTTATGTATCTGATTACCCCCCCCCCCCCCCCCCCCCCCTCCAAAAAACCAGGGCCCTGGGCGCAAAGAACGACACTTGGTTTTTAACCCAACCAGTAGGGATGTAAGGGGA
>Ga0126336_10002601_pt1 | contig 10368 bp, 8 predicted proteins | sample SidCmetagenome_FD_92530 | JGI IMG/M metagenome (GOLD analysis project Ga0126336, IMG submission 92530) | Coral microbial communities from El Islote,Puerto Morelos, Mexico - Siderastrea C C metagenome | ecosystem: Host-associated > Invertebrates > Cnidaria > Coral | place: El Islote,Puerto...
AACGTGCGGAGAAACGTAGAGAAGATGAGACTATTATCTAACGAACTTAGAAATGTCGAGATGATAAGACTACGTCTAATATTGTACAAACGCATGGACAATGAGAAAAGTTACTAAAACTACGCTTACGTGGTACGCAGTAGCTTGCGTCGCAGACGTAATCTAACGGTCATAAAAAAATTGTTCTGTCTGCGGCGCAGGCCAGGTACGCTGTATGACGGACATAAATCTTGTCATAATACAATCCGATAATAAATCTTTTACCATCCCAAACTGTTGGATGTTTCTAATCCAGGCCTTTATCTGGTTCCAGCTAACCGGTAACAAGTGGTGCTACAAGCGGTAAATTTTATCGGTTACCGCCTGATAAGGAGAACACTGAGTATTGTCATTTAAAAGGGATCGATATCAGAACTGTTAATTTAATTATCTCCATTGCAGAACTGCATGAAAGGAAGCTATGCTTATCTCTATGCCAACTGCGCTGAGCTTTATGACAGGGAACTGGCTTCAGAGAGCTCTTCTTTAGATCCCAATATGCCACAAGCTGGTCCTAAGAGTCTGGACTTCTGGCCAAAGCTGATCTCGCTAGTAGTGTCTGTGATTGAAGAAGACAGAGGAGTTTATACTCACGTCTTGAACCAGTATGAATCACTTTTTCAATATCTTTCACAGTGTGACCACACAAACTTGGTCGACCCAGACTACATTGTGTGACAATATTAGCCAATCAGAAGTTGGAATGGCTACAGATTCTTCCTGGCCAGTTCATTTCATGTGTGATATGTTGAGAACCTTTGATATCCTTAAAAACGTGTCTCAGAATTTTGTCTGGGTGGCCCTGGGTCGTGTGGTTGTACTTAACAAAATTGTTTTAAGTTTATTTTTTAATTCAACTCAGTTTTTTACTAATTAAAGCTATTTTGGAGAATTCATGTTTTTCCCTCCTTTGTGCTTGTTTCCAGGTTTCCAACTGAGCTAAATGTAGGTGAGGTCAGTGCTCAGATTTTTTGGAAATTGTTCTCGGCAGACCTGCAGGATATGTTGAAAGGTACTTCCTTACATCCAGTATCGGTATTCTTAATAATCGGTATTCTTATTGTAGACCTCGTGACACAAAAGGCCTCAGTGGATTTCTATATTAATAAGTATTAGGGACATTTTACATGTTAGGATGATTTGCCCCATCCCCAACACCAAACCTGAGGACCAGGGGCTGTCCCTTGTCAGGCCTCCCCCCTCCCCCTCCCCCCTCCCCCCTTCCCCCTCCCTTCTCCCCCCCAACCAGTTTGGAAGGTTGAACATATGAGGGGCCAAATCCCTGGCCTGCACATCTTTTGGAAACATTAATACACCCAAGTTCCAAGGTATCTGGAATGTCACATGGTTTTAAAATTTGTACAATTATATTTAAATAACATTATATTTTTCGAGGGGGTTGGGCCTCAGCTGAAATTTATATTGACATTCTAAGTGGAGCATTATTAGAAAAGGGACTTGAAAGAGAGTTGGGGGAAGGGCCCAGGGGGGGTACTCCGGATTTCAAGTGACGGGATGGTCAAAAGATTTTTTTGGGTTTGAAATTTTTGATTCCGGGATTTTTTTTGGGTAGGAAAATTTGGCAAGTATTTTTTTGGGTTGCTTGATCTAAGTAGTGATTTTGGGGGTATTCAAAACAAACTGAAGATTCGTGGTGGTGCCTGCATATCCTGGCCGCGTAGCTCTGCGAATAAAGTACAACCAAACTTGTTTTTGCCCAGGTGGTCTTGTTTAGAGTTGTCACTCATAATGTTATTGTTGAAACAGAAGATGTTCTTGGGTGTCCCTAGTATTGTTTATAGAATGACTACCAGAAGAGGAAAAGATAAAATCAACTGATATGATAAATGTAAACAAACACAAGCATTCAATTTCTAGTGTTATTTTTTTGTGTGTGTGTGTTATATCATTTAATCCTTTCTGGAAATTTTTAAGGCTCGGAAATTCGGCATGGGATTTTTTAGGAGTTAATTTCTGGTCCAGGGATTTTTTGGGGTTTTGTTGGAAGCCGTAGGGATTTTTTTTGGTTTTCATTTTTGCCCCCATTCAATCATCCCCGTCACTTGAAACTCAGAGTACCCCCCCCCCCCTGCGGGGAAGTGTCAGTATTCATTATTAATAGAATTCTTCTTTTAATAGTACTGAGATTCAGTCTTAGTAAAGATCTTAACAACCTTTTTTTCAGAGCACAGTTTGCGGCAACAGTCTCGCTGGAATAGTGCTGATTACATGAACCTCCATTTTAAGGTAGAAAACACAAAATGATTGTTAAACATTATTTTTTTCTATACAACAAGTCACGTTGCTTTTGAACTTTGCAAACAGTGCTAAGATTGACTTTGTTAACTCCCTTTTTTTCCTTGTTTTCACCCCAAATGGCAAAATAATGCTAATTACAATTTTTTGTAGGGTCTTAATTTATACTAGTAGCTTATTGTTGCTCTGGTTGTTGTTGCGGCATTCTACAATAATTTTCACTATGGAGACTTACTAATTTAAACTGAAGTTCTTCCTTCTCTGACTTTAGTATTCATGTTTTACATATTATATTGTAGGTCAAGTGGTTTTACAATGAGTATGCCAGCTACTGTCCAGATAACAAAGGCAAGGTTCCAGAGTATGCCAGGTAATGCTTCTCTTCTGTGAAAATGATAAAACTTGGTCCTATATTTTCAAGTCGAAATCCATTTCCTTCCTTGCCATCCACAGCAAAAGAAACATTTCTACTTCAGAATACTAGTAGAGAACTTTCAAACAAACGTTAAGCATTATTTCTGGATTTCCTTTGATTTCAACATGTCTTTTAGCTTTTTATAAATAATAATAAAAATGGGTTATATAACCCCTTTATGCCTTGTGTCATTGTCATTGTTTTTGTTCCCCATTTTGCAGCTGGTTTGAGCCATTTGTTTCTCAGTGGCTAACTGAAAATGACGAGGTTTCTACAGATTTCATGATTGGTGCACTTGATCGTGACAAGAGAGATAGTGTAAGTATTTCTACTTTTCTGCTTTGTGTTCTATGCATGGGTAATTAAAAACAGTGCTAGGTGTAACTAAACACAGGAACAGAATGGATTAACTGAATAGCCCAGAATGAAACAGAGTGACACTGGAATTTAGAATATAAAATTTTTTGGTTTTGGGAGGAAGAAGAAAACCAGTATACCCAAGAAAACTCTCAGAGCAAGGTACCAACCAACAGCAAACTTAAACCACTTCTTGTCCCTGATAGAAATTCTAAACAGGAGAAAATCCTGTGGGATTCTTAAAGATCCAGTAGGATCCTGTACGATCCTACCATTCTTACCCAGGATCCCAAATAGCAGTAATACTAATCATGCCCGGGGGGGGGGGGACTTCCATATGAAAGTGACGGGGATCCTCGTTGTCTCGCTTAGGGTTGTAAATTGCAGATTTTGGTCTCACTTAGGGTGTTGAGGATGGAAAGCCAATATTTTTACACACACAGGTATCGCTTAGGGTTGTGTGTCAAGAAATATCTATGTTATACTGTGTTAGTGATCTAGAACAGCACAGAAATCGCCGTTGTTAAAATTTACTCATAGAAGACAGCATTCGATTGCAACATCTTTAGGGCAATTAACATCTCTATATCTCTTATTCAGTTGTCTGTTTTTGCATGGTCTCGCTTAAGGGTTAAATAAAGCCAGAGCCACGCCCAGATTGGTCTCCTTTAGGGTGTTAATTCTAATTTTCCGACGAGCATCCCCGTCAATTTCATATGGGAGTCCCCCCCCCCTCCCCCAGGTAATCATGATTTACAGGATCCTACTCAGGATCCTGTAAAATCTTACGGATCCTGGTTAGGATCCCATTAGTTCCTTTTCAGATCCTGCGTAGGATTTCTACCAAGGGTGTGATGCTGAGTGTGCATTGGACCTGAACCCAGGATGCAGTGGTGTAAGGGGGCTGCTTTCAGCATGACGTCAACCCCCCAGCTCCTCTTAGCAGCTCCATAACAGCCTGTGACAGATTGTTGATAGGAATTTTTTTCACATAACAATTCTCAGAGCTATAATCCTTTTCTTTTTGCAGTTTCCTCCCAGTTCTCCTCACAGTTTGTTTTCAAATTCAGTGGTTGATATCTTCTGCTCATTGAACCAGGTGTGTGTGTCAAAAATCTCTTTTGACAATTATCTTGTGTGAGAAGAGTGAAAGGTTTGATTTTCATGTGGTTTTATTTTATGCAATTTTTCATAGGGGTCCTCCTAGCCATCTGCAACCCAACACACTTTTTATAGTTTCAGGAAATTAGTAGTGTACTTTGGTTCCAATATGTCTTTACGAATTCATATGTTCCTTGTGGTGTTTGTATGTGACTTGCCTTCATGATCTTCCACAAATTGTACCTGCAAATTTGTACAGGCCAATATTTGCATGATTGTTACACATTAATCTTAACCCTGCAAAGGTAAATGGCAATATGATAAGGTTAATTACAATCCTAGGTATGGAATTATTTAAAAGGCTGAAATGCTTGAGGTGTCATCATAACGTTGATTTGTTTTTCAGAGTTTTGAGATTGTGCGGAAACTTGATTGTCCAGACCCAGAAATACAGACTCGCTACGTCATCAAGTTTACCATTGTGAGTGTTACTGGATCTGTTTTTCTGCAACCTAGTTGTCCTTTTTTACCAGATAATTGTGTTGTCCCAGAATATATCTCCATACCCCCAGCCCCCCAGCCCCCCAGCCCCCCTGCCACAGAAGGTTTTTTAATTACTTGTACCCCCACCCAACCCCTGTGAAAATTCCACTTTAGCTTCATGCTTTCCTTTAAAACTTATACCTTTTGAGACCCCACCACCTTGAAATTTCCAAATATGACCTTCCATGTGGGTATGTGGGTATGTGGGTATGTGGGTATGGATGTTACTTTTTTTCTAGAACTGCAAATTCCAACTTTCTGTAGTGGAAGCTAAATCTTATTTATTTATTTTTACAGACTGTGCAAAATGTGTTGCTTCAGTATGCCGACAAAATTTTCAAAGAATTTGAAGTTTGGTGTAAACAGGGGAAAACTGCCTGTATCCTGATGAATAACATACAACAGCTCAGAGTTCAGCTGGAAAAACTCTATGAGACAATGGGAGGTGGAGAGAAGGTACGCTTGCTGTCAGCATCAGAGATTAATAAGTCTGGTTAGGGATTTGTCATCATTATTTTCATGTCATTTCTTGACAGTTTTTGCTATGTTCCATTACACAGCTCTCCCCAGAATGCAGTGAGGTGTTCAAAGAGCTGCAGGTTAAGCTAAATCTCACACTTGATGAATTGTGTGTGATGTTTGTTAGGAGGTAAGCGAAACAAAGCAGCTGTATGTGATGTAACTCTTGCTTCTAAAGCCATGTTTACCGCACTACGGATTTCATCACAGAATAAATTAGTTAAAAATGTGTTAGAAAACATTATGTCAACACATTTTCCAACTCATTCATGTTGATTAGCCAATCAATGCATCACCACAACTGGAAATCAAATTCCAGTGATCACATGTATGTTAAATTTAGGTAGACATTATTGGCTGTGCCAGATTGTTTGTCATAGTAATGTTTGTTAAGCTTTTAAATACGATTTATTCCTAAAGAAATAAACCATCTAAAAGTTAACTGCAGTGTCAGTTTTGAAACCAAACTTGTTTGTTTACTATTGGAACCTCACTAGAACTTCAACCTTCCTGGTCTAAGATTTTTTTCACTTTTGAGCTTCCTGAATTGGGGTGTGGCTAATCTATGGGTGCAGCTTATACGTGACCATTTCCGACATATGTAAATATCATTTGGCTCACATTTCTTTCTCTTTGTATGTAATTGCAGCCTTGATTCTGAAATACAAGAAAGTATAAAAGGTGTTGGAAACCTGTTATTCAAGTAAGATGTACAAAATAATATTCGTTGTTGTGTGTTTTCCTTTTAGCTACTTTAAAGGTAAAAAAAATTCTGGGCCAAGTTACAGGGTTGTAATGGATATGCAAATGACCTTTAAGTCTCTGGAAAGTTTCTATGTTCATAGGTTTCGTTGTTGACAGGGCCACCGTGACTGGCCTGTGGGCATGCTCAGTTCTAGTAATGCCATCTGTTTTGTTCATAAGCAACTCCCACTTAGTCAGGCAGCATTTTTTGCTCACCCAACAATAGCACCCACTGCAGATGTGCACTTTTCACACTGGCGTTAAATTTCCAGTTTACCCAGAGAGGAAAATAAAATCGCACATTGAAATGTCCATCTGTTTGCAATAATATGTGCTCTATTTCACAAAATATTTTAAAGTAGGTGATAAATTTCTGACTTTGTGATTTGAATATTTTTGCATCAGGATAAAGAGCACTGGTAACTTTAATCCTGCTTTGCCAAGCAGCAAGACGATCATTCAACAAGAATCAGAATCAATTCTACAACCACTGCTTGGAATTCTTGAAGGAAGGTGAGTTATATCTACATGATACAGCTTCAACCTTTTCCCCAGGTGCTGAATTACAAATGTCAGAATTTTTGTGGCATTTCCAATTAAAAAAGTTGCAAATCTGGCCATGAATACAGAAGTCCATACATGGTCCAACTTGTGAAGCTTTGCCTCTGATCAGAAGCTACACAAAAATAAAAGAAAATAATTAAATGTGGAGGCCAGTTAGATTGTAAGGAACCAGATGAGTATTCATCTTGACTAAATGTGCAAGATCAGAAGTGTTGATGTATACCATAAATTGCCTTTTATAAGCCATCTACCTGTAAACAAAAAATTTATCCGGTTATAAGCTCCCCTCTTGTTTTCTTTATTTCCTAAATATTAAGCACTCTCACAAAACACTACGAAGATGAACTCTGAGCTTCTGTTTTGCTGATTTATTATGTTTCAAAGGTTAATTAAAAACTGGTACAGTGGAACCTCGATTTAATGAAGTGCCAAGGGACTGGGGAAATTGGTTCGTTATATCGAGGGTTCGTTATATCGAGGTTCTTTTCCATACATTACGCTATTACTGGGCCAAAAAATATCATTCGTTATACCGAGGACTTCGTTACATAGAGGTTCGTTAAATCGAGGTTCCACTGTAAATTAAAAACGTATTTCGATCAACATTGCTGTGGCTCATTTCGAAACATTTTTTTTATTCCGCTTATGAGCCCCTCCGTTTATAAGCCCACCCAAAACCCCTTACAAAGTTGTATAAGACCAGAACTCATAAGCAGCAGTTTACAATATGTCAAATCTTGCTCATGTATGATAGGAAATCCGACAGTGTTGCAGGGATGAAATTTCTCATTCCATGACCTACCTTGAGTCGGTCACCAGTCTCATGGCAAGCTCAGAGTGTTCTTTTACAAGGTTCAATTGAATTATCACACCCAGGATTTTATCCACAGACTTGAACGCTGGAACCATGGGTTGACTTGCTTGGGTAGGGGGAGGGGGCACTGTTAAAAACAAACAAACGAACAACAAACCAAAACTGGATGAGAACTTAAATTGAGTGTGGAAGCTAACACAAAGTTTCTCTATTCACAGCTTGGAGCTTTTTTACAAGGCTTGTGAGAAAACTGTACTGAAAAGACTTCTGAAGGTGAGCTTTATTAGTGACAAATAATTTTTGGCTGAGATTATTTATTTCATTTAATGATTTTTCCATTCACTGGAAAAATCATTGAAACTAACTGACTGGTCTGTTTACAGGAACTATGGAAGCTTGTCATGCAGAATATTGAGAAGACTATAGTCTTACCCCCTCTGACAGATATCAAGGTAAAGTATGTAACCAAGGTTGTCACCTGCCTTGTGCACCTAAAATGGTTAATTTGTATTTTGTGGTTGAAATTTGTTTTGGTTTGAAACTTTTCAAACCGGTTTAGTTTTTATTTTCAGATTGACTGCCATAATCTGGAACAAAGAAAAATAAAAATCAAACTGATTTGAAAATTTCAAACCAAAAGCAAATTTAAACTGGTCTAATTATGCATTGTTTATCATTTCCTTTATCTACTCTTAGTCTTAAGATTTGAGTGTTTTCTGTGTCAATCATCTGTGTAACTGAATTGAGTAAATAAATAAACCACAACTGTACCTTGCAAGTTGATTTATCTTTTGTTGCTATATTCAGGAAATGGGTGGAATAACAGGAGATTCCAGAAACATGAGCCAGAAACAGTGTGCAGTGCTGGAAACTGCTCTTTTAAGAATTAAGGTAATGTGCAGAAACTACACTGACAATTCTACTAAGGTGAACACTAGTAGTAGGCAACTAAAGGTTGATGGAAAAGTTTCATCACGATTTGCCCATGGTCACAAAACACTGAAGGAAATTTACACATGAAATGAGTTTATGCAGCAAATACTAACCTCTTGAGGTATAAGTCAGTGCTTTCAATAAGCAACAACGGCCAATGAAAAGCGTCAGCTTTTTCGCTCAGAGAAGTTGGCTTCTTTTTTCCTTAGTTGAAGCAATTAAAGAAAGATTCTTTGAAACCCCTTGTTGATACAGTCAGTTGCTCTACTCAAACCAGCTGCCTGCATCAAATTTTATTGAAACCCCTGATAAGTTATCATAAAGAACTGAAAGAACTGCAAATGTCTTTCACTACTTTTTGATTATGTGTGAATCTTGTTGGGTGAAACATGGCCAGCAAATCATGTCTGTAAACCTGGGTCTGCATATGCAGTGAATAAGGTACTGGCAGTATGCTAGCAGCTAAAGAAAGCATGTAATACTGAAAACTAGAGCCAAAAGTCAACCCCTCTGTATCTGCCAGCCACTCTGCTGTCCTGTTCCACTTGCCTGGTCTCTAAACAGTGACTGTGAAGATGGCCCCCGGTTTGTCTTGATGGACAAACACCACGCTACTGATATTAGGGACCTTAAAATCAATCAAAGTAGGGGATGCTAAGAGACAAAGTAGGTAATGTATGAGTACATTTTTTCAAACCTTGGGTATTATGTTTTGCATCCTGCACCTATCTCATACCTACAACCTTGGACAAAACTCTTGAGACTGATCCGCCTGTTTTCCAATATTGACGCCTTAATTGGACACTGCAAGACCTGTACAAATTGCTCCCCTCCCCACCCCCGTACAATGTTGTTTTGGCCATGATGCTTGCCCATACAAATCGTGTGCTCTTCAAAACAGCATTGAAAGAGGGGAGAGGGGAGGACAGATACTTATGCAGTAGTGTGAGAGGTTTAATTGAAAACAATAGGAAAATACGGGTGTGTTTTCAATTTGTCTCAAGTAGTTTTGTCGGAGGTTGTCTATAGGTTGCTGATATGTATTTTTAACATTGTCGACTTGCAGTCAACTTTTTTGTCGTTTTTTCTTGTCTAATTCACCTAGGTTATAGTTTTTATGCATATTTTCCGTGAAGGCTAGCAGGAGATAAAAATTTGACAGCCAAATTTAAAGCTGAGGAGCTCCCAATACATAAGTTGTCAACAGCTTTTTGCTGCTAGCGTTACTATGGGTATGGCTTGTAAACAACTTTAGCGACTATTACGCCTATGTTGGTGGATTTATCACTACAACTAACCCTCAGCGGTTAAAGTGTATCTTTTGAGAAGTTATGATAGTGACGAAACATCTTCACAATATTCAGAATACGCTCGTGAACCACTTGGCGACAAAGCGGTTAGAGCTGTTTAGATGCTGATGTAAAACCAGGCAAATCTTGACCTATTCCCGTCGCACGAAGATTTTGCATTAGCTGTGATTAGGTCGTTCAGCAGTGGCACAGCAAAAATTCTTCAGTGGTGCTGTTTCCGTGGGAAACATGAAAATTCTGGAGAGCATTACCACCTAGCGGTGAAGCTAGATCGCAGTCAACAGTCGCATCGCTAACATTGATAACATGAAGCAATGGCGAAAGGCTGAAATATTAAAGTAGTACTTTTTAACTGTGAAGCGCACTTGAAGTGTGTTTAATGAAAATTGGACGTTTCAGTTACGGGTTAAGAAATGTTTCATACGATTTAAGGTTGTTTTAAGACTCCTTTTAATGGTTTCTCATGGTTTAACGGCTAATCAAAATAAAGGTGACTTAATGTTTGTTACTTTACTGTCCAAGCGACAAAATCGTGGAAAATCGATAAAAATCGTTGGTAGTAGCCTGTAAATCGTATCAACCGACATCTTTGTCCACGTAAATCGTGTTTGGTTTTCTAGCCTGAAAAAACTACTGTATACTATGTAGAGAAAGCATCCCCAATAAATATCGGCGATAGCAGTAACACCTCTTAGAAAGAGCATTTAGGCAGCAGCATGTAGATGAGTTGCGCACAGGCTTACAGTGCGTTAAACAAGTGTGCCGAGTGTGTC
>Ga0126336_10002602_pt1 | contig 10367 bp, 6 predicted proteins | sample SidCmetagenome_FD_92530 | JGI IMG/M metagenome (GOLD analysis project Ga0126336, IMG submission 92530) | Coral microbial communities from El Islote,Puerto Morelos, Mexico - Siderastrea C C metagenome | ecosystem: Host-associated > Invertebrates > Cnidaria > Coral | place: El Islote,Puerto...
CAACGCTACTCAAATAACCAACATCACAGTAGTGTACCTTGGTACACGCACGTTCATCCAATAACCATTTCCGTACCTCTCATTGACAGCTGCAAAATAGCTCATGCACGCTTTGCGTGCCTATGTTTGTTGTTGCGTTCTCTTCGATGGTCAATTTACCGCAGGATTTGTTGACCGTGGGCTCAAATGTCCCGGAATTCTAGCGATGAGCATTATTTACCGTTTCAACATTTATATTTTGATATTCCAAGTCACTCTAGAACTGAGGGATCTCTCACTGAACATCACTTTACAGTTATACACCTTATTATTATTATTATTATTATTATTATTATTATTTTCTTTTTTTCTGCATAAATAGGTATGCGCCCCTCTGTTGGATATGTGAACTTGTTACACCGCGTACTTATGCTTGGGATCAACCCATCTTTGATGCAATTACCTGCAATAACTAAACGTCATCTTCTGGATTAGAAACAGGCCAATGGCGCGAGTTATACCAATATTCCCTATCGTCCAATCGCAAAACAATGGATCGTAAGCTGTCTGTAAGACGTCTATTAATCCAAATGATTGGTTAACACTCATCTTGCAAGCTGAAAGGAGAGTATATGATAGTTAACACTTTGAACGTTTGTATTTTTTTCCTAATTTCCAGGAAACAACCATTAAACTATGTGATTTTTCCTTTAAGCAGCCTTCACACGTGAAACTAATGTTAGCCAACTCTTGCTGGCAAACTCAAATTGGTGTATGTGAATAACACAACAACATGTTGGCAAACTGTTGGCAAAAAGTTGGCGAGAATAGAGACTAGTTCTATTTGTCGCCAACAGTTTGCCAACATGTTGTTGTGTCGTTCACACACACCAATTTGAGTTTGCCAACACGAGTTGGCCAACATTAGTTTGACGTGTGAAGGCCGCTTTAATTTATTTGAGAACAATTTGTACTGACGAGTCCGTGTTCATGAAATCTAATGGTGCTATGGCAACCATATTCGACGGGCAGTTTTCTCAAAATTGAAATTTTACTGTTTTCATTGAAAATTTTAACTCTGTTTTGCTAACGTTTACATTTTTTAAAAATATCAGTTGAGCGTTTTTTTTTTATATTATTATTATTGCTATGTAGAACTTTTTGGCATTTTAAAGAATGCCACCAGTATGAAGTCATCATGTATTTTCCATGTCAAGTAAATTCATCAAACCATCGACCGTCCGATCTTTTGATCAAAAGTCTGGTGCACTAATACTCCACAGTGCCTTCATACCTAAGAAACTATACTAGGAAAACATAGTAATGATGATAAAAAAAGATTAATTTCCTCAAGGTGTGCACAATTCCTCTTCCCTTGGAGCTACTTTATGACTTCTGAGTGATTGGACACGTATAAGTTGGGCCGCATTGTTAAGGGAACAGTCGAACAAGCCAACTTAGATACTTTTATTGCAGAAGTACCTGTTTTCACGTAGTAACGGCTAGAATGTGGTCCTTCTCCTTTGGATGTATATGCAGACACATAAATATCATATCGTTGTCCCGTACTCAGTTCAGTCAACGTTACTCGCGTAGAGTTAGGATTGCTAACGTTTAGCCTGCTTGCGTTGTTAAATCCAGGAATAGAAAAGTGCGCGGTCTTTCGGAAATACACTTTGTATCCCAACAAGCGCCCATTGTGATATTGCTGCGGGAGTGACTTCCAGTTTACTGTAATCTGTGTGGAGCTAATATCACTAAAAGTGATGTTACTTGGTGCTCTGCTAGGAACTGAAGAAAAATAATCTTGATTAGAAATAAAAATGGGAGTTTACTTTTTTTCTACTTACGGCAGTTAACAGCAGTACGTACAATCCAATGTTTTATAATGACAAGAACCCTTACACAGGTGTGGTAAAAGGTACAAAAAACTTGTTTTAGTTGATTTGTCATTCCTCAAAAATCGTCTATAGTTCTAATGAAAATCTGCAGTCTATCATTTGCTACATGTCAACATGAAATTTTGTCGTCATTAAGCTGATACCCTTTGAGTTTTTTGTCTGTCTGTCGGTTGCTGTTTTTTTAGTTTGTTTGTCCGCTTGCTTCCTTGTTTTCTAGGCTTCCACTTTGAGTAGTGACTTCTTTGTATTTGATAGAGGTATAAAGCGCCGATATTTTTAAAGTGCGATGTAATAGGGTTCATCTTTGTTGTCATAGAGAAAATGACCAGGTAGATTTCCTCACTCTTTTTGTTTATCTTTTTGATTAATTCTTTTAGTAAGAAAACGTACCTCCTTCGTCCGTCCAGCCTGAAACCTCGTTAGATTTATAAGCAATCCCTTGATCATCAGCGCCGACAACACTTAACTGATATTCTGTAAACGGCGAAAGTCCATAAAACGCATCAGAAGTAGTATCTTCTGGAACGATGTTACCATTCAATATACTACCATTAATGCTCTTAATCACAACAACGTAGTGAGGAATTCGTCGACCCAGCAGTGGGGTCAAATTTTGCCAAGAGATCCTTATGCTTGCTGTGGTAGTGTTTCCAATTAACACACTCCAGTTACTTAGGGGCAGTGCTAAGAAAGGAAAATAAAATATTACAATGATGACACGGTTTCTCACAAATATAGAGATAATAAAAACAAAGAAGAAATGCGCTGTAATAGATAGGTAGATCGCTAGCTAGCTAGCTAGATAGATAGACAGACAGACAGACAGATAGATAGATAGATAGATAGATAGATAGATAGATAGATAGATAAATAGGTAGATAGATAGATAGATAGATAGATAGATGAGATAGATAGATAGATAGATAGATGAGATAGATAGATAGATGAGATAGATAGATAGATAGATAGATAGATAGATAGATAGATAGATAGATAGATAGATAGATAGATAGATAGATAGATATTATATCAGCAAAGACTCATTATCACATTAAAAATAACCTCGCGCGATTTGATCGTCAACCATTGTCGAATTGGATTTGTACTTTGAAGGTGCCAAGATTTCCTTGAGGTTTTTGGGTCTGCGATATGATGGAATAATAGAACTAGATGAAAGTCTTCCCCCTAGTTCTTACTTATAATCCAAATCTGCCTCATGTCAACAAGATACTTACGATACGAAACATTTTCATTTTCATTCATGGTCCAAAGTAATTACATCAGTGTATTCTTAGTATATTCTTATCATCACGTTGTGCATATCCGACGTTTTGGGAGGTTAGGCTGGAAAGAGAGTTATTTCAACCCCGCTACGCCTGCCCTTTGAATCCACCTAAGTTACAACGGTGAATTCTGGAGGATATATGGTAAGTGTTGCAATCCCCCTTTGAGGTCTGCAGCATAACATGATTACACATAATGATGGAATTAGGTCATTTTCAGTGGCCTCCATCTTACATCAGCCGTCAAATAAAACCATCAAAACTATATTTGCGTCAAAGGCAGGAGCTGAATTGTAAATAAACGTTGAACGAGAAGAGTTCACCTGACTGTAGGCCCTGTTTTAAAATACCAAATCGCAGCTTGAAAATACTGTAGCTGCTGCTTAGATAAATCTGAACAGTGATGTTGCCCGAGTTCCCAAAAAGTACTTCCAGGTATGGTATTTGAGGCGCTGATGAGTATCCATAGCGATTAAAAACGATAACTCCATTACCATCGATGACCTTAACGTATTCACTAAAAAGAAAGAGAAAAAAGTATTCTCACATACAATGTAAACAATTACTGACTTAAAATCAATAAATCAACAAACCTACCTACCAACCAACCAATCAACCAACCAACAAACCAATCAATCAATCAATCAATCAATCAATCAATCAATTAATCAATCAATCAATCAATCAACCAATCAATTAATCAATTAATCAATCAATCAGCTAACCAATCAATCAATCACTCAATCAATAAATCAATCTGCTATCAATCAATCAAATAATCAATCTATCTATCCATCCATCCATCCATCATTCATTCATTCATCCATTCATTCATTCATTCATTCATTCCTTCATTCATTCATTCATTCATTCATTCATTCATTCATTCATTCATTTATTCAAATGAATAAGGGCGAATTTGAGCGCTATACAGAAAAGTACAATGCAAAATTTGCAAAAGTTTGAATCCGTTCACGAACTAAACCAGTTTTTGCTGAAAACCTATTCGGAAAGAAGGAAATACCGTGTTGTTCCAGTACTGTAGGAAAAAAAAAATCAGTCGCCGATTATGCAAATGCCAATATTATACAAACACTTCCCAGGAAGTCCTTGGGTCTCACATGTTTAGTTTTTATACTCAACATATGTCAACGTTTTTTTTTCGGTTGAGTGTGTATGAAGTCCTGCGCTCAAGTTGTTGCCCACCGCTTTTTTATTCATTCAACCAAACAAACAGTCCATTGATAAAATCATGTACACATTCATTAGCTAAACGTTGTTTAGATAATGGGTAACATTGATAAGGCATGGGTTATAATCATTTTTCCCTCTGGTTAATGCGCTATATTTAACGAAAAAACGTAGTCAGCTTACTAGTAATACGAGAGGTACAGTTCTTGTAAAGACACAAGGGCGACTGCTTGGCTTATTCCAACGTTTCTAATTGCCCAGGTGCATCGCAGATAATTGGAGTATCTTTGGCGACCAACTTGTAACTGGCCAAAGGTCTGATTAAGGCTTCCTCCGCAACCTCCAAAAGAAAGGGAAGATAGAACAACTGATTATATATGATCAGGCCTGTTGTCTACCGTTGCCACAGTCGCTTGGTATAAGCCCTTAACGACAGCGGATACAAGCACCACCTTGCATTTTCACCACCAACCGCATCGGAACCGCCAAACTCTGATAGAAAGAATCGCCACAGAGATATCATTTGGTGCAACCCCCCGTTCAGTACAAATGTCGCCACTAACGTCGGACGGACTTTTCTAAAGATTCTCGACGACGAATTCTCAATGGGCCACATGTTACACAAGATCTTCAACCGTAACACAGTGAAAATCAGTTACAGCTGCATGACCAACCTGAAACAAACATCGACGGCCACAATAAGTCAACCCTTCACAAGAAGATTGTGCCATCAAAAACATGCAACTGCAGGAAACCAGCTGACTGCCCTTTGGCGGGGAATTGTTTCAAGGAATCCGTGATATACCAAGCTACTGTGGCAACGGTAGACAACAGGCCTGATCAGACCTACGTAGGCCTTACTGAAAACTCCTTTAAGACTAGATTCACCAACCACAAAACTTCTTTTAATCACCCGAGCAAGAGACTCAATACCGAGCCAAGCAAATACATTTGGCAGTTCAAAGACGCCAAAACAAATTTTCAGATTGCATGCAAGATCTTAACGCAAGCTGCCCTATACAACCCCGATTCGAATCGCTGTAACTTGTACCTGTTGGAGAAGTATTTTATAATCTGCAGACCTGATTAAGCTTTACTCAACAAACGAAATGTACTAATAACCTCCTGTAGACACTCAAATAAGTTCCTGCTCAAAAACTTCAAAGCTCTCACGCATTAGCAACTGTTTATTTTAGATTTTAAAGCTTCCATTATCACGCATTTTTAAGCATTATTGTTTCGGATCAGTAACCGTTGTGATTTTATAAACAGCAGGTAGTAAATTAGACTTAGTGCAGCTAACACAAACAAATTTTGCTCCAAATTGGCCACATAGTTGTGTTTATGTTTCATTGTAAAACTAATTAATACAGATTAGCAGTAATGTCCTAATACGTTTTCGATGCGGTCGCTTTCTATATTAAAACAAATGTTATATTATATCTATCTATCTATCTATCTATCTATCTATCTATCTATCTATCTATCTATCTATCTATCTATATGTAATTATATGAGTTAGCTTTCTTAATTATTTGGTCTTTTTAGTGAAGGAAGATAATGATAAATATCCAAGGAAGCGCCGCTTATTTAATAGTGCAAAAAAGGGAGTCACAACAAACAAAAACTTAAGGACTCAGTTACTCGATCGATGAAAAATCCCGAGACCGAGCAACTGATGGGAGTGTAAAACGATTCAGTTGTATGGCAGTTATATCAACCTAAATGTTTGTATATCGATACTGTATAGAAGTCTTAAATTTGACTTATGGGTTAGCAATAACTACCTAAAACGGATTGAGTTTTGGGAGATCTCACAGGTGAAGCTGTAGGGAATAAAATAAGCACGTTCTAGGTCTTCGCACCATGGAATACACGTATTAGCCTTGGGAATAAAAAAACAAATAAACTAAAAATGGTATTCAGTTTTTTCTTAGCCTTTAAATGAATGTGTCTGGCTCCAACATTTAATAAGTTGGTTTGATTTCGAGTTACATTATTTAAAGACGATTCAACTGCATAAGCAAGTGAAAGTTCATAAAGTGCTGATATAACACCACTCTGGAAATGATATCGAGAATAACCAGGGTGAATGAATGATTATCACCACTATTTTTTATCCTAGCTACTTGGCAACTATTCCGGCCTTACTGGTTTCAAAAATCAACCTCAACTGCTGTAATGTTATAATCCTCACCTGTAGTAATGGAAATTTGGTACGACCGTGGACCGGTACCTTTTGAAGTAAACGCTGCTACAGTTATATAGTAACGCTGTCCTGACATTAGACCTATAAGTGTCACCATGTTGACATCGGGAATGCTAGTATTCACGGTTTTTTGCAAATACGAAGAATACTCATAGTAGTAGATTCTATAACCCAGAATTCGGCCATTGGCATACTGCTGGGGAAGAGGATCCCATTGTACTTTCACCTCTGCAGACCGCAAGTTTGTCAGTCGGATATTTGAAGGTGCTCTGCTAGGAACTAAACAGCAGGTAGTGAATTAGACATAGTGCAGCTTAGACAGACAAATTATGCTCCACACTGGCCCCTTGTCTTGTCAGGAGTTCTTACCAAGGTAACATAGTTGTGTTAATGTCTCATTGTAAAACTTATAAAGATAAGCAGTTATGTCCTGATACGTTGTCGATGCGGTTGCTCTCTACAGTAAAACAAATGTAAAATAATGAATAAAAAATATATAATAATCAAATTAAAAAAAGAGACGTTTTTTCGGCAACAATTTACTTTTTTACACAGTGGCATAGTTTACCTCCTTCATCTGTCCAGGCTGTAAGTTCGTTACCCGTGTACGCTGTTCCGTTTTCACCCACGCCAACAATGCTTATTTGATATTCTGTGTACGTTGAAAGTCCACGAATTACATCAAAATTGGTATTTTCCGAAACGATATTTCCATTCATAACACCACCACTTTTGCTCTTTATAAGAACAAAGTAGTGTAAAACCCGTTGTCTCATTAGTAATGCCAAATTTTGCCAAGAGATTGCGAGGCTCGTTGTTGTAGCATTTTCAACAGATGCACTCCAGTTAGCCACCTGCAGAACTAAGGAACAAAAAACGTCAAAAAAAAAATATAAATTAATAATATTACTTTTTTTATTGGCTCACAATGAACCTTTTTCTACGAATTGTCTGAAACTCCAGGTTGTGAAACAGCTGTACCGACTTTCACAATAACTTGGCGATTTATGGGCCAGAAAATAACACATATAGAACAAAGGTTTGACCCAAAGTTCTCTTTTCTATGATTATTGTTCGGCAGCCCAAGCATCTGAACTCAAAGCAACCAAAATATTACCTTATCAAAAGACACACCAACCATAGGAGAAAAAAAAAAGGAAAGGAGGGAGGAAAAACCTGAGCTTGCATTTGGATGCACAATCAATGAAAGAAGGGATAATAATGCTCCCATTAATAGGGACTCATACTAACCAAAAGCTCAGAGAATGAACTATGTAACTACCGCAACTATAAGTAAGTTGATTTATTCTAAGTAAAAAAGGGAGAACTGGCGACGAATAAAATGAAATTCCTTTTCAAAAACAAACAAACAGACAAAAAAATGTCCCGCACTCTCTAATGATATGGTTAAGGCTTGTTTCTGTCTTAGGTCAGAGATGACTTGTCTTTCATAACTCCTAGCATATGACCCCAAAAATTTCTTCAAAGAAACAGCTAACCTGAATGGAGACCATGTTGTAGAATCCCAAATTTAAGCTTGAAGGAACTGTAGCTTCCTGTTACGTAACTCTCAACTGTGATATTCCCTGATTTAGCAAAACGAACTTCCAGGAACGGTTTCTGAGGTGTAGACGAATACCCAGAGTGGCTAAGAACTATTAAGCCATTACCATCGATGACCCTGACGTATTCACTATAAAAGAGAGTCAATTAAAATTCAATCTCGAAGCCAAAAAATAAACGAGCATGATATCAATATCGCTTTTTTTTTAATGCTATAGTTAGTCAGCTAGTTAACTTATCATTCAGTCTCATAATTTTTATAAGATAATTCGTTCAATAGCAAATCTATTAAACTGTACTGCATTCAAAGCAGGTAAAGTAGCGAAAACACGAATGTTTCCTTAGCGGTGGCGAGTTATTGCACACTGAGCATGTGAATTGCTAAGCGCTGTGCAAACCTCTCAAAAAGGAGTCTATCTTTTTGTCGAGGGTTTCATGTCGAGGGTCGAGGGTAACTTTTTTTCCCCAATTTTTTTAATTAATAAAGAAAAATTAAACCGAATTTAACTAAAATAATTCAATATAATTAAACCAAAAAAAAAACATTTTTTAAGTTACGGATTGCACGTGGCATCGCCCCAAAAAATAGCGAGTGGGGGAGGGGTGAGATAGTTAATAGCACGTGGACATCCCAGTTCTTTTTTAAAAACCTGATTAGTTTTCAAAGAATTACAGTTAGAACCCACAGAAAGCTCATAGTCGATCACAAATCTGGTTACATTTCCCGTGTTACTGTAACATCACGAAGCGAAGAAATGTGACAAAAAAAGCGAAGAAAAAGCTCGATGTCTTTATAAATGGTTTCACAACATGGGGTGTAATCCAGCTGTCAAGGAAACTCTCTTGACATGTCCAAGCTCCAGACAATAAAGTATTCCCGGGCAGAATCGGTCACATTTACTAACTTCTACGTTTTGCCGACGGAAGTTATCGGCAAGCAACAGTAGCCACCATAGTTCCTTTTCATAGGTTTCGTAGGTTTTTACGCAAGAAGTGATTGGCAGCGGCAAATTGCAAAACAAATCTAGAGGAGTCGCGAGGTTTAAAAAAGATAGGAATGGCCACGATTTCCGGTGTCGGCACAAAATCGATATTTGACGGCGCTTTCCCATATTGCAATTACAGCAGTTATTTGCTCGATTAAAGAATATGGATTCCGCTTCGAATCCACGAGTCGAATAAATGTGACAAAAAAAGAAAAAGCGCGATGTTTTCATAACTGGACTCACAACATGAGATGTAATCCAACTGGCAAGATCCAACTATGCAACTACTACAACGCGACGGAAATTGCTGTGGTTCTAAAGTGAATACATGATATTCAAATATCGATTTTTAATTCTCTTTCACAGAAACGAAGGAGTTGATCACCGATACTGGAAATTTCGACCAGGTACAGTGTATCATGAAAATTGCGCGGTTTTTACTTTTTGGCGGTTTTTGGCTGAGTGTTCTCGATCCATAGAAATAAATAATCAATGTAAGATTACAGACTGCGAGTAGTCTCTAATCTTGGCGATGGCGATTTGTGGGGAGGGCGAAATACACACACACGCGCGCGAGAAGACCCGACGCGAAGGGAGCACGAAAATTAGTCTAATCTAATTTTAGTCCAGTCCGTTAGCGTTGAAATTTACGAAAATCGTGACAAATCGCGTAAAAGCACCAAATTTCGCATACATGTCCTTGAGGACATATAAAACAAATTTCGAAGAGGTGCCACGTGATCCGAATATCCGGGGGGCCACAGCACTCAAATTAATTTTCATTCATGGTCACAGGACTCCCACGCTAATGAACAGACCGCTCACTGGCAAACTGAAAAGGATTTCATGGGCTTCTTTAACTGGCCTTGTCAGCGAACGACAGAAAATGACAACAAACAGCCGTTTAAGTTTACTGAGCCACAAATCCTTGTATTTTCCGCTCCCTTTTCGCTTGCCTGGGTTCCCTGTGGTCAAATAGACTTAACAAACTAAATCGTTACACTTTCGATATTAGCCTGTTCCAGGCGTTCAGGTAGTGGAACGCGAGCGAAAACTAAAGTGCTTTCTTTTTCGCTCGCGCTCCACTATCTGAACGCCTGGAACAGGCTATTCCGATAACTGTTAAGGGAAAGAATAATTATTAGTTCGAATTAGTCGACAAACAGTCCCAAATCAGCAGCTCAAATCGCAAAGGAAACCGTTGCCTGCTACAGCTATTCAAACATTACTTATTTTGGGTTATTTTCGTCATACG
>Ga0126336_10002603_pt1 | contig 10367 bp, 7 predicted proteins | sample SidCmetagenome_FD_92530 | JGI IMG/M metagenome (GOLD analysis project Ga0126336, IMG submission 92530) | Coral microbial communities from El Islote,Puerto Morelos, Mexico - Siderastrea C C metagenome | ecosystem: Host-associated > Invertebrates > Cnidaria > Coral | place: El Islote,Puerto...
AAATACACAGATGCAATTGTTTTGGATCATTAATATTAACATAAGGAGATTTAAGAAACAAAAGAATGATTTCAACAGCTAAGAAAGTGTTCATTTCTAAGCAGCTGAGATACAAGTACAGTTCTGGTGTAGCCCAACAAACTTTTCAAACTTTTTAACTTCACTTTGCAATTAATAATATGTACCTGCTGGCTGTGGTTGATCCAAATTAAAGTAACTTAAGATGGAAAGCCTACGGTATGGGGCATGTATGGGGGACACATACATACAATCTGTCATCTTCATCACCTCTTTTTCTCTATCAGTGCATTACGTTACATGTAAGATAATTTTAAATAATTTGTGACATGCCCGCAAAAGGGGAATTCTCCCTGCCAAGCCACAGGATTGGACAAGCAATGGTATCCGATTCATTAGCATTTGGAAGTCAAACTGTTATCCTTATTTTCCATCTTTTCGTTATTTTTACTCACCCTGAAACTGTTCCTTTTGCCCCTAAGTATTAATACTTTTTGTCTCAAATGAAATTACACCTACAAATACCAAAAAAGAAAATCATACCAGCCAGTCAACCTAGAGTATTGTATTAGGTTACCACACATTTTCAAGTGAGGATCCTGGGAGGAAGCGGGGTACTCCCTAATTATGGTTATACAGGGAGGCTCTGTGTACTAAAGTATACATAAGGGTAGGAAAAAACTGTCATTTTAGTATATGAAAAGGTCACAAAATCGACTGAAAAGTGGAAGAGATGGTGGCTTAAAGAAAAGTTGGGAAAGTGTGCCAAATTTTTGTAGAAATGACAACACGAAACACTTAAAAGCTTGGAATCTAAGAGTAGCTAAACCAGAACGACTGAAAGCCCGTAAAAAATTTGGCAGTTATAGGAAATTCTACTGTTTTGGTTTATCCTTGAGGTATAGCAAAGGGGTGCAAATTTTGCTCTTGGTACCATTTTGGTAAAAATTAGTATATTAAAAGGGAAGGGTTTGAACCTCCAGGCAGAGCCTCTCCATTTAAATCTTTATTGAGTACCCCCCTCCCCAAGGGTGAGGATGCACCCAATCCATACTCTTATACAAATTTACTACGATTTTCAGTTGAGTAAGGTACGAGAGAAGTTTGGTCACAAAGTTGCAACGTTCAAATTACAATGTTGTCAAGGGCAACTTGCTCCGTTTCCAAGGGTAACTTTTCGAGCGTTGACGTCATTCAGCGATAAAGCGCGGGAGAATTTGCCAGCCGTTTGTTTCACTTGTCCATGCAAACAACATAGCGAAGTTTCTTCCAGTTATGGAGTATCAAGTGAAAGTAGAATACACTGTAATGTAAGTCATCCTCTGCAATAAACGGTGGCCAGTATTCATTTCGATCACTTGTCCATGATATTACTAGTCGATGTGCCGCCTTGAATTTTTGAATGAGCACGCCGTGCGACTACGTTATTTGGATAATGAAGATAATTGGATCAACTTGAACTTCGACGACCAAAGGGGATTCTCAGAGGTATGGCAATGTGCAAGAGGTGTTGCTAATAGAGAGTTCAAGAGAGCTAAACTTCGTGCAGGAGTTTTAGGTGCGGCCATCCAAGCGGCGGTTGCTTCGAGGATTTCGTCTTCTAGCACTACTGCACGCCGACCTGTCTCGCCGTTCCCTCGGGGCTGGCCACTAATGAAACAGTACCACAAAACAGACAATCCACTTTAAGCTTGAAGAGCAGTCCGGTAGATCGCATATTAGCACGAAAGATGGAAAGCATTGAAGCCGCTACAAGGGATTTAGAAAAGGCGAAAGCGCTAAAAGAAAACTTTGAGAGGGAGCTATCTCGAGCGGTTCTTCACAATTCTGGAACCCTGTCAGTATGGGGAAAATGCCACCTATCGTTAGGTCATACTAGACCAAATTGTGATGGCGATGACTGTACAGCGGTCATGCTTTGTGGTATGGTGGATAAACATCCTATAGAACAAGCAACGCGACGAGACCCAACTCGCTACCTTCAAACTGACTATCAAAACAAATTTCAAGCATATAAATCTGTGTAAGATTCTTTCGTTAGGTGAATGGAAAAGGAAATTGTTGCGTCCGATCCAGCTACATACGTTTCAAATGGGATAAAGAACTTGGCGCTTCTTAACAAACGCGTCGCTTTGTTGCAGAAAAATGCAATGGAAACCTGCCTCCCAGGCACAGTGTCACCGCCTTGCTGAACGAAGCTGTGCGCGAACACGAAATGAAACAGCAGCCTCACAGCGCGGAGAAAAAGGTGTCAACCCGAAGAAACGAAGTTTAGAGGAGGAGTATGGAATAAAATTTCCAAGACGGACTCTATAGCAACATGCACTTTTTCAGCCCAATCTACAGCAACATGCACTGCTTCATCTCCATCATTAGTATCTCAAACGGAGCTCGAAGACTTCAAGCTACCGGTACGTTTACAGGACGAATGGAACCGCGAAGATGAGTTAATAAGCTGTAAGTCTCTACCCTCAAGTGCCGTGGATGAAAACCAGTCTGATGACATTTACCTGTTTGTACCGAATGAAGGTCGCGTACCTCCATCGTTTGAAAACAAAGAGCAGCTGGAGGCAGCGAATGTCCGTGTTGAACTTCAAAGTCTGGCAAAGACTGTGTGACTGAAACTCTTTACATGCTTATATCTAGGCGCGTTTCCGTTACTGCCCTGTTTAAAGTTCATATTTTAATACTGTTTTTTTAAAACCACATTTTGCGGTTTTCTTCGCTTCGTTTGTTCATGTTTGCTTGGGTCGTTTAAATGGCTTCTCTGGCCGTATTCATTTTGCAATCGCGAGACTCCATATACAAAGGCAATTGAATCCAGTATTAAAAAGGTGCATATTCTCTTCAGGTTTTCCATCTCGCAAAATGTTAAAATAAGTTTATCAAATTTTGTTGTCGTGGTGGGATTGGATTGTCACGCGCCAAAGTACTATTTTTAGCACCTCGCTGACAAACTATCTTGTTATTATTCTCGCGAATAAATGCCGTCTTGTTAAACTAAATGATCCCACAAACGCTTCTTGTAAGAAAAAAGGAGCTAATTTCACTCATCTATTTATCTAGTCCTAAAAAAGCTCAACTGCCGAGTGCAGTCAGTTTTACTTTCAGTAATAGTTATGTAGCGAGTCATATTTTTGCTGGCAGACATGATGGTGCCAATCATTATTGGACCACTACAAAATGTTCCACAAACTGATTTTTCAATGAAATTTACAAATGCAACCTCTTTTGGTTGTCTTTTCTAGTACATTGTCTAAAAGGAAAAACCAGAAATAACCTTTACTTTGTTTACAACGTTAGTGAAAAGTAGTTTAAATAAACAAGGTTTGAGATGTTTTACATAAAATTGTTGATGTACCTCCGCTCCTGACTTACATGATTTCGAAAGAATAAGAATGGAATTAAACCTTTTCAGCAACAATTCATAACTGTGGCTTTTTGTGCAGCGAAAATACACTTAAACGAGTAATTTCGCGTTGAAGCCGGTTTATAAAATTTTTCATCATAAAATCTACTGAGTTACAACGCAGTCTGCAATGTTGGTTTCAACCAATCGTAGACACTCACAATTCGTCTTCAAGAGTACATCTGCTAGTAGCAGAACATTACTGCTGTAAAGATAATGAAGGAATACCTTAACATTGATGTACGAGGTATGTCTGAAAAATTCTTGCACAGCTGCTTGGATTTCCGCAAGTTCAATGTGTTCGTTCGTGCGTTCCCAAAGCTCATAACACATAACAGATCTCATTTTGTTAAAAACGAATTCAACTGGATTGAAATCTGGGGATTAGGTTGGTGTATAAAGGAGTTCAATGTCACGGTCGCCTAACCATTCCTGTAGCGTTTCACCACCAGCAAAATGGTGAGTGGGGCAGTTGTCCATGACAACAATATCTCCCACTTCAAGGGCAGGTCTTCCTGTCTCAATGTTGGCTGCATTAATCCCTGCTTCACCAAAGAACTGAAGAAAGTTGATGGTATCAGATGCACCCTGTACGATGTTCATATATATATTCTACATCATTCAGCCCGGCAAGAAGATTTATTGTAATGTTGGGCCAATTATGGTAACGTAACGCATAAACTCTACGCACCTTTCGCCAACAGGAGCGTGTCCATACAATCGTTTTTCATGAAACGGCAGTTTCAGTCCACATTCATCAAAAAACTTCAGTTTGTGGGGATTTTGCGCATGAAGGTAGTCAATAAACATTTGCGTGTACGCCATGTTTTCCACTGTAAACCTTTTCTCGGCGAACGCGCTAATTTTTTTCCTCGAGTATTTCAACCCGGACAACATGTTGCAATTCAAAGCGCGCGAAATCGCGGCAATGGAAGTTCCATTCGGAATATCGCCAAATTCGTTGAGACCATCATAGATCTCCCTCAAAGATGAAGTAAGCCTTGCCTTTTTCCACGTTTCAATCAGTTGTAAATCACCGTGAGTTAAACTAATGGGGTTTCCTCCTCCATGTCGCTTGGGTTCAATAGTACGGTCTTCGTGCAGACGCCGCCACACATTTTCGACACAACTGTTACTAAGTCAAAAATGGTTTGCTACATCGGCTAACCGACCTGGAAAATACCCTGTGTTAATATCTCCTCCATTCCTGATTATTTCATCGACTATTGACGTGCGAAGATCGTGAGGAAGTTCGCGACCTTTCACATAGATTCTACCTTTACTACTAAGTCTATCCATGTTTACGGACTGCTTGGCACGCCTTTTTGAAGACGACGTGATCGATTCATGCAGTTGCCCTTGGAAACGGAGCAAGTTGCCCTTGACAACACGGTAATTTGAACGTTAAAACTTTGTGACCAAACTTCTCTTATGCCTTACTCGACTGAAAATCGTAGGATTTAGGTTCAGCCTTAACCCTTTGACCCCTGAAGACGCTTTTAGGCGCGCTTTCAGGTGTGGTTGCAAGTTGAAATTGTTTGTTGCACATATTAACACCTTTTGTGCTACAAATTTGTTGCTTCTCCTTTTTGCAACATGAAAATTTGTTAGGCGGAGAGGTGGTAATACGTGCAACAAACAATCTAAAAAAAACCCTAAAATTTCGTTAGGTGATTTGCAGCAAATATCTTGAAACAATTACACTATTTCGGACCCCAATATGTGATTTTTCCTACCATGCTTCAGGCCTGACCCAAAATTTGATGCCCGTTATCAAAACTGTCCTAAAATGGATCGCATCTACCTGGGAACTGCTTCAATTTACGTAAAACTTTTGAGAAGGGCTTGAAATTTCCTATATTAATAAAAAGACCATTCTCAAGGGATGAAAATAATAAAAAGTAGCCTCGTCTAAAGACCATACCCAATTCCAGACCAAAACGCGCAAACGTTACCCTAATTCAAACCAAAACGACACAAAAACCATTACCTTTCAGGCCGCCCACATCTATCTGGCTTTTATGTAGAAGGTTTGTGCAGTCTCCCTTTTTGATTTTCATGTCGTTTACAGGGTTTACTTTCTTTCTACAATCTCCCTTTTTTACATTTGTGTGGAGCAAGGTTGGCGTAGCGTGAGAGCACTTGCCTCTCACCTCTTTGACCCGGGTCCGGTTCCAGTGGTTGGCACATGGGTTGAGTTTGCTGTTGGTTCTGTCCTTGCTTCGAGGGGTTTTTTTAGGGTTCTCCAAATTTTCCTCCCTCCATGAAAACCAACACTACCAAATTCCAATTCTACCTGGACGTCAAGTGTTTACACATGAGCCCATGGCTCGGGAGATTAGGCGACTACTCCTCACAATATGACGTTAAATTTGATTTACCATTTTTTTACTTCATATGTGAGATACATACTCTTGGCAGTCTCCCTTTTCGAATTTACGCGCTATTTACATTGCCTGGCCAGTCTCCCTTTTTCCATTCACATGATTTTTACAGGATTTGGGCCACCAAATTTACATTTTATTTACAGGGTATAGAACAGCACCTTATTATATAGACAAGAGTGTTTTAGTGGAAAATAGACCACTCGTAAAGTCATACGAAACTACATCCGGGACTTGAGTAGCGTATTTTCCATATCCTCACTAGTGAGGATATCTTTTGCCGTAAATGTAGAGTCTGTCGTAGACCAGGTTAGCATCGTGTCCGTCTTTCTTTGCTTGTTTCAAAACTTTCACTAGTTCTTTACGTATTTGCACTATCTCTCGAGGAAAGTCTTGTCAGATTCCAAAGTCTGATCCAGCAAGAAAACGGGCGTTTGATAATATGAGCTCTTTATCCTTGTGAAAGGTAAACTTTGTGGTTATAAAGATGGCAATATTACTGATAGAGCAATTAAACAGCAGTAAGTCTACTAAGCTTAGACTGGGCTTAAGTTGCACTTTCTGTTTTGCTTATTCCGTGCTGAATCAAAAATAAGAAATAAATTGACAGTACTCGTTTATACAACGAAGCGATGATCCTTATATCTGCTCAGAAGGACTATATAAAGCTGCCACAAACGTTTCATTTAGCTTGACCATAATAAGAGTTGCTTTACTAATGATGGAGCAATGCCAGAAAGATCAAAAGCGTTTTTTTAAAGTCAGGCTTTGAGGTTTTTTAGAAGATGATCCCATCTCGCTATAGCCTGATGGCTTGTATTCGCAGGGGCCGATTACATGAGGCGGGCTGGCCCGGTTAGCAGGGCAGGCTTGGTTTGCCGGGACACAACTTCGCGATTACATGGAAAAATCTCAGCCCAGCTGGCTGGGATCGCACCATCGCGATGGCGGGATCCCAGCTAGACGAACTAAAAATTTACCATGTAATCGCGATTGCCGGACTAACGCTTTCTCGTCACTAAATCTCGCTTCAGAGCAAAATGGCCCACCAAAAGGTCAATATTTCTCAATCCATATAACATTTAAAGGTTTATTGGACCATAAAGCTAAATAAAACTAAAAATAAGACACCGAAATAATGGTTTAGTGAAAGTAACTGTCAATGGTGAATGTATTAAATTATATACAGCGAGGAATCCAGGGTAGTTCAAGTTGTTTGTAGAAATCAATCAAAATATGTACTTGTGAGTTATGTTCCATCAGGAGTTTTTCCTTAAATTGATGGAGAACAGTACAAAGACATAAACTGGTCAGGTGCCTGTGGTGCAATTTATTAAATATGAGGAAATACAAAAAACACATTCATCAAGAAATTGTTTTATTTTCCAACATTGACATGGGTTTCCATAAAGACTCGGTTTCCACAGACCATGGAGTCACTGGGAAAAAAGAAAGAAAAAAGAAGGGTACTTATTAATTTCAATTTAATTCCATACAATTCTTGCTTGGCAATTGTGCAATTACATTTACAATTTAATTTGCAGTGGACAGGAGTATTCATCGCACCCAACCTAATTCTAATGTATCAGTTGTACACTTTTCTTGTTAGATCGGCCAGTGTGTAAACTGACAAGCTTAAGGTCACGGTCACGGTTCCATTGACCTACGCTGCAGGTTTCTTTGCAAAAGCTAAGATCAAAACGAATCGACTGAGGCAAAGAACACAGAGAAGCCGCCACGAAGTTCCAAAACACTGGAAGAAGAGCTAACTTCTTCAGCAGTGCTTCTTATCTGAGGGACGTTGGCGATGTAGCAATGAGGACAATAAAAATAATAACAATCACAGCTCTTGATGAACGGTAAGCCGACTCGAGCAGAATGAAATGGCTGTTGAATTACGGCATTCGAATGAAGTATGCTTTCTAGAAAGCAGCACTGGACGACACAGATAACGTAACAGACCATTCCTTCTAACTTCCACGGAAAAATGCTTTGTACATGGCTGAGAACAAAAACACTTTCGCTGAAAACGAACGAACCAACGAACCAACCTTACGTCAAACCTTTGCAAAGAGGTAAAAACTTGTTGTATTGACTGAAAAACTGAAGTATTCTAAGACAGCGGGCCAAACGAAAAGATGCTTTCTGGATTGTTGCCGTTTCTATCAAATGTGTTATTAATGTTTTCTTTCCCTGAACAGTATATTTACGGCTCAACATTATACAATGACATGGCTCTTTTACTGTATGTATGTCAAATTACTTAAAAGTAACGTACGAATCCGGCGGATTTTTAGTATATGCCTAAGCAGTAAATAGCTAGAACCAAATAGTTAGTTCTTTTCCTGATACACACACCCAGAACTAAGATGCCAGGAAATAGCAGATTCTATCCCTAGTTCAAGTAGCCACTCAGAGCATGCGAAAACACTGTCCAGTTGTTAAATGGTATATACTAACACTAGCCAACCACAGCTTCAAGTCCACTTACGAGTGCTGTGCGGCTACTAGAATAAAAGAAATTGCAAATAGTTACTCTGAACCAAAAGTCCTCTCAAAGGGAACACTACAGTTAATCAGTCAGTAGTAGATCTCATCAAAAAGATCATGCAGTTGCAATTGAGAAAAGTACTAAATAATCGAACAACAACAAATCAGTGGAGTTTTAAATCTAAGCCTGTAAAGTTCTTACGCGTGACCAGTAATCCACAAGACTGAAAAGAACATTTGAATATTTCTTTGTAATGTCCGAGATTTGAGTAAAACCTTGAAGATATCCGTGGAAAACGGAAAAATAACTTCGCTACACGAATAAAAAACATACTGTTGCTCGGACAAGTAACAGTTTTGAAATAAAATGATATTTTGTAGCTCTTTGTTTCCGTAAATGTGGCAAGATTCTCACAGGAGTTCCGAATCTTGGGGAAAATTTTTACAAAACCGAAGCGTAAACTTGAAAAGCTCCATTCAAATTACAAAAATACTGTTCACGCGTAACAGTGCGTTGCTGTAAAACTGACTTCTATCAAAATGTCAAGGCAGCGAACAAGCTAACACTGTCTTTCGTCTTAGACGCTTAGTTTTGCTCTGAATCTAAATCTCCAGAGTGAAACTCGGTTAGGACATGAGCTATAGGAAACATGGATTTTGAGTTCTCATCGAACGTTGTTTCAAGCGAACAGCGATGAAATATTTCGACGATTCAATAAAACTACCACCCTTGTCTTTGATTTCTGCTTTATCTTCTGCAAATATCCCTGTTTCTCCCTGATTCTTCGGTGAGTTCGATGAGCTTACTTTTCAGTACCGCCCGCCATTTTAACCACTCATTGCAGAAGATAAAGTAGAAATCAAAGACAAGGGACAGCAGAACTGAAGGTAAGGTGATAGTTTTATTGAATAGTCGTCATATTTCATCGCTGTTTGCTTGAAACAATGTTCGATGAGAACTCAAAATCCATGTTTCCTATAGCTCATGGTTAGGATCGGTGAATTTTTCCGGAATCCGGGTGAAAAAAAAGGAACTTGTCCATTATTTCTAGGTGCCTAGGGAGCTTGCGGTTGCCGTGATTGTGAACAAAACGCGACTTGTTCACTTACTGATATACTTATTTATTTATTTATTTATTTATTTATTTATTTATTTACTTGCCAAGGACAGGTTACAGCGAAGTTAAAGAAGAGGTACATAGGTCTAAGAGTTAAATTGGCGAGGAAGCCTTAAAAAACTATAGAATTTTATGAATTTAAGCCTCCTCATCATTCATTACATAATTAGTGGGCGAGTTCAATACGGTATAGTAGTAGTGTAGCTATAAATTTGCTAATTAGTCAGGGCGAGATGTTGAAAACTCCCTTTCCTATTAATAAACTTCAGGAAGCCTTTGGTCAGCCAAGGGTTTTGGAATGATTTAAGTCTCTTTCCTCTTAGCTTTTTCATTGGAAAACTCGTCATAGAATATCAGAAATTCATCGACGACGAAGATATACGCTAAATTCGCACTTGTGAAAGGTATGACCTTCCACTCAAATTCACTCAACAGCAACGCATTAAATTTGTGAAGATTGCCTTGGTTGAAATCACACACAAAGACATTCTTTCTAGCGTTAGTGCGGTTGTTATTACCCCGCCGTCAGGACGCGGTCTAGTAATACCCGTTTTTTGGGGGGGATGGTCACTTGTCCCAGACCTCCGCTCGGTCAAAACAATACTTGCCTGTAATCTTCGTTCGCTTAGCGTTTATTCGCCAGAATTTTCATGAAAGTTGGTGTAGAAAATTACTGGTCATTTAATGGCATAAAAACCCCTTCGATGAAAGCAAGAACGAAGGTACTAGCGAGCTTTGAGGCTGGCATGAATTCGCCTAACTTGCCCTGGCACGTAAACATTACATCACTGAATTACAACATTACTAGGCTTTTGTACATTATGCTTTTGTTTCCCCACTAAAATGCTCCACCAAAATGCTCCATTTTTCCCACTAAAATGCTCGGTCTCCCCAAAAAAAGTCACTAAAATGCTCGGATAATGCTTATTATACAAACGGTTTTTTAAA
>Ga0126336_10002604_pt1 | contig 10366 bp, 7 predicted proteins | sample SidCmetagenome_FD_92530 | JGI IMG/M metagenome (GOLD analysis project Ga0126336, IMG submission 92530) | Coral microbial communities from El Islote,Puerto Morelos, Mexico - Siderastrea C C metagenome | ecosystem: Host-associated > Invertebrates > Cnidaria > Coral | place: El Islote,Puerto...
GTATATTAAGGTATAAGTGCTGTTGAACATAAATGAATGAGAGAACTCATGACCCGATACACTAAAAACCAAATGCGCTATGTCAATTTGAAAATATTTCTCTGACTGCGTGACGTGTAATGAGAGTCAACGATGAATCGTATTTTATTACAGTCATCTGCAAGACTTATAAACCGTAAAATTTAGCTCTTTCTATTGACAAAACGTCTACACCTAAAATCTAGGGCTCAAATCTAGCCATCTTATCACAATGTTCGCTCTCCAAAGGAATCAAAACATAAACAAACGCGCGCATTGCATTGTAGTCGACAGAGAGTCTTTAAAATGAGCTATTCTTTTCTTTCACTGTTTGCACTACCAGCGTGAGGAAGTACTGGCACGAGTGTTTCTCTTCCACAGGGGTCAGAAATAAGTCGGCCTTTTAATTTAACGAAGGGCTGCATTTGGGTTACGCAAAAGAAGCGTTGATCTGAAACTTAGTTCACTATTGCATGTTCAAAATGTCGAAAGTCGTGTGATACAGGTACATGTAAAGCGAGCTGCGTTGTGGAATTTATAACATCCTTTATAAAAATGAAAAGACAACTTGAAACTTAGTGTACCAAGTATTATTATTTTTCTGCAGTCATACTCCGTATCTTTTTTAAACTGTTTATTTTCTCTGTCGCACACTGAACACAGGTACGCACAGGAAACGCATTTCAATCGTGAATCGCTCGTGCGTACCCAAACCGGTCATTAGGATATTATGCGCCTCATTAGCATATAAGAAACGGCTATACGAATTCACTCTACTAGAGTGAGTTCGTATAACCGTTTCTTATACAGCTATTTCAATTAACGCTGTCGGACAATCGTCGCGACAAGACTGCAAGGTGACATGGGTAATTCATTAAGAAATTTACCAAACTTAGGCTATTGCTCACCCCTACAGAAAATAGATTACATAGGCAAGTGTTTATGGCACTTTTACCCATCCTATTGCAGTGACAGCCGCAAAAATACAGCCGAATCACACAAGATGTACAGCTACCCATACTAACTTTGGGTTTTGTCGCGTAAGCTCGGGGCTTTAAAATCCGACAACGTTAATTGAAATAGCTGTATGCTAATAAGAATAACTAAATGCTAATGAGAAGAACAATTAAGAAACTAGCGCTAGCACGCACAACTGAAACCATTCCTTCAAATTCCTAATTGGGAACATTTTAAAAAAAACAAGCCTTAAAATAAGTTATTCTTTTCTTCCACTGTTTGCATACCAGCATGAGAACTACTACCCGCACGAGTGTTTCTCTGCCACAGGCGTCAGAAAGTGGGCAAGCCCCAAGAGTGGCAAGCATCTAATTTCTCCTTACAGTATCACTAAATGATCAAATATACAGGACATGTGAATAAAGTAAATTAATGAACACCAGACATGAAATGTGTTGATGTTCAATCAAATTCTCTCAACTAGTAACATAAGAAATATATGAAGAACAGTGAGGAGAATATACATGTGGATATTGGGGTCTAAAGGGTTAACGCAGGACTGCATGTGGGTTACGCGAGAGAAGCGTTAAACTGTCATTTAGTCACTATTGCATGTTCAAAATGTCGAATTGAAGGTCGTGTGATACAGGTACATGTAAGTGAGCTGCTTTGTGGAGTTTGTAGCATGCTTTTTGAAATCGCAACTTGAAACCTAGTGTACCAAGTATTATTTTCTACAGTTATACTCCGTATCTTTTTTAAAATGCTTATTTTCTTTGCTCTATGCTGAAGACAGTACGCACAGGAAACGCATTTCAATCGTGAATCGCTCGTGCGTACCCAAACCGGTCATTAGGATATTATGCGCCTCATTAGCATACAAGAAACGGTTATACGAATTCACTCTACTATGTTCAAATTCACATTGAAGATGGCAGACGTAGAAACTCTAGAAACTCTACATCTTGAACGCAAGAAGTCACGGAATGTACTTCCCCCTAAAACTTTCAAAACACAAGTTTCTGTCTGTGTTTAACAAATAGGAATTTGACATGAAGTTTATCAGTAAGCTTAACTTAGATTCTAGAAGAGAAAAGACTAAGCATGCCTGGTTACAAGACTCAACGAAAATTATTTTTGTCATTATTTGAATGGAAAGCCCGTCATTCCTCCGCACCCGTCCCAAAATATCCCAACGCACTGAACAGAATACTGAGAAGGACAACGTTTTGTATCTTTTTCGCGCGTTGAAACCACAACTCCATCGTTTTGTGTCTCCAATTTTTTCTTTCTTTTTCTGGTTGTTCTTTCGTTTTAAGAGCGACTTTCAGTAAACATCAAGCGTTCGGCGGCAGAAGTGAAAAAATCGATTTCTGTCATATTTTGCACATAAATGGGTATTGGTAAAACTAGTAACCTGTATGGTTCGTTTTCCCCTGAAGCGCTTTGTTTTTGAAAAACCGAGGAAATCGATTCTCGGGTTCGGAAGGTCAAAATCACAGGAAATTAATCTTGAAAATCAGTACTATAAACTTGCATCGCTCTGGTAAACTAAAGCGCGGAGAAAAAGACAGACACTTCTTATTAACAGAACAAGTCTTTTTCATTAACTAGACAGTTAGAAAACAGCGGTAGCGAAATTTAATGAGCACAAACAATTTCAAACTAAAAGGCAGGTTCCGATGTTCACGTAGAAACTGATTTGGAACCTAACTTCTGTGAAATAATTTAACATGTGCCATAACCCTAAATAGTCCCAATCCTCGTTCAATGGACTGTAGAAACATTGAGCTAAACTATACCTTGAAACTGGCTTGGGTTGTGCATGCTGCTGTCTTTAGCAAAACTCCGAATACAGTGAATTTTAACAAATGGGGCTTAACGAAGTTCAGCTTTGCCGCATCCCGAAATACGCCAAAATTTCCGTGTTAAGCTACACAGTCTCTCTTTTCTTCATCGTTATTTGATGCTTGATGATGGCTTCAAACTAAAATGTACGACTGATCTCAAAAAAGGTAGAGGACTAAGAAAAAATTGAACGACACTGGTGTTATCGTTGTAAGCTCTCTGTGCAAACCACGACAAAACGTGACATCTAATATGCTACACCTGTGACATCATATACCCAAATTTTGTCAAACAATTTAGTCACGGTAACGCAATGCAAACAAATGTACAAAGAAAATTTGCACACGAAGGAACAGAAGTTTGGAAACGTGAAAATCGCCCATTTTGGGGCTTTTTCTTCCTCTTTTTGGAACGCAAAAGAATGCTAATGCTGGAAATTTACAAGAATGAAGTAGAGCGAGCCCGTTTGGTTAAAGAAGCAAACTTTCCGCTGTTTTTGTGTACAGCAAAATTCAACTTCACTAAGTGCCATTTGTTAAAACTTTGCTGAGTTCGAAGTGGTCCTGAACAAAGTAGCCTGGATAACCCAAGCCAGTTTCAAGGTATGGTTTATTTCAATGTTTGTGCTGTCTATCGAATGAGGATTGAGACCATTTAGAATTATGGCACGTTAAATTATGTCACAGAAGTTAGGTTCCAAACCAGTTTCTACGCGATCATCAGAACCTGCCTTATAGTTTGGAATTGTTTGTGTTCAGTAGATTTCGCTACTGCTGTTTTCTAACTGTCTAGTTAATGAAAAAGACTTGTTTTGTCGATAGAAAGTGCCTATCTTTTTCTCTGCGCTTTAGTTTACCAGCGCGATACAAGTTTATAGTACTCATTTTCATGATTAATTTACTGTGGTTTTGACCTGCCGAACCCGAGAATCGATTTCCTCGTGTTTTTCGAAAATCAAGCGCTTCTGGCGAAAACAAACCACATTAGGTTTCTAGGTTTACCAATACCTAATTATATGCAAAATATGAAAGAAATCGATTTTCCAACTCCTGCCGGGAAATTAAGATTTTGCTTAATTTTTAGTGAAAGTCGCTCTTAAATTCGTATCTCCTTTCCGTCACCTCCTTCCTTTGTTATGGGTTTTTATTTCCATTATTATGGCACAAGGTAAATATTAAACCGAAACGCAATCTATGAAACCGAGGAAGAAACCGCGAACATCAGACCGAGGAAATACAGAGGTGTAATGTTTACCTTCTTGCTTGTCATGACGAATTTCAGACGGTATAGTATGTGGTCCTTGGTCCGCGAGTACAAAATTATAATCTTGAATATCTTACGTGAATCAAAACGTAGCGAACCGAAGTTTTCCCTGAAGATAGCTTTTAAGTTTCTCTGGATAATGTTTAAGTGGCAAGTTCCAAACTTAAATGTTTTTCTTGTCAGTTCGAAAAAAGGTGTCCGTGCTCGCAGGCCCTTGGTCCGCGAATCATGTGAACGGCACGGAAAGTACCTGTGAATCCCAATAATTTCCGTAGGAGAATGAAAATTTTAACAATATTTTATTTATTCTTTCTTATCCTTGATATGTGTAAGCTACAGTCTTGTTGGAAAGTCGCTGTGAGTATAAAATAATATGTCTTACTTTTCAGACAACAGTCTCCCCCACAAGCCCCACATGCTGTCGAAACCAATTACAAGACTACAAGCTTTTATGTATTCTAGGTATACAAGAGAAGTTAACCCCATTCATAAACATGTATAAAGAAGATTTTGAAAATATTCAGCAAAAACAAAAGCCGTTTCCATTTATCTGAGGTTTTCTTCACCTGCTTTGCGAAATGTAAGTTCTCTAGGGTCATAGGTCGCGGACCAAGGACGCATATGCGAAAATTGTTGATATTTTTCAAGATACAATGAAACGAAACTTTCAAACTCTGCAGCAAATTTGTTCACACACGCAGAAATAAGTTTATCTTAATCTTGTTTTTCAAAAAGATACGTCCTCCAGTTGCGTTTCATCGATGCGCAAGCCAAGTAAACATGGCCATGTAATTTACGGAGCCGCAAAAGTAAACACTACAAAAAAGGCAAATTGGCCGACCTGTCAATAAACTTGAATTCCGCGCCTTCACCAAAAGCAGGAAAGCCGAAACTTTGTCATATGGAAGAAGGCTAAACAATGGATCATCGGACACATTCGTTTTTCTCGTATTCTACTTAACCAGCAAATAGTACATCACGTTCGGAAAAGTCGCGGACCAAGGACCACATACAGTACTCCTGTATCATAATCAACGGATAAAGATCTGGTTAACTTTGGGTTATGCCTGTTTCTTATTCTTGGTACAAGCTGATTGTATAATGCAATCTTTCTTAGTGCTCTTTTGTTTTTCAACGGAGGTTTAGAGGAGCTCCGCTGTTAGACTAGCCTATCAATAAATAATATATAGATTTAGCCAAGCCTAAAAGCGGAGCTCCACATTTTTTGTTGGTACTTATTAATTTGGCATTCTCCACCTCCCCGTTGGGTTATCTTGGGACCCCCCTCCCCACCCCCAGAGTCTGTACGGGCAGGTAGGCGTACACTGACGTCACAACCAAAATTTCTCGCATCGATAGGTTTCCGAACTTCCTTACCCATGGTGCTCCGCTATTACAAGACAAACCTCTCTGATTGCCTTTACAAACATTTATGTAACACTCCGCTGGCTGAGACGATTATCGGCTTGAAATTAAAATTGACATTGGTTAGAGCGCCCGACCGGTGTACGGGAGGTCATGGGTTCGATTCCCGTCGGAGACTCAAATTTTTCCTTTGACCCATGCTCGTGACAGACTGAATATTCCATCTTTCTCATTTCTTTCCAAGCTTAAAATTCACCATCTTTCTTTCTTTATTATCACACACCGTGCTTCGCCATTGCTGATCCTAACAGTATGCAGGACGCATGTCACACCGAACTCAGTAAATATGACCTCGCTCGCCAAGAGTCTCCCAGTAACTCAGTGGTTAGAGCGCCAGACAGGTGTACGGAAGGTCATCGGTTCACGTCGGGGAATCATATTTTTCCTCGTCCCACGCTCGTGACAACTGAAAATTCCATCTTTCTCAAATTTGCTCTTGTTTTCATTTACTTTTATTTACTAAATGAAAACACAAAGGACAGACAGATGTTTGAATAGATATGTTTGCCCATTGTTTGCCGACTTGTGGACAGTGCATCTGTTGTACTGTGTAGCTCCACAATTGTTTGAAAAGTTCATTTGCTGTTTGCGCTGCTTTGGTTATTGCGACTATAATTTTGGTTATTAAAGCTATAGAATGCACTTTATGGTACCTTGGCGGCAATTTGGCCCAATAAAGCCAGCGTGACATTTACATCGAAACCCTTCACTGGTGAATCCAGCTTGACACTTGCTATGGTTGGGACTCGGGTTGCTTCCGCAGGGATTCTGAAATGAAAGCCACAGGCGTAATAAAAGTTAATCACATTTTGAGCAGTCCTATAAATTCACAAGTAAAATACCTGGAAACCTTGGGATCGTTATAAAGTTACTGTAAAGATAAACAAAAATGGTTTTAAAAGCCTACCAAATTACACACAATGATATAAACCATCATAAATAACTGAAACTATATTAAAACTATAATTCTATTTAGTCTATTTAATTTTACCTATAAGGAAGGTTTTAAGATCAGTTTTAAAAGAACTAACACTTGTTGGCAATTGTTTTAAAATATCGATTCTCAGTTGAGTCAGACGCGACCGATATTTTTCCAATACCGACCTCAATCTCCGCAACCGATATTTTCCCAATACAGAACTTTTAGTGACTAAAAGATTCTGATACAGAGCTTTTCCATTAACCGCTTTACCTCTATAGCCAGATAAGTGTAACCTGCCATATTTCTTAGCGCGTATGAAAATCCTTGTTGTTCTGTAGTAGCGCGATTTAACTCGCAAGTGTGTTTTCCTCCCTTCAGTGGTCCCACGTTAATAGACACACAATCGGGCTCCATATAACAAAGCACCCTACAGCTCCCTTCATTTGGCACATCCTCGTCCCTGATCACGTGACCTGTTAACACCTTATTTGGTATTGGTTCTTTAAAGATGATGATGCGATGTTCGTCCGCTGCATAAGAGAAAATTAAAGGAAAACCACAGCCACATAATACCACAATTGTCACATTACCCCACTACTTCGGGAGCTTCATGTGATAAGATTTTTCTTATCACATTTAAAATACTTCAGGGTTCGCTCCTAGCTGTCTGAGGAATGTAGTTTCAATCTTATCAGCTTCACATTATCAATTCCGTCGGAACAATAATGGTATATTGCTAGAAAGTTCGCGGTTCAAAACGAAAAAGACTATGGGTGGCTGCCCCAGTCTTGTGGAACAGGCTTCCTTTGTCAGTAAGGCAAGCTAAGGACATTGACGATTTTAAGCGTTCAGTCAAGTATTATTTATTTTCCAAGACTTTTTGTTAAAATTTTAAGAACAAAAATAAAAGCTGAGAGAATAATGCATCCTCAGGCAAGTGTTATCAAGGAATGAGAATTCTTGAAAGTGATCTCTATTTTTGCACAAGAGATGAGTAGAGGCGCTCTCTTGAGCTATGTTGTTTCTTTTTTGAGCTATCTTTTTCTTTGCTCTGCAAATCTTGGCACCTGGAAAAGGCTGTCGCATGGGAAGCACAACATTCGATCATTTGCCTTGTTAATTTCTCGTTGTAGGTTTCTTCGGGCCGAAGTTATAAATTGAAGTGTCATATTTCTTTACGAATGTCTGTTTGTCCGTTAAAAATAGATAAAAAAAATTAAACAAGTCGAAATTCGATCTTTTTTGAGTTAATGCAGCAAAGCTCTGCTGTATTTCAATGAGGCAAGAAAAAGACTTAGATGTACCTTTTTTTTTCAGCGGAATCGATGCTTTTCCGCTTCAACCGAAGTACAAGTTCTAAGAAACCACCGGTGGTATATTGACAGCAATGAAGCACCATGATGTTTAATGTGGGCTTGACTCCTTCTATGTCAAGTCACAATCTGATTTGCATTCTATTTGTGCATCCAGCAGATCAAAATTGAACACTCCTCTTCAATTCGTTTAAAACTTTATCTTAGGTTTTTACCCTGAAGATGACTTAATTAGTCGAAAACGTTCGGGGTTATTTTCTTAACGTACCCTTTTTAGCCTCGTAAATAGTATTTTCTAACATCGTAAGCGAATATTATGAATATGAAGTTTCATAGTCCAAGTTTCTCAAAGCTACAGTCCTATTCCATGTTACTAGTGATGTGTATTATTTTCGTGTGACCACATACTCCGCGGCACCTGCTTGGTGTGCGAAGGAAACGACACTAAATCGAACTGGAAAGCCGCCAGTTATTTATTTTGCTTCTTTAACAAAGTTGTCCGAACTGAGTACAAGGTTTATCGACTATTTCATTGAAATCACAAAACTCCATCTTTCTCCGAATAAACTCAAAACAAAAATTGTCAATCGATATATCGTTATAATCGTAAAAGACAATTTCCTTTATAGCTTGCCTTTAATATTCTTATGGAAACGGTAGAACGCAGATTACGCCAAACTTTTAAACTTCATGAAAGCTATTTGCTGCCATAAAGCGTCATGATTTCTTTGTGAAGTTCACCACAATGCTCATTTAAACTAATAAGGTGGCTTAATCCTCGGATTAAAGAAAAAGAATTAAAATGTGTTAAACAAGCAAAATAAATGTCGTGGCTCAAATGTCCCGAAACTGATGCTAGTTTTAAAAATTTCAAAATTAAAGCCCACTAAAAAAGAAAAACTAAACGGCAACATTCTCATAGCTATTTATAAGTTATCAAATAAGAGAGGTCAAGTACGACAGCTATCTAAATGATTTTGGAACTGTTTTCAGGGTGGGATTATAATACGTGATAAGTATGACAAAAAAAAGAGTTTTAAGCGGCCTTCACACGTCAAACTAATGTTGGCCAACTCGTGTCGGCAAACTTAAATTGGTGTATGTGAACGACACAACAACATGTTGGCAAACTGTTGGCGAAAAGTTGGCGAGAATAGAGACAAGTTCTATTTGTCGCCAACAGTTTGCCAACATGTTGTTTTGTCTTTCACACACACCAATTTGAGTTTGCCAACACGAGTTGGCCAACATTAGTTTGACGTGTGAAGGCCGCTTTAGCTAAGATATCGACAACGGATAGAGTAAGCTCGAAAACAGAAAATGCTAACAAGGAAGCGGCCTTACCAAAACATCCTGGAAATTTAAGTCCAAATGAAATCCACGTGAAAAGAAAGGCGGTTGCAAATTTACCAAATGGATTCATATTTGTTTGGCACGAGTTAACATACGAGGCGTCAGAGACCTCGTCAAAGATAAAAAGGAGAAAAAAAGATGTGTGTTTAACAAACGGTAAACAGTAATATAACCCCAATAGATAATTGGGGGGGGGAGGGGGGCGCTCACAAGGAAGAGAAAATGGGAATTTAAAACGTTTTTCATAAGACGCAAGCTTATAAGACATTGGACAAAGTTACCACATAAAAAATCTTTTGTTTCTGCATGATCTTGCCATTGTGCTTTGATACCAGAGTGTATTCGAATACTTCTTTTATTTTAGTGCGATAGAAGATCATAATTAGGACGCTTAAGTTGACGCCGCGGATCATTTATTATTTATGATTTTCACCGAAAACACTTAGCTTTACTGACATGTTTAGACTTGTCTTTTAGAAACCTGTCATGATCATTCCTCAGTATAGGAATACAAACATATTTGCAATTTATGTAAAAACAATAAAAGTTCTGGTTTAAAATAATTCACACAGCATAAATAATGTTGGGCTTCTGGTGAGCAAGCTCATACAACTCGGTAAAGTTCATGCATAACACATCAAGTCATGTTGTGCTGAAGTCTAAACCTTGGTCTTGTGATCATAAAGGAGTGTAACGTCATACTGCAGACAGAACACATTTGATAAAACTCTTTTTTGCAAGACGTTGGTGCTTTGATACCAGACTTTTTTAAACTGTACAATTCTTTCGAAAATAAATTTTAGCTCAAAACTTTTAAGTTAAGTGTTAATGTACGTTTTTCAGGTCATTTTAATGTACGGATTATTTATTATTTATAATTTTCACTGTTGACAGTTAGCTTTGCATATTATTATGTTTTGACTTTGTCTTTTAGATGCCTGTTTTTGTAGAAATATAAACATATATAAAATTCTTGACGTAAAACAAAAGACTTATAATAATAAACTGCCGGGCAGGCCTAAAACAACATGGCGGAGAACAAGGGAAAACTAAGCTTTGGCGAAATGGGTCCTACATGGGGCGAAGCGGGGCAATCTTGATGGCGGAAGTTTGTTGCGGCCTTATGACTTACCTGAAGAAGGACATTCTCTCCGTTTACGTTTATACTGAAACGGACTTCGTCAATAAATTTCTCGTCCCCAGGCATTCACCCCACTGAAAAGATGGATATCCTGGAAAAGGACTAGCACATTAAGGCTGATCAAAC
>Ga0126336_10002605_pt1 | contig 10365 bp, 8 predicted proteins | sample SidCmetagenome_FD_92530 | JGI IMG/M metagenome (GOLD analysis project Ga0126336, IMG submission 92530) | Coral microbial communities from El Islote,Puerto Morelos, Mexico - Siderastrea C C metagenome | ecosystem: Host-associated > Invertebrates > Cnidaria > Coral | place: El Islote,Puerto...
TTATTGGACATCAATAATCGCAGTCCGAAGACTGAATTCAATACTTTTGAATAAAAATTTACAAGAATATATTATATCAAAAAGGAATAATAGAATTACTACAACAATTTCTAAAACCACTATATACATAACTTAGTATAAGGTACTAGAACCTATTTAGAAAACCCATTAAAATATAACTCTATAATACTAAGTTTAAAATAAGTATAAAACATAGGAGGTATCTACAACGTTGCCTGTGCCTTGCAAAAGGGTATAAACGATTTCAGATAGCTTTTGGTTTTGATATGAGAAGGCTGGTATTTTCTAGATGCTCTAAAATTTGTCAGTTGTGTTTTCCGGGAAATTTATTTGCGATTTGGATATAATTATGTTTTTGGCAGCAGGGAACTACCGGTAATTGCACGTAGTCGTTAAAAAGTGATACGGAAACGCCCGGCAGTAGAGTATAAATATTCCCGGAAAAGAATGTGCAAGAGCAATTTTTTTGCGGGAACTCATTTTTTTTGTGATTTGTGAAAACAATCGCTAAAATCGTAAAATTATTAATGTCCCCATAAAACGGCAGTCTCAAGTTCTCAGATAGAACTAAAGTTGTTAATCAAAATCGTAGGTTTGCAGAACAGTTTAAAGCATGGGATTCCACAAGAAAAAAAAATGCTGAATTTTGACTTTACTTGTTCGGCCATTCAAAGTGACATTAGTTTGTTGAGGATTAGGCAGACAGTTAGCTGATTGTAACGAATGCTTACAGCGTGAAAAACGCGATACAAAATTGTACAGTTACTTCTCAGAAGCTAAAGTATAAAAACCTTCAATATTGTGCCAGGTCAGGTGTGAAAAACAACTCAAAAACCGGGCGTAGAAACGGATCTCTCGTCTAATCCAGTGGCACTAGACATCAGGAAGAACTACGAAAACCACGAACCACCCATCTACAAAATATAACGAGAAAGAGAGAAAAAAGAAAACAGCAATCTAGCAGATTGACCTGTGTAGAATGGGGAAGCATCTCCCGCCAAAAGCTTAATAATAGTCCTGAATGTCACATCACAAGAGCCAAGCCTCTCAGGCTTGCCGTCAGAATATTAGATTCTAGCTAATTCGTTTCCAGGTCACTCAATCGTCAGAAAATACATTTTCCTCCAATGCACTCTTCTTTCTCGACACAGAAAGAGTCGCAGATCTTCCCACCCACCACTGGAGGAGCAGAGAAAATGGCAGCCGATATGGCAGTACCTTTCTTAGGAAAAGTACCCCTTGATCCTCGGATAGGACGCTGCTGTGATGAAGGAAAATCGTTTCTGTCAGAAGTTCCTGAATCACCGGCTGCCGACGCTTACAAGCAAATAATTGAAAGTAAGCTTTCATAAAACTAATCTCATCGAACTAATGCCTTCACACCTCCCCCTTTTGAATTTTGCGATTACTTTTGGCTGCACTGCCATATCCTTTGCTTTCCATTGGTTTGTTATGTTTGTGACTTCCGCTCTTTTGTTTTGTGTTGGATTGTTACGTTAGTGACTCGCGCGCTTTCGTTTTGTGTTTGTTTGTTGCGTTAGTTGCTTACGCTCTTTTGTTTTGTGTATGATTGTTACGTTGGTGACTTACACTCTTTTGTTTTGTGTTTGACTGTTACGTTAGTGAATCGCGCTCTCTTTGTTTTGTGTTTGATTGTTTCGTTAGTGAATCGCGCTTTCTTTGTTTTGTGTTTGATTGTTACTTTAGTGACTCGTGTTCTTTTGTTTTGTTTGATTGTTGCGTTAGTGACTCGGGCTCTCTTTGTTTTTCGTTTGATTGTTGCGTTAGTGACTTGTGCTCTTTTGTTTTGTGTTTGATTGTGACGTTAGTTGCTCGCGCTCTTTTGTTTTGTGTTTGATTGTTACGTTAGTTGCTCACGCTCTCTTTGTTTTATGTTTGATTGTTACGTTAGTTGCTCGCGCTCTTTTGTTTTGTGTTTGATTGTTACGTTAGTTGCTCGTGCTCTTTTGTTTTGTGTTTGATTGTTACGTTAGTTGCTCACGCTCTCTTTGTTTTGTGTTTGATTGTTACGTTAGTGACTCGCGCTCTTTTGTTTTGTGTTCGATTGTTACTTTAGTGACTCGTGTTCTTTTGTTTCGTTTGATTGTTGCGTTAGTGACTCGCGCTCTCTTTGTTTTGTGTTTGATTGTTACGTTAGTGACTCGTGCTCTTTTGTTTCGTTTGATTGTTGCGTTAGTGAATCGCGCTCTCTTTGTTTTGTGTTTGATTGTTGCGTTAGTGACTCGTGCTCTTTTGTTTTGTTTGATTGTTACGTTAGTGGCTCGCGCTCTCTTTGTTTTTTGTTTGATTTTGTCGTTAGTGACTCGTGCTCTTTTGTTTTTTTGCCTGGTTGTTGCGTTAGTGTCTCGCGTTCTTTTGTTTTGAGCGCTCTTTTGTTTTGATTGTTACGTTAATGACTTGCGTTATTTTGTGTTTGATTTTTACGACGGCGCCTGTTGTTTGTTTTATTATTTCCAGTCAGTGTCTGATAACCCTAACCCTCTAGCGCGTTGTGTTAAAAAAGTTTTGCCTTTGTAATTGGCTTTCTCGCCATCAAGTTGTAATTTTTGTGGAAATCTAGAACCTTAATTGACGTAGCTTTTGGGATGCGAAGTTGCTTGGCAGTTGACACGTCGTTTTTTTCTTTGCAGGAATTTTAAACTATTGCGCAGACAAATCTGAAGACAAGTAAGATAACTTCATCACGGAGAGAACAAGATGACCTGATTATGTGACCTAAATGTGATGCGTGCATCAGCCATCTTCAGCGGGCTAAAGTAGGAGAATATTTGACTGGATTAAATAGAGCTGCAACTAATGACTGTGGACGGTAATGTAGTGGGTCTTGCTTTGGTTTGGCGTTTGCTAGTATCTCTTACTGGCTCAAAAATCTCCTTTGGTGCAGTAGAAGTTAGAACGCGTCTGCATGGAACGCATCTTAAACAAGACACCACTAACCCATTTTTATGGGCGAGGCTGTGATGATGATGATGATGATGATGATGATGATGATGATGATGATGATGATGATGATGATAGACTTGAAGTACTCCTATGAATGGCTTGTCGCTCCTATTTATTGAACTTGTTATGTACGGACTAAAGAGGTTTTCAAAAAAGCAAAACCAGTTGTGCGTTTTTCCGTGTTTGACGCCAATTACTTGAATTTGCCTCGAGTTTTAATTGGTTTAGTGCGTAATTTGTGCCTATTGTGACTGGTTGGAATTATTGCTTTGGTTTTGGTTTTACGATACTCGATTGAACACAGCTCTAAGTCACTTCTTGTTTGGAGAAAATAATTTCAACTGAGTGTATTCAAATCCAGGCTCTTCAACAGTTATTTTGTCATTGCGTTGGCGAAATTTCGCAATTCTAGCTATAAAATAAATATGAAAACGTGATTCCTCCAGCTGACATTTACCCACGCCCCCAAATTCCCAGCAGTCAACATTATATAACCCGAAAAGCTACGTGTGCTTTGATTGGCTAAAAAAACCAAGCTTTGTCTGAGTATTAAGCATAGAAGAGAAGGTTTAATTGTTTTCGAACTGAGTTTTTTAATATACAAAACTAAAACGTTAATTGAAAGGAAGCATTTTTGGACATGTAATTCTGACTCTGGATGAATTTTCGGTAGAATATCTAAGAATGTAGACAAGGGATTTGAGAAAAAAAAAAGAGAAAAGAATTTGTGTACACCGAGTGAAGAAATAAAGCTAAAGAGAACTTGTTTCATTTCAGTTTGCGCCTTCGGTTAAATTCTAAATCATAAAGAAAGCTAAATCTCATAATGTCACAAAACACGTGACGGGAGTTTGAGAACGTAAGATAAATAAAGAAAGTACGAGCCGTAGTTAATGAAATTGTACAGCTGTATGTAGTCAGGAGAGAAGGTGTCTTTTTGAGAGCCTGTACGTGACTCAGGACTCTCGGTTTCCGATATTAAAAACGGAAAAATTAAGCATGCGAAAAACGTTGCCCGCAACTGATAAACAGAAGGCCCGCAAACTTTCAGAAGAGCTCTGCAATTTATTAGTTTTCATCAACAATTGTAAAGATAAAGGGAAAAAATCACAGAAAATTTCGTAGTGTGGGTACTGTTCATTTATTTTAGTTACAGTTCATCAAGGAAATATTTGTGTGCGTAGAGTCACTGAAACGTAGATCGACGTAGAACTGAAGTAAAGATGTTAGAGTGTTAGGTTTCGAATTAAATTTACTAATGAAAAATAAAATAATTGAACTTTTGAATAAAAAGCAAACTGCGGTGACGAACATGACAAGACAACGCATGTTGTAAAAAATATTGATTTATGAACTTAACGTTTCGTATGCCTCAACATACATCTTCAGAAGTGACCTTTGGGAAAATTCCAAATAAATTTAAACGCAAGGTGAAAGACTGGTACCTAATCAGGAAAATGAAAAAATTATTAGCAAATAGACTTCAGTTCGAAATCTGCAAAACTAAACAAAACCTATCTAGTAAAGAAAAAGTTTCTCACTGCCAACTTTTTCATTCAAGGCAGGTTGTAATTCACGGATCAGCAAAGTCTCTTTTATTTTACAAATGCAAATCCTAACGCCGGTTGCTAAGATATCACAGTGATCCCATGTCATGTTCGTCACCGCAGTTTGCTTTTTATTCGTATTGAACTTTTAATTTCATTGTTATTTGGGATTAATGGCATTGATTCTTCGTCTATTCTTCTTACCAATCACACAACTTTGTTCCGGGTTCTTAGTTCTGTGTGTAGTCTCGGGTTTTTGAAAGATAATTAACTGGCCACACTGGCTGCGATTTGCCCGCCGTTATTCACCCATAGTCATAAAACGGAGACTACAATTTGTAGATCTTCCGGTTCTTTTTGACTTTCGACGTTTCAGGAAGTTGGTGTCTGCTCCGTAAACTTAGACTGCGAGCGGTCTGCCGTAAACTCACTTCGTGCGGAAATTCCCTTCTATATTTTATGACCATAAGCGAATCAATTGTGGCTATGATAACTCCCCCATGGTCACAAAATAATCATAAAAAATTTGCGCATGAAGTGATTTTACAGAAAAAATGCTAACTTCCCACAATATATCCAATCATAAAAAAACAAAAGCTCTACATTTCCTTCACAACTCTGAAAGTCCTATCCAATGTTGCCCAGTTTCCCACCGGAACCAGAATCCGAGGAAAAAAATTTTGGGGTGGCGCTTACTGATTTGTGGACAACGAGTATTCCAAAAAGAAGCCAATGATTTTAGCTTCCGAATGGCTGTTTGGTGAACATTTAGCTCAACGGATAATTGGACGAGCGCTGTTTTATTCAGAAGAATTATACTTTGACGGCTTAAATTAACCCTTCTCTTGGCACTGGGAAAAAGCTCCACCGGAAAGCCTGTTCGCAGGATGGATAACTTTAAACTGTTCGCTTTTTCGTTTGAGACTCCAGTACAGGGAGGACTGGATGGGAACAAGATTTAACATCGGGAAGTGTACTATACTTTCACCTGCATATAAGACGACCAAGTTATTTCACTTGGTTTGAGCCTAAAATAGTCTGCAACTAAATCCCCTTTTGAAGAGAAGAGTCGTGTATGATATTTACCATAAAACATTTCGGCATATCTAAGCCACTTTTGTTAGATCTAATAAACACGGAAACTTCTATCGACTTTGGAGCGACAGAATTTGTTTCTACTTTCTTTCTTTCCTAGTATCGCCGGTTGCAAATGCCGTCATTGCTCAGAATTCAATCTCGCCGCGGATGCAGGAAGTCTTTTCTTGTGAGTCCATTCTGGGACTACCTGGTTTAGATGTCAGTTGGTTGTCACTCAACTCCGAAGCGCTTATTTCCGCATTTGCTCGCGCGCTACGTCAGAAGAAAAGATATATATTTTTAGCGTATCAGGAATACAGGAATCGTTTCGTGAACTTTAAGCCATGGATTAGAAAACGGAATAGCTGTTACCTCTGAACCCATCGTTTTATTCTGTTTCATGGCAAAACTGCTTAGAAAACACTTCACAAGGAAGAGTGAGTAAATACTACGTGACGCGCGCGTCCTCCACGCTGCGCCCGCTTTAATACTTGAGGTGAGAATTTAAAATTGTTAAAGTTTTTTGTTTTGACGGGCGAAAACGTCTGTGCAATCGAGTTTTCCAGTATCCACAAATTGCACACCGTTTGGAGAGTCTAATTTTGTCGTCTTATTGTGGTCATTTAAATACCTTTTACCGGGTGCTCGATGGAAGGCCTTTTAGCCGGTAAGTCAAGAGGTTTGGCTAGTGGCGTGTGACCGAAACCATATCGTTTCAGTGGTCGGCCGCGGGCAATTTTAGCTGCAAACTACTACGTGGCAACGTCTTTCTTTGCCGGATTGATATGAGGGTGAGAGTTTTACGAATACTCAACCTCTTGCTTTCGTTATGTAATCGCCGACTCCAACTCTATAAACCAACTCAGTCTTCTTCTCTCAGCGCGTAAACTCTCACGCGCTCTCACCAAATTGTACGAGAAAAAAATGCTTCAAAAACCGTTTAGCCGAAAATCTTAAAGGCACGTTTAACCTCTGTTGAGGTTAATTTAAATACCGTATCGAAATGACCAAAAATTATCGACTTCGTGGGACGGTTTGGAACAGGGATAAATTTTTGCAATAAAAATCTAGGCTTTCTCTTCAGACCATCCGGAAAGAAAAAAGAACTTCTCTCGCGTAGTGTAAAGGTAAGTTGTACCGATATTTTTACCTTGTTACTGTTAGCCATCTGTTTTGTTGGCACCAGTTATGAGTTTTAAACGGGACAACGAGGAATTACCGGGAGAATTTTCCGGATCTCGTTGCTAATCAAGAAGCAATAAGCAAGAAGCTAATCAAGAAGCAATAGAATTGTAATGAATGATTGAAGGCGAACAAAGGTTATAGAGAATCAACAGCGCTGGTTGTGAGAAATCTCATTGGATTGCGTGACCCTATTTCTGTGTCTGCTAATTGATTTGTTTCAGCAGCCAATCACGAGCCGGTTCAGTGACCCGAAGTGGACAAATATTGGAAACAGGAATCACTTTGCTTGGATTTCTTGTAAAGAAAACTTCCCTAGTCCTTTCCGCCTCGGGCGCTGTGATCTTTCAGCATCAGCGGAACACACCACACAGCATCTTCTGTGATTTGGGTTTCTTCTATACGCATAGACATGGTCCCTCGATTAACCACTGCGATTGCAGTTTTGGTGGTGTGTGTATGCTTGAGTATGTCGCTCGCAAACAAGTCGACCGAGGAAGTCTATCATGAATATTGTGTTGTTGGCGCTGGCCCTGGAGGTACGTTAGTTCATTTTAAAACTCTATCCAAATGAAAGATTTGTTCCTCTTTCACATTAAAACGACGTTATCGAAATCTAACGCAACATTTTGTTTGATTCTATGATAGTTTCATTTGTTTAATTTTGCAGGACTTCAACTTGGTTTCTACCTCGAGCGCGCTGACCGAGACTATGTAATTTTCGAGCGAGATAGGTTGGCAGGTAAGAGATTATTTTTCCCGCCTTTAAAGTTTCAAGTATTACAGAGTAAAACTCTTTAGCGCTTTCTTCGGTGATATCTGGCGCACCTTCGGACAGTACGGTATGCGGATGTGTGATTTTTATACACATGACCCTGTATGGTTCGAGATAAGGTTTATAGTTTTCGACTGATTAGGACGTCTTGACTGGTATCGATCGTAATTAGACGTCTTCTGAGGAATAAATGAATCACCAAAAGGGGCACTTAGGAAGAAAATGGACCGTATAAGTTTGTAATTCACGTTTAATTTACGCCCAATATGACTAATTACTCTATACGGCCATTGCACAGTCCAAATTAGAAATTTATTTAATGGATTTGAAATCATGAATTCACCATCAGTATTACATTAGTGAAATAATTTTTATTAGGCTGTGGTTTAAGAGTCTTAAGCTTGATTCTAAACTCTAGAAAAAAGCCAACTGTGGGGTAAAATGTGACATCCACAATGACTGTTGTTGCGCGTAATCGAGAACAATAATACAGAATTCCTTACTACGTGTTAATTTCAACGCTATCGATCACATGTCTAAACTTTATATAACTCACCGTTTTTTCATTTGCTTTTTTTAATTTCGAAAAACCAAATTGATCGCTTGATACCCTGGCCGCTATTTTACCGGAGGCGGCGGAGGTGCGAAATTATAGGTTTTATTTCCGACGTAATCGTAACAATATTTTATCTTAAAATATCACTTTCCCACTCGAGGCTAATTATTCCGTAATTTCGTTTTGAGATGGATTATAGTTTCTGATCTAGTGGTCTCGAACGTAGATTCTAGGTAATTTTGTAACAATTTTGAACGAAATTATTATTTTTTTCAATAAAACAATGTCTTGGAGTTTTAAATTAAAAGAGGATTGCGATATTGAAGCTGAGATGTAAACATTGTTTTCAGATTTTGCATAATTATACAAACTTTGAAATCAATTTGGTAATAAACCGAATAGTATTTCTGACCATTTAAAAAGGACTTTGCCACTGAGATCGAAGTCGCTACGTATACAAAATTAACTTTCATGTATTTGTTCCTTGGTAAAATGTTTGTGATTGCTGGTCGTCATATCCCTCTTAAATCCTTGAGAAATATTTCAATTTAAATTTAAAGCTTGCTGTGACAGTTCAAATCACTATCAGTTGATCTCCTAGAGCATTTAAATTATTGAATGGATCATGATATATCCTTGAATAAGATAAATTATTTCTCCATACACAGGACAATAAATTTAAGTACATATTGTGACAGCTATTTTTATTTTTTGTCTCGTGTGAAACAGCTGGTAATATTCTATCAACATCTAGACATCTGTTTTAACACCCTGCTTTATGACTTATGCGAATAATGAGGAGGGGAGGGTTTAGGCCAGTTACTACAATCTGTTAGATTTTTTTAAGGAAATGAGCACTTGAGCATATCATCGTGACTTTTAAAAATCTGTTTTTAATTTTTACATTGGTACTACCAGTAGTAAAAAAACAGAGCAACCCTGCAGATCATTCTCTGTCTAGTTCAGGGCCACTACCAATGCATCAAAAAATCTGAAACAAGCTACAGCATGTAAGTCGGCCTTTATTAAACTGAAACATGTATGGAATGTCAGTTACTTTATTGATATTGTTTCTTATTGGCTTCTCTTCATAATATTGCTCATCAGTGATGGTGGGTGGATGCTGCACGCACAACTCTTGAATTTTATGAGTAAGAAGAATAAAACTTAAGTCAACCCTTTGAGCCCTGATATGAAACTGCATACTCTCCGTACTATTCTCCATACATTTCTTTTTGAACTAGTAAGGAGAATTTGTCTAAATATCAAGATATCTCATCCTTGGTGATTGTTTTCTTTATTCTCATCGCTTGAATGTTCGAACAAGCAGTGATGATGTACAGAGAAATTTCATTTTCATCACTGTTAGGGCTTCAAAGGTTAAACTTTGTGCCACTTTTTAAGTTTTCAGAGCCCCAAATTAACCTTCAACCAGATCTTCCATACTCTGCCAACACAGACATTCAAAAAGTGTAACATGTTTCCCGACATTTTTATTTACCGTGTGGCATAAATTTTTTCATGAGTTGCAGGATCAAACTTTTTAAATTTGTAAATATTTAAATATAATGTTACTTTCTAGAGTGATTTAATTTTTGTGGCAGTGCTAGTTAAGTCATTGGTTTTTGAGTGAAAACTGGACTTCACAAAATTGCAACAATTTTATTATGCAATATTGACGGCAACCCTTAAAATTCAAAGTATTCTACATGCTGTCCAGTACTCAATCAATATACTGATAAAATCTGTTGTACTATATATTTTTATTAAAAACTGGACTAGGTATATTGGATTTCTAGAATTTTGATTGGTTGAGCGGAGCTAGGCTATCAGCTCATATACCTGCTGCGACCAAATATGGTCAACGAACATTAAACAACAAAGTAAGCTGAAAGTTTTTTTTCCTCACGAGCAACCCGGCGAGAAAAATGGACGAGAAAAATCACTTGGCAGATAATTTAAATTAAGCAGAAATTCAAACAGTGTCACCAACAAGCATCACCAACAGCGTCGTCTAACACAAGTCAAAATTGTTTGAAGAAACTGTGCAGAAATAGAAATTTAAGCATCGTCTCGTCGATCATGAAAATTGAACAAATGGTATGTTTTATCAGGAAAGTGTTGCACTTCAAAATATCAAGACAAGATATAAAATAAAACACAGTGCAATGGGGCAGAAGCATTTAATAAAAACTATCACACATTCACGGCGAGTCAGTGCTAAAATCATGAAGTAGTCTAAA